>ULNO01016648.1_pt1 | contig 41350 bp, 53 predicted proteins | sample 1951961 | NCBI WGS metagenome assembly ULNO01 (sample SAMEA4835581, study PRJEB28245) | human gut metagenome | biome: gut microbiome; material: fecal sample | place: Denmark | collected 2008
GGAAATGAATCTTATCCTCGCCCACTCCATCCCCGACCGTCAGCTTTCTGCCCATCTTCAGCGCAGCGTCCAGTCCATCCAGGTCATGCGCTGCCGTCTTCGTTCCAAATAAATTTCAATTTTCAAAATCCAAGGAGGTAGCAATATGCCAATTCTTTGTCTTCTTGCGGCTGTTGTTATCGCAACTCTTATATTCGCCGCTGTATATGCCTTCTCATATGGTATTGCCAAAGTCGCCCTTAAAGTTCTTCCTGAATCCGACCCCAACGAAGGTCTTCCCATGTGTGCCCGCAAACAGCAGGAGGTCCAAGATTCCTGGCTTGCCATTGCTGAAAATGGCCACAACCTGCGTGGCGAATATGCTTTCCAGGTCCAGCAAGAACGCCACTGTTCCTGGTCCGAGGCAATCTATATTATGATTTGTCACGATTGTGAAGATATGGGTATCCAGGTCAATCATGAATACGCCGCCAATGTTTCCGGCTATTCTATTGAGCAACTCAACCGCCATTCTCTTGAACAATACCGCGTCCCCGGTACCTGGAAATCTCAACCTCTCCCCGGCCACGAAGGCAAAACCCTCACTTACGCTCAGGCTCAGAAAGCCATGAAAAATCGAAAGGAGCACCAAAATGAAAAAGAATAATGATAAAGGTACACTGATTTTTATCGGTATCTGCTTTGTTCTTGTAGTTCTTGATATCTGGGTCAAGCTATAAACCATGTATAGTTAAGGCAGGTGAATCATTATGCCCATCAAATTTCTTCTCCTACTCCTCATGCTTTTCTCCCACCTCATTGCCGATTACAATCTCCAGGGTATCCTTGCTGATTTCAAGCAGCGCTTATGGTGGAACCTCAAGTACTCCAAAGAATTCGTTCAGGAACACTATCCTGTTGATTACATCACCGCTCTCATCGAACATTCCTTCATGTGGTCAACCTGCATCATAATTCCGCTTCTGGTTTACTCTTTGTTCGTTCCTTATGATCCCCATGCAATCGTCTATTTCTGTTCCTCCATTCTTACTAATACCGGTTTTCATGCTATTATTGACCACCAAAAAGCAAACGAAGGTTCTATCTCTCTTACCACCGACCAGCTCCTCCATACCGGCCAAATCTTTTTTACCTGGCTGCTCTTCGTTCTGTTCTGTTAAAAAAATAAAAACCAGGGTCGCAAAACCCTGGCGTACATCCTCCCCTTCAAAGGAGCTTTATCATGAATTCTATCCCTCAGTCCTCCCAACAGCTTGTTGAGCTGCTCAAATCCAAATCTCTTCACATCTCTGCTGCCGAAAGCTGCACCGCCGGCCTCTTCTCTTCCTCTCTTGCCAGCATCCCCGGCGCATCCAGCGTTATGGAGTATGGCTTTGTCACTTACTCTGCCGCTGCCAAAATGAACCTTGTCTCCGTCAAACCGGATACCATCAAGAATTACACTGTTTATTCCGGTCCTGTCGCCGCCCAAATGGCAATCGGCGCAGCTCAAAAATCCGGCGCAGAGCTTGGCGTTGGCATCACCGGCATTGCAGGTCCTCATGCGGAATCTCAGCCTGTCGGCACTGTCTATATCGCCGTGGCCAATTCGGAGATCCAAAATGTTTTCGTTCGCCGCTATCTTTTTCAGGATCACGACCGCAACATCATCCGCCAAAAAGCCGTCCTTGCTGCTATGGATCTTGTCACCGCCGTCGTCACTTCCACCGGCCGCCAGCCCCACTTTGCTTGGTCCTGCAGCCCCGCCATTATCCATACCATAACCGAATCCAAAACCCACTCATTCTAATCACTATATAATAAGGTAGGTAATTGTTATGAATAGAGAACGCCGCTCCAGAATTCGCGGTCTTATCAAAGCTTTCAAGGATCTCTCCTCCACCATCCAGAATGATCTTTCCTCCCAGGTTCAGGACCTGCATGATCTTGAGGAAGAAGCCTTCGATAATATGCCGGAGTCTATGCAGGATTCCGACCGCGGCACCGCCATGCAGGACGCCATAGATGAACTTCAGTCCGCTGTTGATCTCTGTTCTGAAGCTTCCGATACCATTGATTCCATCGTGGATTCTTTACAGTCCGCTGCAGGATGATTTTCCCTCCCCATCAGGTAGTCTACTGTGCAGTGCATCTCGTCCGCCAATACACCCAGCGCCCAAAACCCTGGGTAATTGATTCCGTTCTCCCACCCCATCACGGTGTGGGTTCCGCATCGCAGCCGCTCTGCCAGTTCCCGCTGGCTTATTCCGTTTGCCTTGCGCCACTCTCGTATAATTTGCCCAATCTCCATATTTTCGTGTCCCCTTTTCAATGTTAGTACAGGTTTCCGTTCTAGTATCTTGAATTCCTTTGTGCTATACTCGCATTATACAACAAATGGTTGTCAATTACAACTATTGGGATTAAATTCTCACCATTTTCCAGTCCATCTTTTCGGACGTCAACGAATAAGGAGGAGCCATGAACACACAAACTATCACCCTTGCCCAGCTTGCCACCGCCTGCCAAAACGCAGCCTACATCAATGTCCACCTCTACACCCCGGCCATGTCATCCCTCTCCACCTTCAAGCCAGATCAAATCCGCTTCATGTCTGCCTCCACCGGCGTCCCGCTGCTTCTCTTCCAAAGCAAAACCAGCACCATAGTCCTGCAGTCTCTCAGCATTCAGGCCGCCGTCACCCCCAGCACCCCCGGCAACGAGATCCCTTTTGGCCGCTGTACCTACTCCTACACCACCTATGATTTCGCCCTGGACGGTGTAAATTATTCCGTAAATATTTTTCAAAAAACTTGAAATTTACTGTTGACTTCTTGTAAGTAACGTGGTATGATAATATCACAAGGTAAGCAATAAATAAATAAGTAAAGGAGGTTTCCCCGCTATGTTCAAACCCAGTACCTCGGTTCCCAAATTTGGCGAAATCCGGCTGGGCTGCGCTCCGCAAGACCATGCCCTGCTCGGTACGCACAAGTACGTTGGTATTCATCCCTATCTGGTCGTCAGCAATGATGTTTATAACAAATTCAGCGGCCAATGTGATGTCATCCCCTTCACCACCAAGCGCTTTGCAAGTGCCAGTCCAACGCATGTTGATTACCCGGCTGGTTCCATTCATGGTCTTACGCGTGATTCCACCCTCGTGGTCGAAGCTCGTGATACTCTTTTGAACACTCAGCTGGGTGAACCGATTGGCCGCTTCTCGGATGAAAACTGGCAGCTGGCCAAAAAAGCCTTTCTTATCCAGAACCCATTCCTTACCCGCTGGGTCATCCCGGAACCCCGCCCAACACCGGTTGCATAGTTTTTCTTTGCATTTCCTGTCTACATACGTTATACTATAAATAACTAGAAAGGCAGGATCTGTATGGGCAAAACTATTATCGATCGGTATAACAATGATTCTGTTCGTATTGATCGTTATCAGCAACTTATCTCTGATATTACCAATGCTTATATTACGGTCAATCACGGCAAAACCGTTCCGCAGTATATCCAAAAAATCATTCCCCGGCTTTCCTACACGCTCGAAACGTATGAGCATCAGTACGGCACACGGTTTGAATCCTTTTCCTATCAGCAGTACGCATCGTTTTATAAGCAGGCAATCATCGGCAACTCGGCAAGTGCAGTTATCAACCGCAACAAGCTGGTCCTTCTCTCCTGTTACCTGGATTACCTGGCTCTTCAAAACGTTATCACGCTGGATCAGTCAACAGGTCATCCGTTCCGTCAGTTTCTTCAGATGTCATTGGCTGATAATGAGGACGATTCTCAAATTCCGTCCAAGCCATCCCTCACTACCGTTTCCAATCCCAGCAAACCCACTCTGCAGCAGTCCCTTGATTCCTATTCTCAGCAGATGCTCTTTTCTGATGAAGAATTCGAATCTCTGCTGGAAGCTATCTTTAATAACAGCGATCTGGACTGTATGCCCCGTGCAATCTATACCCTTGCCTGGTGCGGTGTGGAGGTCAAAAACATTGCTCTTATCAAAAAAGCGGATGTCGATCTTACCCGTATGGTAATTTACGCCACCGAACAAAATCACCTCCCGCAGGATATTGTGATTTCTTCCTCTTTCTGCTGTATCAACCTTGAAAAAGCCATGCTTGCGCAAGGTATCCTGGTGCCCAATCGTACCGGTATGCGTGAAGTATCGTTTTTTGGCCGCGATGATTATGTGATCCGCGGTATAAAAGGCGCCAACAAGGCCGAAACGCCGGAACCGGACGCCAGCGGTTTTTATATCGTCAATAACATCAACCGCGTCTATTCTCAGCGCCAAGAACAGCTTCCGGTGAACAATCCCTTCAAAAACAAAAAAGTTCTCGTCAGCTCTTGTTATAAATCCGGCCGGTTCCTGCGGCTCTTCAAAACACAACAGCTGTCAGAAAAACTCTGGGGCGTTTATAGCAATGATTTCGTTTACTCTTACAAAAAGTGGCTATCTTACAAGCAGCTCAACTTAAAATAATTTTTCCTCATCGTGGGGCATCGTCGTCCCACATTTTTACGGGCGCTATATTACAAGTTTTCGCAAACACTATTTTCAGGAGGTTTTCCCATGACTACCGAATCCATGTCCATTCACCGCGCTCTGGTGGAACTCAAAACTATTGATTCTCGCATCATCAAAAAGATCGATTCCGCCAAGTTCTGTGTCGCCGCCAAAGCCAAAGCTACCAAGCTCGGTGCAGTTACGGTGGATGAATTCAAAACATCCGCTCAGGCCAGTTATGATTCCGCTATGGATCTCATCAATCGCCGCAACGCCATCAAGGCCGCTGTCTCCAAGTCCAACGCGGTCACAGAAATTTCAGTGAACAATAAAACTTATACCGTGGCCGAAGCTATCTCTCTCAAACAGCACGGCATGGAATACCTGGACTACCTGCGCAGCCATATTCAGGCTCAGTATTCAAACGAAACTTCTCAGATCACTTCCGCCAATCTCCATGTGGAAGCCAAGGCCGATGATATGGTCAAATCGATCTGCGGTGGCGATTCCAAAACCAAGGATGCCGATCCTGAAACTGTCGCCAAGATCCGCAACACCTATCTTGAACAGAACTCCATGGAGCTGGTCGATGGCCTCACCAAAGGCTGTACTCAAATCATTGAAGACCTTCAGTCACAGATCAATTCCTTCAACAACGAAATTGATTCTGCCCTCTCTGTTTCCAACGCCGTTACTCAGATCACATTCAGCTACTAAGCTGTTTTGATACCATTTGCCTGTGTACCGAAAGCGTCAAACCACAAGCCGCTTTGTCCGCTGTGGAATAATGACAAAGTTAAAACTATAAACACCTGTTCCACGCTATCAAATTATGATAAAAAGATTGGTTCATTCTTTGCGGCTGCATTTTTGTATGCCCAGCCCGTCAGAATGAATGTTTTGCCCGGAAAGTTTAATGCTTAACGCTTAAACCTCAACGCTCAAATTTCAAACTTTATTTTTTTCATCAAGGTTTATTCCTCAACCCCCAAGGCTCAAGGCTCTATTAAATCCTTGGCGCAAGGTCATGTGCATGGCTGTGTCGGCACCTCGCTGTCCTCAAGGCTGGTACATGGGCAACGTGCGAAGGCGGTAGCACGTTAAAACAATCCGCCCTGGTATGATTCCCGGCAGGTCGGCTGCTTCACCGGTTCAATTCCGGCGGGAATCTCAGCGTCCGCAGCTTAAAGCGGTCAAGCGCCTGACTTGTAATCGAGAGATTGTTGGTTCAATCCCAACCGGGCGCTAATCTGGGGTGTTCGTATAATGGTTCGTACTCCTGCCTTCCAAGCAGGCAGCGCCGGTCCAACTCCGGTGCACCCCTCCACAACAGAATAACTTCATTTTGGTTTCACACCGTAAAGTCCCGTCACACCGGCGCGGCCGTGGATTGGCCGTGCCGGGTAGCAAACGGCTCCACACCTCGGTCATATCCAGTGGTCAGCGGCTTTTTTTCGGAGTTCTTGCTTCCATTCAGTTCAAACAGTTTGTCGAGCTGTCTGCGGCTGAAAATGTTCTGTTCGTATTTCCAAATGAACTGCGAAAAGCTTATGCCCTCTTTGTTATCAAACGCAAGCCACTTGTCGTAAATGGCGTTGTTACAATTTTCCTGTAAGCTGCGTATATCCAGGTGTTTGAATTTGTATCTATGTGCCCGTCACCAGTACAAGCATATGTACCATATCGCGGGGTGTCGTCTCCATCATGAATTTATTCTGTTACTATGCCAGGTTAGCTCAATGGCAGAGCAGCCGTTTTGTAAGCGGCAGGTTGTGGGTTCAAGTCCCCCACCTGGCTCCACCGTTCCGGTTCACACCGGGGCGTCATGGCTCCCAGCGCCGGTCAAGTCTGGGGTACGCGGAGGGCAATCTCTTCGTCAAATCAGTGGGTGAAATAAACTCGCTGGACGCTTTATTCTGGTCTAACCCCCAGATGCTAAAGCAATGGCAGAGCAGCGGCACACTGCCTCAAAACTATTCCGTTTGCACCTTCGGGCAGGTAACAGTCCACCTTGCCGGGTTCAAAGCCGTCTTTACGGCAGTCTTAACACGCAGCACCCGGCATGAAACCGATCGGCGGAACTTCCAGTTGGCTTCCAAACACCTTTCCAACTGGTGGCAAGATGGGAAAGTCCTCCGGGCTGCGGCGAGTGGTAAGCAGCGGTAAGTACCTATCGACATATAGTGAGACGGCTAAGCACGTCACTGGTACCTCAAGGGTGGGATGCCCTTTTACACGGAGCAATACTCAAGCTGGTATAAGAGGCGTCCCTGCTAAGGACGTAGTCAACAACCTCGCCTAAACCGTTCCGCCGGTTATAGACGGGACTTGCGGGGAAATTCGTAAGTCCGGTTGATTAGCCTAAGCCCGTTGCTTCTGCAGCGGGGGAAACTACGTTGTGTACCAATAATATAGGCACCTTATCCATACTCCACAAGTGGTAAGCTCTGCGGATGTTTGTTAAAAATCTCTGAGGGTAGGAGAAGTGCGAACATCATACCGAAAGGTAAAACAGTACAACAACATTGGCGATGTGGACCACAGGGCGCAAGCCCTGACTTATTGATTTATTATTTGCGAAAGGAGTGCCTTGCATGAGCACTTGCGCTTGTGTTCTCAGTAAGAATGGCGAACGCCTGATGCCGACCATCCGTCTTGGCAAGGTGCGCCATCTCCTGAAAGACGGAAAGGCAAAAATCATTAAGCATCATCCCTTTACTATCCAACTGCTGTATGACAGCAAGACGGATACTCAGCCTATCGAAATCTGCGAGGATGTTGGATACAACTACATCGGCATCAGCGTGAAAAGTGAATCTCATGAATATGTGTCTGTACAATATGATACATTGCAGGATGAGAAAGACTGCCACGATAGTTGTCGTAAGATGCGCCGCATCCGTAGAAACAGGTTACGTTACCGCAAGCCGCGTTTCGATAATCGTAAGCGGAATAAAGATTGGCTTGCACCATCTCTTGAACATAAGAAAGAACTCAACGTCAATGTCATCAAGATGTATTGCGAGGTAGTTCCTATTACGCATGTAACTGTTGAAGTTGGTTCTTTCGACACAATGCTTGTAAAAGCCATCCAAGAGGGTAAAGCTATACCGGAAGGCGCAGATTATCAAAAAGGCCCTCGCTACAATTTGGCTACCTTGAGAGAAGCGGTATTCTATCGTGATAACTATACTTGCAAAGTTTGTGGGCGCAAAGCCAAAAATGATAGCGCCATTTTACACGTGCACCATATGTTTTACTGGAAAGGTCGTCACGGTAATAGTCTTAATGAACTATTGACGGTGTGCGAAAAATGCCATACACCAGCTAACCACCAAAAAGGCAGCAAGCTCTATGGGTTCGGTGAAAATATAAAGTTCGCCAACCTTTCCGGTGCAGCATTTATGAACACTGTGCGCTGGCAAATCGTTAATGAGCTTTACGCTACTTTTGGAAAACTGTTCGTCACATTCACTTATGGCGCAATGACCAAGGAAAAGCTGATTGCTCTTCATCTTGAAAAGTGTCATAACAACGATGCGTATGCAATGGGGAACTTTCATCCAGTTGACCGCTGCGCGTTTGAACATTATAAAAAGGTGAAACGCAATAACCGCATTCTCGAAAAATTTTACGATTCACGATACATCGACATTCGCACCGGTAAAGTGGCTAACGGCAAAAGCCTCTTTAACGGTAGAATCAACCGCAATCATAAAAAGGATTCCGAGAATCTACACAAGTACCGTGGAAAGAGAATCCGTAAAGGTTACCGTGCTCTACGCCGCAAGAAGGTGTCCCTTAATCCCGACGATTTGGTTTCTCTTAACGGAGAAATTCTTGTTGTCCATGGCACTCATACCAGAAAGAACGGTCCTGTAAGCGTGGAATTCAAAGTTCCATCAAAAAACGGTAAAAAGTCTGCCAGTCTCAAAAAACTGAAAATTGTTAAAACATCAAACTCCATGCACTCTGCGTGGACTAAAGTATCTTAAAAACATTTGTACTTACCAAGTATACCTCAAATATACTCTTGGCCAGCGCATTCCTTACCGCCCAAGTCGCAGGTGACTATGGACGGTGTAACATGCTCCCATATCTCAATGGTAGAGAAGCGGCCTTATAGCCCGCCTAGCACCAGATTAGTGCGTAATCCCTGTTCAAGTCAGGGTGGGAGTACCAGCCTTACGGACTTGCCGTAAGGGATTGAAACCTTTTTGGTGATTTATCGGTCAAAAAAAAAACCACCGTTCGGTATGGCAGCACCGATCAAGAACCAAACCTGCCACCCAATCACCCCGCTGGTAAAACCGTGCTCCAGCACCGCACTCCGGTCATATCCGAGCGCTTATCCAAGTCGGATGGGTTCATTTTAATGCGGTGGGGTGATTTTTTTCTTTGGTGTTTCGCCCCTCACGGCGTTTCATATTCCGGCAAAGTCCCTGGTACCCACAGGCACCGCCTTCACGGCCTGCCCCGCACACCGCTTCCCGGTCATACCCGGAAGATTACATTTGTCACAATGATGTCAACCTTCAAGTTCTCGCTGTACGGCTCGAACTTGTCGTTTGCCGGGATTTTATTTCTTTTTGATTCTATTGACTATCGGTTGTAAGGAGAAAATTGAAGTGAACAATAATTATTGCCCGATTCTCGGCGCAAGCCAGCCGAAAGAACCAGTGCGGCTGATCGATGCAAACAACCTATTACGTTTAATAAACATAAGCGGTAGCGCCTATGACGGAATCGAATATCAGGCATATAAGGCTGGTGTCGAATATGTTCTCGGTCTGATCGAGGACGCGCCAACCATAGACCCTGAATCCCTGCGACCTACAGCGCACATTATGCGTGGAACTGTGCCTGATACACACGATGATGCGTTTTGCAGCAATTGCCGTTCATATCTTGGTGTTCCTGGCGTTGATTACGAAAATTATGATTCGGTTTCAAATTACAAATATAAATATTGCCCATATTGCAGTGCAAGGATAGTGAGCGCAGATGAATAATATGAGGTTCGATACAAAAAACAGCCGGTGCATCCCTGCCGAACGGATGACGCCGGACGAGCTGTGCCAGCTGCACCGCCTGGCCATTGAGCACCGCCCTGAAGTCTGCCTTGGCTGCGGATTGGAACATGATTGTTCCGTGCATGGATGTGCCGTCATCCGCAAAGCATTGCAGCTGTTGGGAGGTGAGGTGGATGCCTGTCTTTGATTCCAACTGTCTCTATTAACCATCATAAAATGGAAAGAAAGAAACCGAAACTTTTTCCACCTACTACCACAAAATTAAAATTCCCTGAATCCTCATTCAGCAAAAAAGCCATAAAGCATCGCAGTACATTTTCTGCGGGGCTTTCTATTTTTTACTCTTTTCAAAGGGGGTGTTTCCATTCCAGCCGCATTTGTCCTTCTCATAATCCTCGCAGCCATCCTTTTTTGGGCTTGGCTTTCCCCGCACTATGATGAATTTGGTTCCAAAATTCTCAATTTCTTCCGTCAGTTCACCAACAAAAAATAAGGAGTTTTTTCAATAAACAAAATCGTCGGCGCAGTTATCTCTGCCTTTATCATCATCTTCTGTATCGTTATTGCTCTGTTTTGTACTGTCCGTATTCCTGCTGGCTATGTCGGCGTCATTTACAACATGAACGGCGGCGTGGCGGAAACCACCCTTACTCAGGGCTTCCATCTTGTCAAACCCACACAAAAAGTTACTACCTACACCATCGGCATCGAACAGTCTTACCTTACCTCCGGTTCGGACGGTGATTCCAAAGGCGATGAATCCTTCGAAGTCCCGTCCAATGATGGCAAAGGTCTCACGGTCGATTTAACTTTTACTTACCGTTTTGATCCCGATCATGTCGCTGATACCTTCACCCGTTTCAAGGGTCAGTCCGGTAAAGACGTCAAAGAGGTTTTTATCAAGCCCAACATCATGTCCTGGACCAAAGAGATCACGGCCAAGTATTCCGTCATTGATCTGCTTGGCGACCAGCGTGCTTCCCTCAACTCGGAACTCACCGCCTATCTCAAGGATAAGTTCGAGCCTTATGGCATCATCATTGAATCCGTTTCTCTGATCAATATCGACCCCGATGACGAAACCCGTGCTGCTGTCCAGAAAAAGGTCAACGCTCAGCAGGATCTGGAGCTGGCAAAGATCGAGCAGCAGACCGCCAACGTCAATGCCGAAAAAGAAAAAGAAGTCGCTATCACGAAAGCCAACCAGGAAAAAGAAACCGCTCAGATCAACGCCGAAGCCAAACTGATCGAAGCCCAGGCTCAGGCCGATGCCAACCGTCTCATCTCCCAGTCCCTCACCCCGGAACTGATTCAGCAGCAGATGTATGAAAAATGGAACGGTCAGCTTCCCACTGTCCAGGCCGGTTCCGATGCTCCCATTATTGTCGATACCACCAACTAAATCATGTTCCACATTGGGAGGTGTTCTCATGGTCATTCTTAATTCCGGTACATTGTTGCTTCTTGTTCTGCTTACTTTTGCTGCCGGATTTCTTGTTGATGCTGCCATCGGTGTCCGCGCCTATCTCCACGATAAGGAGGATTGAATTATGAACACTTCTAAACCTAATCCGCACACTGTCACCTCCACCACCGTCATGGAATCTGATTTCGATGAACCCACGCCTCACCGCAAACCCGGCAAATCCACCGGCCGTCCACGCTCCCGGCACAAGCACATGTATACCCCCGGCTGGGCCTCTTATGATTTCGTTTATCAGCTTACTGGCAAAACGTTCACCCGCTACCTACCCGTCAATTATTGCACCATCTGCGGCCGTCTTGGTGGCGTGTCAGTTTCCCAAGTTACCGGTCAAGAACCCAAAGTCCCTCCCATTGGTTCCAAGGTGTTTGTTGTGCCGTCTTTCAGCACCAACATTTTGGATCTTAATAATTTCACTGTTTTCAAAGGAGAATGAATTATGAAACCTAAGTTCCATCCTGGCGATCGTGTCACCGTCATCAAACCTTATGTTGCCCCCATCCCCGATATTGCCAAGGACAGCGAAATTTTCAACGATCTGTACAAGGCTTTTGGCTTGGACAAAGATATCCGTGGTGTCAAGCCAGGCGATACCTATACCATCATTGAAGCCGAATCCAAACCTCGCACCCGTTCCGACGGCAAAACTGTTTATGCCTATTCTTACCAGGGCAAAAGCGGCGAGCGCTCCGGTTTTGTTTTGTGGGAAGATGAAATCAAACTGGTCGAAGCCACCAAGCCCGCCCCGGAAGACGATGACGAAGAGCCGGATACCGTCACCATCGAGATCGAAGTCTCCCTGGACGATAAGGCCGAAGCTCACCGTATCGCTCACAAAGCTGTCGAGCTGGCTTTCAAGTCCTATGCCGCTATCACCAAGGCCACCAATGATCCCTCCTCGATCACCTGGACTGATGATGAAATTGCAGCAGCCCGCAAAAAGGTTGTTGAAATGTCTTCCCGCGTCACGGAACAGGGCGGCGATATGATCTTCGAGCGTTCCGGCAATACCGTATACTGTGTTATTTACACATCCAGCTTTGACGATAAGTCCGCTTCCAAAGGTTACGCCAAGCCCTTCGATCACGACCCCTTCAATGAATGGATCGGCAAGTGTGTCGCCGCCTGCAAAGCTATGGGTGAACCCATTCCAGGCTTCATCGCCCACAAAAATACCAAACAGGATGCTGCATGATGGGCACAGCACGTCAATAACCCACGACTGAAGTCGCGGGCTTGTGGAAACATAAGTCTGTAATTTCAGCTGTGTCCGCAAGGATATGTTGACTACCCTTTGCACATTAAGTTGTGCCACGTTATAAGCGAATAGATAGTTACCGCATAGTGTAAATCCTAGCCGTGCGCTCTAAGACAACACATCACATAAAGCTGAGGTAAAGCCGACAGGTGTGGCTGTATTAAACCGCTTATGACATTGGGGAAGGATTAGCTTCTTCGGAAGTGACTCCTCTTTGGAGGAGAGGACAGCTTTTTATTAGCTGCTAACTTATCAAAAGGAGCATGGCATTATGCAATATGTGTATGTACTTAACAAACACGGCGAGCCTTTGATGCCGTGCTCTCCACGGAAGGCTCGTTTATTGTTAAAGCAGAAGAAAGCATGCGTTGTAAAACGCACACCGTTTACAATCAAGCTTCTGTATGGAAGTACAGGATACAAACAACCTATTACTTTGGGTGTTGATGCAGGTAGCAAGCATATTGGCATATCTGCTACCACTGAAAAGTGCGAACTCTATCGCGAAGAGGCAATTCCACGCAATGATGTGGTTGATTTGCTTTCTGCACGCCGTGCTTTCAGACGCAGCAGACGTAACCGCAAGACCCGTTACCGTGCGCCGCGTTTCAACAACAGAGTGCATAGCAAACATAAGGGTTGGTTAGCGCCATCTGTGGAGGTCAAGATTCAAGAACACATTACGCTTATCAAGCGAGTATGTCGTATCTTGCCTGTTACGCTCGTCAGAGTAGAAACAGCAGAGTTTGACACACAACGCCTAAAAGCAATGTTAGAAGGTAAACCTCTGCCGGTAGGTACAGATTACCAGCTTGGTGAGACGTACGATGAGTATAATGTACGCCAGTATGTATTAAAACGTGACAATTATACTTGTCAATGTTGCGGTGCGCATCCAGCAAAAACAAAAGCTGTAAAGCTGCATGTGCATCATATCGAGACCCGTAGAACAGGTGGCAATGCTCCCAATAACCTGATTACGCTTTGCACAGCTTGTCATAAAGCTCTACACTCTGGAAAAGTAACACTTAACGGCAAAAAGCGTGGCAAGCCTCTCAAAGATGCAGCTTTTATGGGGATTATGCGTAAGACACTTATGGAACGCTTGCTTAAAGAGCTGAAGATTCCTGTACAAGAGACTTATGGCTACATAACCAAGTACTTGCGTGAGAAGCATAGTATTCCTAAAAGCCACACCAATGATGCACGCTGCATTAGCAAGAACCCATTGGCCATACCTTGCGATACTTGCTACTACACGAAGGCTATACGCCACCAAAACAGACAGCTGCACAAAGCAACTATCCTAAAAGGTGGTATACGCAAGGCTAATCAAGCTCCGTACACCGTAAAAGGTTACCGCCTTTGGGACAAAGTATTCTATCATGGCTCAGAATGCTTTATCACAGGCAGACGAACTTCTGGATACTTCGCTCTTAAAAAATTGGACGGTACTGTTGTTTCTAATAGCGCGTCCTACAAAAAATTGCGGCTACTAGAAGTCGCAACAAATTATATTACAGAAAGAAGGTGAAGGAGCAATTCTTCCCATGACTGAAGTCACGGGTATCCTTGCCCCGCTTGATGAATTTATTGCCCGCATACGCAGCTTTGCCGAGTGCCAGCGTCTTAACCAGGTCGCCAAAGAATGCGGCCAGGTCGTTGTCATCGACCGCAACGGCAACCAGGCTAACGCCAAAAGCCTGCTCTCCCTTATGAGCCTGGATTATTCCGCATCGGTTCGCGTTGTAGCCTCCACAGCGGAAGAACTCTTCGCCCTGCATACCGCTCTTCTCGCCTTGAAATGATTTGTCAGGAGGTGTCCGCCACGTTCATCCTAGCGCGCTCCCCGCCCCCGCTTTTTCGTCAACCACCGCAATCATTTTTTTCACTTATCTTAACGGGGGTGTTCTTACATGTTTATCTGCAATGTCTGCAAAAAGATTTTTCCTGATTTCAAAAGTTACGGTATGCGCATGAACTACCGCTTCGGCTATGGCTCCGAAAATGACGGCGATATCTTTGACCTCACCGTCTGCGATTCCTGTGCCGATACTGTTGCCAACGCCATTGAATCCGTTTGTGCCATCAACCCCCATCTCACCGTCGATGATGCCTTCTTCCCTTGCGATGAAGCGTGTTCCGGCGATTGCTCTAACTGCTCCGGTGATTGTGCCGTCTCCCAGGACGATGAATCGTATGACTTCGAGGATGACGAGACCGATGAAGAAGACGACGATGACGATTTTGACACTGATTTTGACGGCTGATTAACCACGCCTTTTTATTTTTCTTTATTAAATACAAGTTTTCGTAAATACGCTATATTAAGGAGTCCTCTATGCCTAAAAAAAACAACATCATCACCTTCAACTTTGTTGGTGATTTTACTCCTTCCACTAAAAATGATCTGCTTACCTCCACCCAGGTTACTTACGGCGGCATGTCCGATACCCGCCTCAATCTCAACTTTGGTGTCAAGGTCGGCGGCAGCGTTCAGTTCGTCTCCCTGCTGGATACTTCTCGCTCCGGCGATGTCATCAAAACTTATGACCGGGATAATAACCCCATTGATATCCGCTGGTCTGACCGCCTTGACCCCGATGTTATTTCCAAGGTCGCCCCCTACCGCACCTACCGCACCAACATCGGCTCGGATGAAACCAAAACATTCATCACCGGCTATGACCTTGCCGAGTACCTGGCCGAAGCTCTCAAGAACTACACCGGCCGCATCACCGTCAATGGCCGCATGGTCCTCCGTTACGATTCCAAAGGCATCCTGCGCCGCAACTTCAACATTGATTCCGTTTGGAAACCACTGCTCGATAAAGACGGCGAACCGGTCGAAAAGCCCAAGCTGGCCATCATGGTTCCCTTCATCTTCAACAAGGATTGTATCGACAAAGCCGACCTCAAGGAAACCGGCAAGATCTACGTCAACGGCTATGTTGAATCCTACATCAATAAGGAAGAAGGCGATAAGTATCTGCCCCTCCAGATGGTCTTCAACACTGCCGTCTACAACATGGATGACCCCGGTGAAAAGTCCACCTATGAGTACCGTATGGGAGAGCTGGATACCAAAGCCAAAACGATGTTCTGCATGATGTGGGAAGGCCGTGTTGTCAACGGTGCTGAAGAAAAGCCGTTCGATGAATCCTGCCTCACTCCCTTCCAGCTGCGTTCCATCAAGGCCGGCAATGCCACTCTTGACGATTTCCGCCCCCGCGGCTCCATCTACGGCAACCGTGTTCAGGAACTCCGCCTCATGCGCCCCATGCCCCGCAATGATTTCAAGGATGGCCCGATCGACCTCGGCCTCAAGAATTCCGAGTTTGTTGATCTGATCTACACCCCCACGAAGGATGAATCGGTTGCCGATATGGAAAAGTCCACCAAAAAAGAGCCGGAACCCTCGCCCGCAACCGTCCCCACCTCGCGGGATGAAGACGAGCTGTTTTAATTAACCACCAACACAAAAGGAGCGTGAACCTATGGCATTCAAAATGAATCAGATCAGCTGCGATCTTGCCAGCTACCCCTATTACATGCTGCTGTCCCCGCGCAAATTCGGCAAAACAACCTGGTGGCGCAACCTCGTTGTTGCCGCCTGGGGCAATGCCTCCAAGGGTCTGCTCATCTCCTGCGGCACCGAGTCCGGCTTCCACCACCTCGATAACCTCCAGGTCGAAGAAGCCCTCACATGGGACGATGATTACGATGAAGAAACCGGTCACCGCGGCCTTGTCCAGATCGTCGATGATCTGATCGAAAACAATGCTGACTACGGCATCAGGGGGGTCTGCTTTGATACTTTTGATACCCTCTTTGATATCGCCACCGATGAAGTCATGCGGGAATCCCGTCGTGAAACCGGCAAGTCCTGTAAATCCATCAATGATGCCTTCGGCGGCTACAACCGCGGCTCTGACCGTCTGATTAAAATTATCAACGATCAACTCTCCCGCATCCGCAACGCCGGCATCGCCGTCTTCATCCTGTCCCATACCAAGTTTAAGGAGCGCACGGACCCCCTCACCGGCGAAAAGTATGAGCAGCTCACAAACCTCATGCAGGACCGTACATACAGCGCCATTGCCGATAACGCCCAGATGGTTATGGTTGGCACTATCGAGCGCGATATCGCATCCGGCAAAATCGAAAACGAAAAGCGCGTCATCCATCTGCGCGGCACCTCCACCATTGATGCCGGTTCCCGCTTCAATGACCTGCCCGAAACGATCACCCTTGATCCGCAGGATTTCCTCGCCGCCTTCAAACAGGGTGTAGCCGGTGCTCACACGGTTGCTCCGGTTACGGATAAGCAGATTGACGCTGCCGCCAAGGCCGAGCAGAAAGCCGCCGCCAAACAGGCAGCCGTAGCCCGCAAAAAAGAGGAAGCCGAAAAGCAGGCCGAACAGGACGAATCTCACCGTGATGAATATTACAACACCATCGTCAATGGCTTCTCCAATGCCTCAGATGAAATCAAGGCCAAAGCCAAGGAGCTGTTGGCCGCCACCGGTGAACCCAAGTTCTCCTCCCCCAACATCCCGGCTGCAACCCTGCGCCAGATCGCTGACCTCTTCACAGCGTAAAGGTGGTGTCAAATATGGCAGCACCCAAAGTCCGTAAAGGCCGCCGCGTCATCTGTCACGCCACCGGCATCTATGGCAATTCGCTAGATTATTTCAAGGCCCCGGATGGTTTTTATTATCAAACCAAAGAGCTATATGAGCAAAAAAAGCAGGAATCTGATTATTACCGTCAGGTCGTTACCCGCATGGCCTCCTATATGGGCTATGAGCCGGGTGATGTTTTCCCAACGGTCATCACCCGCGGCCTCATGCAATTCAAGCATTACGGCTATGCCGCTGTCCTTGCCACCATGGAGGAATGCCAGTCCAAAATTGAATACGCTCTGGCTTCCCGCTCTTTCGGTTCGGACTATCAAAAAGCATCCTACCTCATGGCCATCCTTACCAACAATATCAACGATGTTGCCCGCCGCCTCAAATCCCAGCAGGAATTTGAATCCCGTCAGGCTGCACCCCAACCGGCTCCGCCCCCGCAGGATTTCACTTCTGCTGCTCAGCCCAAAGATATCACAGATTTTCTGGAAGGCGGTGACTAAATATCGAACTCCAAACCTGTCTTGATAAAATCAATACCTCCCGCGCTCAAGACGAAGCTTCTTTTGTCTTCTGCCTCTGGAAAGAACCGGTTTTGTTTGGCGAGTACGATCAGGTCAACTTCGGCAATGATTTAACCATCAAAACCAAGGATGCCATCTTTTACTACCAGCTTGGCCGCGGCATGTATGATTCCGGCTTCCGCAATTTCGATAGTATTTCGGTCGATACTTACCTTTCGGATAAAGCCGATACCCGCAAAGTCTTCTCGGCCTACGGCGGCTACCCGGAAGTCGAAAAGCTCAAAACCCTCGTGGATGTTGATAACGTCGAAGCCTACTTTGACCGCATCTCCAAGCTCAACACTCTCTCCGATCTCTGCGAGCAGTTTTTCAAAACTTTCCAGGATACTTCCCGCTTTGATTCCATGTCCAACTCCCAAGTCTACGATTTTTTCGACTATCAGCTCAACACCATCAGCATGAACTCCACCCGCGATATGAAAGTCGAATCCGTCGCCTTTGATGAATCGTATATCACAGAGCTGGATAAGGGCGAAACGGTCGGTCTGAATTACGGTAAAAACTGCCCTCGCCTCAACTGGGCCACTCTCGGCCTCCCCCTTGGTGATCTTTACATGCTGGGCGGCTTCTCCGGCACCGGCAAAACCTCTTTCGTGTTTGAAAATATGATCCTGCCTTTAACCGAATCCGGTGTCAAGTGCTGCATCATTTCAAATGAAATGCAGGTCCGTGCTTACAAACAGCTTCTCACCATCCATATCCTTACCAATGATCTCGGCTACTGGAAAATGACTCGCAAGCATCTTAAGGTCGGCAAGTTCACGGATGAACAAAAAGAAATGCTGATTAAAGCGGCAGCCATCAGCCAAAAGAAATACTCTTCCATCCGCTTCATCAAAATGTTCGATAACGATACCTCCCGCGTCATCAAGTCGGTTCGCAAATATTCCAAACTCGGCTACCAGATGTTCCTGTGGGACACCATGAAATCGGACGATGACGGCGGCAATATGGAAATGTATCGCCAGCTCTTGCAGTCATCGCGCAAAATTTTCCAGTGTGCCAGTCGGGAAAACGTCTCCATCGTCTGTACCTATCAGCTGGCCCTCTACATGAAAAACCAGCGCTTTCTCGATGCCTCCACCCTTTCCAACGGCAAGCAAATCAAAGAGGTCTTTTCCGAAATGATTTATATTCGGGAACTCTGGCAGGATGAATACACCGGCGAAAAATGTGATTGTCACGCATACACCCGCACCCGCAAACCGGATGGCACCTGGGAAAAATTCACCACCCCCATCACGCTGGATAAAACCAAAAAGTACATCGTCGCCTTTCTCGATAAAACCCGTAACGATGAAGACGGTCAGCAATTTTTGTATGAAGCAAACCTCAGCTGGAACAACTGGAAAGAGGTCGGCTATTGTACCATCCGCAATGACCATGTAGCCATCGGCCGTTAAAGGGGGTGCGCCCATGAACGCGGCACTCCTCTCCCAGCGCCTGATCGGCCACTCGGATGATATCTACACCATCCTCGAAACTCTCGGCTATGAAAACATTACGTTTAATTCAGCCAAAGCCCAGTTCCGCTTTTCACGGGCGGACGGCACCAACCCTACCAGCATTGTTCTAGATGTTGATTCTTTACGGTTTTATTGCTTTTCCACTAACGGCAAAGGCAATCTTTTCACCCTCATCATGTCGCGCCTGAACTGCACTTTCCCGGACAGCTTAACTTTTGTCACCACCGTTCTGGATCTCGACCAAAATGATTTCTCGGCCAAAGTTCACTACCCCTTCGGCGGCTTCTACCGCAAGCTCCTCCCTGATCAGCCGGAGGATTACTCCGTGCCTCCCATCCCGGAGGAAACCCTGCAGCCATACTTGGGCAAGTACAACCAGATGTTCTTCCGCGATGGCATTGATTATGTAACGCAGGAAAAATTTCAGGTTGGTTATGATTTTCTTTCCAACCGTATCACCATCCCGGAGCGCAATTTTGATGGCCAGCTCTGCGGTATCATGGGTCGCTCCAATGACCCCAACTGCCCCCATCAGGACCGCTGGTATCCCATCGTCAGCTGCCCGCGCAGCAAAACCCTGTTCGCCCTGCAGCAAAACTACCAGCGCATCATCGAAACCCAGAACGTGGTCCTTTTTGAATCGGAAAAAGCCCCCATGCAGTGCGCATCATTCGGTGCCCATATCTCGCTCGGTCTCTGCGGCTGCCATGTCTCTCAGGCCCAGCGCAGCATGATTTTTTCTCTTCGCCCCAAAACTATTGTTCTCGCTCTCGATGAAGGATTAGAAGAAGACGCTATCCGGGAAGAAGCCGCCAAGCTTGTCCAGAACAATTTAATCCTAACTACCAGGGTCGGTTATGTCTGGGACCCTGACCACGATATTATTCCCGCAGGCAGCAAACAAAATCCCGCAGACCTTGGCCGCGATGCCTATGTCGCCTGCCTGCAAACGAAAGTGAGGTGGTTATAATCGAACGCGCCAAAGACCCCCGCCTGCAAGAACTAAAAGATGCGGGCGTCCATTTATATTCGTATTCCAAGCTTAATTGTGTAAACGACTGCTTGTTGGAAGCCTGGTACTCCTACATCAAGCACGAACCCGGACTTCAAAGTGTCTATGGTCTGCTAGGAGGAGCATCCCATCAAGTTACAGAAGACCTCATCGAAGGCAAAGCAACCTGTGACGACCTCCTTCCCGCTCTACATAGTGCCTTGGATGAATGTGATACCCTCGGCCTTACCTTTCCCAAGGACTTTCGCGGCAATGACTCCATCAAAGAAAAATGGATCAATGATATGACCCACTTCTGCCAGAACTTCTACCCGCCTCGCGGCAAGTACATTATTGAGCAGTTGGTTATCCTCCGCGTCACTCCTACCCGCGCCCTGCAAGGCTATATTGATTTAACCAAACTGAATGATGATGGTACGGTATCTGTCTATGACCTTAAAACCAGTTCCCGGTATAAACCGTCAGATTTATTGGAGCATGGCCGCCAGCTCGTGATCTACGCTATGGCATTGGAACAGGCCGGTTATAAAATCAAAAATCTCGCCTGGATCATGCTCAAATATGTCGAGATCCGTTACACCTGGTACGCCACATCCCGTTCGCGCAACAAAACCCAGTGTATCCGCATCGTCAACCGCTCCAAAATTTACGATACCATCGCCCCTGCGGTCGAATCCGCCTGCCGCGATGCCGGTATGGATGAAGCCGAGATTGAATTTGCCATGCTGGATTTCAAAGAAACGAATCTTCTCGGTCCCAAGTTCCCCATGTCGGTCGACCAGCAGTTCATCATCAAACCTTTTGTAGAGCCTTACCCTTATACCCCGGAACTCAAGCAGGAAGCTATTGATTACATCAACAAGGTTGCCGATATCTACGAGTCCCTGCCCCAGGATGAAACCACTCCCTGGCCTGCCCGTAAGGTCGATAAGGAATGTGCTTTCTTCTGCAATAACCTTTGCAATTACCGCAAAATCTGCCCCGCCATTCGGGATTATAACGCCCAGGCCCTCATCGCAGACCCGCCCAAAACCGAAGCTGATCTCTTCTAAAGGAGCCGCCCATGACCACCCGTTCCCCGCCCACGCAGGGCTTTTGAAATAAATTACAGGAGGTGAATCGATCATATGGGCAAAACTACCTGGACTTTCGAAATGGAATCTCAACTGGCATTGTTTTATGAAAAGCATACGCCAATGAAAGAAATGTGTGAATGGTTCCATAAAAAACCTTGTGCAATTTCTTCAAAAGCTATGTCCATGGGATTAACACAAAAATATCCAAAGAGCAATGCCAAAAACTTTACTGCTCCTTATCAAAATTATGACTGGTGTTATGAACACTATATCGTAAAAGGAATGTCTTTGCAGCAAATGGCAGATGAACTGGGCTGTCAAAAACGCGTTGTCCAAAAATGGTGTACCGATAAATTCGGCTTACACCGAAGAACGGCAAAATTTTATATTCAACCGAATAGCGAACAGCATCAGATTATTTTAGCAGGAACGTTAGGGGATGGCCACATTAGTGCGCGAGACAATATTTATATTGAATCGCATGCACAAGACGAAAAAGATTATCTTTTCTGGAAATATGAAAAACTACAAAATTTATGTGTTTCTTCTCCTACATATTATCCCGAAAAACTAATAACTCATCTTGGCGGTCCACGAATTCAGCAACCCTACTATCGTTTCGAAACAAGAAAGATTCAATATCTTGAGGAAATTAAAAGCATGTCTATCTCTGATAAAATCCGTGCTTTAACCTCCTTTGGCCTTTGTCTTTATATGTTAGACGATGGGAGCCGAAACCATAGTAACTGGATTTTATGTACAGCTAAGTTTTCGCCAGATGAAACTGCATTGTTTGTTAAAGTCATGCAAAAGAACTTTTCTTTATCTTGTCACCCGTGTAAAGATTCACGCTACATCATTTTCGATGCTGATTCCTCTCGCAAACTCGACAATATGATCTTATCTTTTCTTCCTCAAAATCTCGATATCATTCATAAAAAGATTTTCAAAGACAAGGATGTGGCTAATGCAGAACTACCATAAGCACACCTGCTGCTCCAACATCTATACCCCCGATTCTCCCGCCACCTATGAACAATATGCTAAACGCGCTGTTGAACTCGGTCAGAACATTCTCTGCTCTCTGGAGCACGGCTGGCAAGGCAAATACCACGAATGCCGCGAAATCGCTATCAAGTATGGCCTCAAGTTTATCTTTGGCACCGAAGCTTACTGGGTCAAAGACCGGCACGAAAAAGACCGTACCAACTGCCATATTGTTCTTCTCGCCAAGAACGAAAACGGTCGCCAGTGGATCAATGAAGTTCTATCTACCGCCAATGAGGACGGTTATTACTACCGCCCACGTCTGGATGAAGAACTCCTGTTCCAACTGCCGCCCAACGATGTTTTTGTTACTTCTGCCTGCGTTGCATTCTGGCATTATGAACCTGATTATGTTGAAAATCTAGTCCTTCGTCTACATAACCATTTCAAGGATAACTTCATGCTTGAAATTCAGGCTCATAATACCGATAAGCAAAAGCAGCTAAACGCAATAATCTTGGAGCTTTCCAAAAAGTACGGTATCCAGATGATTGTTGGCCTTGACAGCCACTATATCTACCCGGAACAATCTGTTGAACGTGATGCTCTTCTTGCCGCCTCAGACATTCATTACGATGATGAGGACGGCTGGTATATGGATTATCCCGATGAAGATACCGTTTGCAAACGCTTTGCAGAACAGGGCGTCATCCCGCCAGAAGCAGTTGACCAGGCTGTTCGCAACACAGACCTGATTTGTGATTTTGAAGATTATGATAGCGAAGTTTTTCAAACCAACCGCAAACTTCCCACCCTGTACCCGGATAAAACCCCAGAGGAAAAATATCAAATCTACAATCGCTTAATCAGTTCTAAGTTCCGCGAGTACATGAAACACGTTCCGCCAGAGGATTATCAGCGTTACTTTGATGGCGTCAAGATGGAAGCTCATACTTACCGCGATACCGGCATGGTGGATTATCCACTAATTGACTATCAAATCGTCAAACGCGGCATTGAATATGGTGGCATCATCACAAACACTGGCCGTGGTTCTGCTGTCAGCTACTTTACCAATACCCTCTGTGGTTTCAGTAAAGTTGACCGTTTCAAATCTCCCATTCGTCTGTACCCAGAACGATTCCTCTCTACTACTCGTATTATTCAGACGAACAGCCTGCCCGATATCGACCAGAATATCAGTGCGCAGGAACCATTCGAGCGTGCCCAGCGCGAAATCCTCGGTGCAGACCATGCTTACCCCATGATTGCCTTTGGCACCATGAAAAAGAAAGCTGCATTTAAGATGTACGCCCGTGCTCAAAGGCTGGACTTTGAAACTGCCAATAAAATCAGCGACCAGCTTGAAAAGTACGAAGTTGCTCTCAAATATGCCGATGATGATGATAAAGCCGATATCAGTATCTACGATTACATTGACCCAGAATATCAGGATCTTGTCAAACGCAGCGAGGTTTACTGGGGCTTAATTGTATCCAAATCAAAAGCTCCCTGTGCCTATCTTCTTTATCAGGGTAGCATCCGCCGCCAGATTGGTCTTATTAAATGTAAAAGCGAAACAACCAAAAAGGAATATATTACCACCGTCATTGATGGCGCTGTGGCTGAAAAATATAAGTTCCTTAAAAATGACTGGCTGATTGTTGATACCGTAGCTCTTACCGCAGCAGTATTCAAGCGTATCGGCATGGAACCTCTGACCGTTGATGAACTATCAGAAAAAGTCAAGGATAATCCAGCCGTCTGGAATATCTATGCCAGCGGTCTCACCTGCGGTGTCAACCAGTGCGAAAAAGCTTCCACCACTCAAAAACTCATGCGTTACAAACCGCAAAACGTTTCTGAGCTGTCCGCTTTTGTTGCTGCCATCCGCCCCGGTTTCAAGTCCATGTATCCCACATTTGAGCGCCGCGTTCCGTTTGATTACGGCGTTCCTGTCATTGATAATCTGATTCAAACAAAAGAGTTCCCATACTCCTTTATTCTGTATCAGGAAAATTTGATGACGATTCTGAACTTTGCCGGCTTCCCCATGGACCAGTGCTACGGCATCATCAAGGATATTGCCAAAAAGCATCCTGAAAAGGTTAAACCGTTAAAGGCACAGTTTATCTCCGGCCTCTGTGATAAGCTTCAAGGCCAATGTCCACCGGGCAAAGAGCCGGTTGAAATCGCAAATCAGATTTGGCAGATTATTAGCGACGCCACAGCGTACAGTTTCAACTCATCACATTCAGCCTGTATGGCCTATGATTCCCTCTATAATGCCTGGCAGAAAGCCACATATCCCTATGAGTTTTACGAGGTCTGCCTGCAGCACTTCTCCAATAAAGGCAAAAAGGAAAAAGTAGCTGCTCTCAAAGCTGAAATGCTCCGCGGTTTTGGTATTCATGAAGGCCCTATCCAGTGGGGGCATGATAACCGCAAGTTTACCGCTGATAAAGAAAACCACGCCATTGACCCTTCGCTTCTCTCCATCAAAGGTTTAAGCCAAGGTTGTGCCAATGACCTCTGGAAAATGTATCAGTCCGGTAAATTCACCGATTTTTACTCTCTCTGGAAAGAAATGTCCCATACCCGCAGCTTAAACTCCGCCAAGATCGAAACACTTGTCCTGCTGGATTATTTTAAGCCATTCGCTGGCGGCAATAAGATTCTCAAGTTTATCAGTGCGTGTAATGACCTCTATGGCCGTTCTCAATTTCCAAAGGACACTAAGTCATTGTACAAACCTTACATTGAAGCTTACTCCACCACATCTGATCAGCTTAAAACCTATAAAGATTTCCAGTATGATTCTGCTCTTCAAGCCATCTGGAATGATCTGCCGGATGAACCGCTGTATGTTAAGCAGGTCTTAGATGCCCAGAGCGAGTACCTTGGCTACCTCCAATACCAAAACCCTTCTCTCGCTTCCACCTACCACTACATTCTCTCTATTGACGGCAAATATAAAAACAAGACCATCGCACTGTACCAGCTTGCAACCGGTCAAACCGTCACTTTCAAAATCCGTCCCTCCACCATGGATCAAAACCCCATCGTTAAAGGCGATATCATCAAGGTCCTTGGCACCAAGCAGGAGGGCAAGTGGTCCCGCACCGATGCCGGTTGGGTCCAGTCCACAACGGATTTCAACACCTTCCTTTATAAATACAGCCATGTACGTTAATTTTTTTCTGGTTATGGCGGTTCTCAATACTGCCATCAGTGTTATTGCCACTATTTTCGGTAACGTCACCAAGAGTTCGATGCCTGGTGATACGCCCATTTTGATTTCCACGGCTTCTTCCCCTCCCAGTTTGAACTCATCTATCCCTTCAACCTCATTCTCGCCTGGCTGGTGGAGCAGTTCAAAGCCCTCGACCAATGACAATCGGTTTTTATCTCATGATGCCTGGTTCAAACTCTTTCTCACAGCCATCGTTTTCAGCTGGTTCTGGTGGTTCAGATCTTAGGGGGTGATATTATCGAACCAGTCTTTGTTAAATCCGCCCTTGAAACTTTTACTATCCTGATCGATACCCGTGAGCACGAAACCTCGGCACTCACTCAGCGTATCCAGCAAATGGGCTGCCCAGTCGAACGGCAAAAGCTCAATTTTGGCGATTATTCTGCCAAGGTCATCTTGCCCACCGGCGTTCCCTACAGCCTGGAAAATATCGTCGTGATCGAACGGAAGATGTCCAGCGACGAAATCGCAAATTGCTTTACCTCCCAGCGTGCTCGCTTTACCCGTGAATTTGAACGCGCCAAAGCAGCCGGTGCCCGCACCTATCTGCTTGTTGAGCGTACCACCTGGGAAATGCTTTACGCCGGTACATACCGCAGCAAAATGTCTCCTGTCGCCATGGTGGCCAGCCTTACAACCTGGCTTGCCCGCTATGACTGCAAGCTCATTTTCTGTGAACCTCAAACCTCCGGCAAGCTCATCCATGATATCCTCTACCGCGAAATGAAACAGCACCTGGAGGGGGTGCAGCCATGATGCAAGCCGTTCTATTTGCCAATTATCCATCCGCCTCTCCCCTGCTCCGTGCCCACCGCAGCTACCAGGTCGTAACCCGCCTTCAAATCGGCTGCTTCGTCCTCGCTGCCGGCCGCCTGGTCTTTCTCCCGGCCGCCCTCCAGGGCAAAACCTATCTTCTCGTTAAAGGAGTTGATCCACCGCCCCCATGAATACTACCCGTGAACTCCACCGCAAAGAGCGTGCCAAGGCAGAGCTTGAATCTATCTGCCGCAGTTATGCTTCCAAATGTTCCGCTCTCATCATTACCTATAACATCAATGATCTAACACCCGCCCAGCGTGCAGCGTTCAATGCCCGCCAACCTTTTCATTCTTACCAAAGCAGGTGATCTTATCAAAAACAAAGCAATCGCAAACGCCGTCAACATCAAGCGCAACGGCAAAGCTATCGCCTGGCTCTATCAGAATACCGGAAATATCCTGGATTACAAAGATGGCGATAAAGTCAAGTTCGATCTTACCGCTATCCAGAACGATCCCGATTGGCCTAACCTTCGCCAGAGCTATAAAGATTTCATTCTCTCCAACGCAGATACCATTTTTACTCTGGAGTTTGAACCCCGCTACCGCAAAAACCACACTCTTGCCTGCCTGAAAGAAGATCCCGTCACCCCTAAGCGCCTGTTCTGGATCGGCCATCTTATCAAGCAGCGCGAACCCGAACAGGAGGTCGCCCATGACTGAACCAATTACTGATGCCATTGGCCGCGAAATCAATGTCGGCGATACCGTTGCCTATGCGCAGACGGATAAAAACAGCGGCATCAACTGGAACACTTATGTTGTGATCGGTTTTACCCCTTGCCGCGTCAAAGTTTCCAACCCTACCTACCGCGGTTATGCCTGGGAGAAAGATTATATCCTTCTCTACCCATCCAACTGCGTCATCTTACAGGAGGCACCCACAGAATGAAAATTATCCCTCAATCCCACGAATGGATCACCCCACTCAACCGTGATGTCACCATGCAGCGTATCGAGCGCATCGCCCGCACCTGCTATAAAAGCGAGGATGCCATCAAGCCCGGCAGTGATTCCAAAATGGTCGCCATGCTCTGCAAAAATCATCATTACGCCATGATCGAGCATATCAGCCTGACCATTAAATTCATCACTGACCGCGGCGTTGCCAACGAGATCGTCCGTCACCGTATCGGCTCCTATGCCCAGGAATCCACCCGCTACTGCAATTACAACAAAGATAAGTTCGGCAATGAAATCACAGTTATTGACCATGGCTATACCGGCAGGAAACGCATTTCCTGGAAAAACTATTGTGGCTTTGCTGAAATAGGCTATCGTGACATGTTGAATGCTGGTGCCACCCCGGAAGAGGCCCGCGATGTCCTGCCTCTTTGCCTCAAAACCGAGATCGTCTGCACCTGGAACCTGCGCGAATGGCATGAAGTCCTCCGCCTTCGTACCGCTAAGGATGCCCACCCCGCTATCCGCGCCCTCATGATTCCTGTCCTCAAGGAGCTGCAGGCTGTCTACCCTGAAATTTTCAATGATATCGAGGCGTCCGAATGACCCAAGAAGAAATCCGCAAGCTCCTCAAAACCTACGAGTTACATATCAACCAGGTGGAAAACGATGAAACTGCTCTTCGGGACTTGTCCGAAGTTGTCCATAAAGTCCTCACTGATTTCACCCGCGCTGTAAAGCTTAACGCCTGCGCCGTTGCTGCCTGGGCTTTGCACATTCCCGTCTGGGGGTTCGCCGCATCCAAACTTTGGAACTGGTTTTTAGCCATTGGCCCCATCCCCACCATCGGCGTCTTTCATGCAGCCGGCATCGGCCTGGCTCTTGAATTCATCGTCGATACCACCGGCATCCCCCACAAAATTCCCCTGCAGAATGATGTTCAAAACGTCATTAACGGCAAGTCCAGCTGCTTTGATTCCTGGTCTCTGCCGGATGGCTTGTGTGTTTTCCTCGGCACTCTTGCCGGTCTCTGCTCGCCCGCGTTGATTGCCCTCTTTGCCGGATGGCTAATTAAATTTTTTATGTATTTATAAGGAGGTTACTTCATGAATGATGTTCAGCGCTTTGATCACATCCAGGTTGAAATGCGCGATACCTTCAAATCCAAAAACGCAGATTACGGCAATTCCTTCTCCCAGCTCTATCAGGAGTTTGGAGATAACGGCATCATCACCGCCGCTGTCCAGATCTCCCATAAGTATCACCGCTTCATGAATCTTATCAAGGGTACCCCCGCCAAGGTCAATGAATCTCTGCGCGATACTCTGTTGGATCTCGCCAACTACTGCGTCCTCACTGTCATGGAACTGGATAAAGCCGAGGAGCGCAAAACCGGCCTTACCTCTGCATCCAACACCAACGATTCCGCTTCCGATTCCGCTTCCGCCGTTACATATCGTACAACTCCACAGTTTGATTACAGCAAGTATATCTCTCGATAAGAACAGCCGCCAAGCAGCAACAGAAAAATTATTTATTTACAAGGAGGGTTTATGGAAAATGTAATTCTCTACACCACGCATTGTCCGCGCTGTCTGATTCTGGCAAACAAACTGCAGGAAAAGGGCATCCACTATACGGAATTTACCGATGTACAGAAAATGCTTGAAATGGGCATGGATATGATGCCTGTTCTGCAGGTGGGCGAACAGCAGTATGGATTCAAAGAAGCAATTAAAATTGTAGGAGGTATGTAATGGCTATCGAACAATATGAAAAATATCAGCCGTATCTTGACTTTATCAAGGAGTATGCTGCATCCAGCAACGCAGCCACTGGCAGTAAGGTTGATGCGAACGCGAATGTGGAATGCAAGAATATCACCACTTTGACTGGTGAACTTTATAAAAAAGATGGTATCGGCATCAACCGTCTGCGTATGTGGCAAAAAATCAAAGAGTTGTACGGTCAGGAGTATGCCGACAAATACATTTACCAGCTTGACCATCATTTTATTTACCGCCATGACGAAACAAATCCGTGCCTGCCGTACTGCGTCTCCATTACCATGTACCCGTTCCTGTTCAATGGTCTGGAAAGCATCGGCGGCGGCTCATCTGCTCCTCACAACCTTGATTCCTTCTGCGGTGAATTCATCAACCTGTGCTTTGCCATTGCGTCTCAGTTTGCCGGTGCAGTTGCCACCCCTGAGTTTATCCCCTATCTTGATTACTTTATCCGCAAGGACTATGGCGACAATTATTACCTGCACGCTGATAAGGTAGTAGATCTTTCCAACCGTCATCGCACCATCGACAAGGTTATTACTGACCAGTTTGAACAGGTCGTCTATTCTCTGAATCAGCCTGCCGCTGCTCGTAATTTCCAGTCCATCTTCTGGAACTGCGCGTACTTCGACAAGCCGTATTTTGAGGGTATGTTCTCTAATTTCGTATTCCCCGATGGCACAGAAATGCAGTGGGAGTCCGTATCCTGGCTGCAAAAGCGCTTTATGGAATGGTTAAATCAGGAGCGTCTGAAGAAGATTCTCACCTTCCCTGTCGAGACTTTGAACCTGCTGGATGATGGCACTGATTATGTCGATAAAGAATGGGCTGACAATGCTGCCGAAATGCTTTCTAAAGGCCATAGCTTCTTTATCTATCGTTCCAATAGTGTGGACTCTCTGGCATCCTGCTGCCGTTTGCGCAATGAAATGAGCGACAATACCTTCAGTTACACTCTTGGTGCTGGCGGCGTGGCTACAGGGTCTAAGGGCGTTATCACCATAAATATGAATCGTCTAATCCAGACTGCTGTTGCCAATGGCCGTGATATTTGCGAGGCCGTTCGTGAACAAGTCAAAGACATCCATGTTTACCTCAAGGCATGGAACGCAATTTTGAAGGACGAGTTCAATGCAAAGCTGCTCCCTATCTACAATGCCGGATATATCTCTTTGGATAAGCAGTTCCTAACTATTGGCATTAACGGCTTTGTTGAGGGCTGTGAATTCCTTGGCTACACCATCTCCCCGGACGACCAAAACTATGTTGATTTTACGAACAAAGTGCTCAAGGTCATCTATGACGAGAACAAGGCAGATCGCTCTGACGGCATTATGTTTAACACAGAATATGTCCCTGCTGAAAACCTTGGTGTCAAGAACGCAAAGTGGGATAAGCAGGATGGCTTTGTAGTTCCGCGTGACTGCTACAACAGTTACTTCTATGTTGTCGAAGATCCTACCAAGCCGCTTGATAAATTCATGCTTCACGGCTCCAAAATGACGCAATATCTGGACGGCGGCAGCGCTCTGCATCTGAATCTGGAGGAACATCTGGATAAGGAGCAGTACCGCAAACTGATGAATGTGGCTATCAAGACTGGGTGCCCCTACTGGACGGTGAATGTGCCAAATACAATCTGCAATGACTGCGGACACATTTCTAAACACCACCTGCATAAATGCCCTAAGTGCGGCAGTGAGAACCTGGACTATGCAACCCGTGTCATTGGTTATCTCAAGCGCGTATCCAGCTTCTCCGAAGCCCGCCAAAAGGAGGCAGCGAAGCGCTATTATGCAGACTGATTGCAAACCGCTTCTGTATAGCCACTATGATGTAGCATTCCAAGAAGTCCCCGGCGAGATAAGCCTTGTGTTTGATATCACAGGCTGTCCGCATCACTGCCCTGACTGCCACTCCAAATTCTTATGGGAGTATAACGGCAACCCATTGCTAGAGAATCTTCCATCGGTCATCAATAAATACCGGTCCATGATTACCTGCGTGTGTTTTATGGGCGGCGACCAGAACAAAATCGAGCTACTGAAAGCATGCGAAATCGCACATCAGTACAACTTGAAAACATGCCTCTACACAGGTCTTGACTACCCAAGTTTTGTTCACCTGATGTATGACGGTGGACCGCGCAATTACGGCGTATACTTCAATTTTATCAAGGTTGGCCCGTATGTCTCTGAACTTGGCGGCCTTGACAATCCAAAAACGAACCAGCGTTTTTATGAACTCAGAGGAAATGTACCGATTGATAAAACAATCCTGTTTCAAAAGGAGTACACATGAAAATTATTACAAACCCCAGCTGGACAAAAGAGGAGGTCGAAGAGTTTCGCGCCTCCATCAAGTCCAACAACGGCTATTGCCCCTGTCGCATTGAGCATATCCCGGCCAACAAATGTATGTGTCAGGAGTTTCGTTCTCAAGTTTCCGGACAGTGCCATTGCGGCCTCTACCTCAAGGAAGATTAACTATGAATCTTAATAAATGCAACAAACTTTTTCGCTTTGGCGTGCTCTTCTCAGCGTTCTTCACAGCGCTTGTTTTGATTGTTTTCTGCCCCCGGCTCAGCGCCACCGCCAGCGCAGAAACTTCCACGCCCGAAACTGCAACCACTACTTACACCGTCACCTATCACGCCAATGGCGGCTACTGGTGGAGCAACTGGTCCCGTCCGGCTTATTCTTTCGCCAACAAAGAGTTCAAGCAAGAGGAAGGCAAAACCTATCAGATCATTGATTCCAAGCCTACCTACGGTGCCAACACCTTCAACGGCTGGAACACAGAGTCCGACGGCTCCGGCACCTGGTATTCCCCTCATCAGGAATATGTCTGTACCGGCAATATGGACCTCTACGCTCAGTGGCGCGGCCCCGTCCCTGCTCCCACAGCTGAACCTACTGCCACGCCGGAACCTACCCCGGAACCGACTGTTGCACCCACAGCTACTCCGGCACCGACCGCAAATCCCGAACCCATGACCACTCCGGCACCCGTTCCCTCAGCCAAGCCCAATTACCGCGCCATGTGCCGCGCCTGGTTCAGCTATCTTCGCCGCCATATGATTGGTCTGTATAAGTAAAGGAGATACTTTATGCACTATGAAACTCCGTATGTAAACTATACCATCCCTGTAGATTTTTCTCAGACCGTCCTGGATGAAGGTGATGTCGTTTTTAAGGATGAACTTTCCGTCAAACCTCTCGCCCCTAACATCCCTCTCCCCTCCTATGCTCACCCCACTGACGCCGGACTGGATCTGCACGCCATCAGTGTGGAAGCTCCAGGTACCGTCATCGTTGCCACCTGTATTATCCAGCCTGGCATGACCGCCAAAGTACATACCGGCATCGCCATCAAGCTGCCCCACGGCACATTCGGCGCTGTCTATCCCCGCAGCGGCCTTGCCACAAAAACCGGCCTCGCCCCCGCCAATATGGTTGGTGTCATTGATGAAAACTATACCGGCGAAATCATCGTGGCCTTACATAACTACAGCAATGAACCTCAGGCGTTCGCTATCGGGGATCGTATCGCCCAGCTGGTCGTTCAGCCTGTAGTCCACTGCACCGTCACCCAGGTCACAGAACTCCCCAATACCGACCGTGGCGTTGCAGGATTTGGATCTACAGGAGGTAACACTTAATGAGTCTTACTTTTGTTCCAAACGCCCTTGAAAAAATCTCTCCCACCTGGGTTATGTCAGACATTACATACCCCGATGGTATCATAACCCGCACCGAGGACGATTACCTTCGCCGCATCGGCAGCACCTTCAAGGGTATTTCTTTCCTTGGCCCCGGCTGTCCTGCCTGGTTTGAATACTCCAAAGATAACCTCGGCGCTTCCAAGTCTGGCTTCTTACATACCAGCCTTGTTAAAGAGCTTGAAATTATCCTGGATATAGGTTATGCCAAGCTTGCCATCACAACCGAACATAGCATTTTCTTTCTGGAATCCGCAGAACCCGTTCAGGAAACCGCTGAAATTCGTGAGCTGATGGATCAAATCAACGCTCTAAATAAGTAACAAAACAATTCAAGGTTGCGCTCTTAACGCGCGGGTGGGTATGGGGTTTATTATTTATGACATTATCAGAAAAATCAGAACTGCTGCGCCTGTTACAGCTCTATCAGGACGATCTTTTGCGTAAAAACCGTAAGAACATTGAAACAGCTGATGCTGTTGCCAAAAATAGCCTGTCCTTTATGGATGCTTCTTATTTTTACGGCATTAAGGCCCAGTACAACCACGCCCGCCTGATTGCTCGTAAGTTATCAGTTGAAATCAGTAAAGATGTCAAATCTTACTGAGAGCTGTCCTGATTCACAAACAAAAAAACCGTGCAGGCACAACCACCCACACGGTCTATCCCATTACTTTAATTTTTCCAAAATCTCATCAGCACTCATGCCGTTCGCCAGCAGCTGGTTGATCATTTCCTGCGCCTGAATTTTCTTCGCCTCCGCCTCAGCAGCAATGTCCGCCTTGGCCTTTTTCTCTTCCAACTTGGTCAGCTTTTTCTCTGCGGCCTTCACATCCGCCTTCTGCATTTTCAACGTTTCTTTCATGGATTGCAGGTCGGTTTTCATCTCCTCAATGCTGGCATTGGTCTTGGAAACTTCGGCCTCCGCCTCTTCCTTTTCTTTCTGAGCCTGGGAAATCAAAGCCTCATAGTTATTGGCATCAGCTTTCACTTTGTTCTTGCTTCCCTTGGTTCTCGGCATCGTGCTAACCTCCTACAAAATATTTTATGCGCTCAGTATATCACAGCGGTTTTCAAACTGCAATAGACGTTCAAAGGGGGAATTCTCTCTGCTTATTTTTTATGATACCTGCGCCCTGCTCAATATGGGCGCACATGTTGTTGATCGTCCATTTATTATCTCCGTCCAAACCCTGCTGGAGCTGGAATCCATAAAAACCAGCCGCAACAAAGATGAATCCGTTCGTTATCGTGCCCGCCAAATGGCTCACTATCTCGATAGCACCCACGATTCCGGCTTTTATCATGTCTCCAATGCTACCGATTATCTGAACGATGATACCTGCCCGTTTCGCAGCACACTGCCCAACACCCCGGATTCCATCATCATTTATGCGGCCTGGAAAACATACAGCCAAAACCAGGATATGATCTTCTGTACGGACGATCTCTGCTGTAAACACCTGGCCTCTTCCCTCGCCCACCTGCCCGTCTGTTCCTCCAAGGATCTTCTCCCCCGCCAAAGCTATACCGGCTTTCTGGAGGTCACTCCAACCGATGAGCAATACGCTGCCCTCTATGAACAGCCGGAACGAAATACCTTCGGCCTTATCACCAATCAATATCTTATCGCTCACAGCCCCGCAGACAGCTCCGTACAGGCATTTAAGTGGGCAGACGGTAAACATGTCGCGGTGGATTATAAGCCCTTCAAAACGCAGGCATTTGGCGCTGTCAGGGCTAAAGAGAAAGATATCTATCAGATGCTCGCCTTTGACAGCCTCTTACATAACCAAATCACCATGTTGTGCGGTCCTGCCGGTACTGGCAAAAGCTATCTGGCTCTGGCTCACATGCTCAAGCTGCTGGAAACCCACAAGATTGATAAAATCATCGTGTTCACCAACCCCTGCGCCACATCCGGCGCTGCCCGCCTTGGCTTTTACCCTGGCACCCGCGATGAAAAGCTGCTCGATAGCCAAATCGGCAACATGCTCGGCGCTAAACTCGGCGATACCATGGAACTCCAGCGCTATATTGACGCCAACAAAATCCAGCTTCTCCCCTTCTCAGACCTGCGCGGCTTTGATACCACCGGCATGAACTGCGCCGTCTATATTACCGAGGCCCAGAACCTTGATATTGAAATGATGCGGCTTGCTCTTCAGCGTATCGGCGAAGATTCCATCTGTATCATTGATGGTGATTATGATGCCCAGGTCGATCTCGATATCTACTCTGGCGATAACAACGGTATGCGCCGTCTCTCTCAGGTCTTCCGCGGTCAGGATTTCTACGGAGAGGTCAAACTCCAAAAAATCTACCGTTCCCGTATCGCCGCACTTGCACAGGAGATGTAAACAATGACAACTAATACAGATAAACTTCTTTCAATTCTTACCGGCATTCTTATTACCGTTTTGGTTTATTTTTTGGCCTTTTGGTTCCACCTGGCTCTCGCCAAGTTTATTTTGGTGCCTATGTTTGGCACCGCCATCTGCTCCACATTGAACCAATTATTCAACACCGCATCCTTCACCCCGCAAATGCTGCCCTCTACATATGCCTGGGCCTGCCTGATCGGCGGCATCTTCTTCTGGCCTCATATCAGCAGCAGTAAACATTAAGGAGTACACGCCATGAAAAAATATACCGCACAAACGCTCACTGATGAAGGCTACACCATTGAGAACGCTCAGATTACAAACGTATCTCTTTCAACCACAGATCACTGCTGCCTCTCTCTTGATCTTACTCTCAAAGCTGCCGGCTGGGGTGTTGTTTACGGCGGTTACTGCCTTGGCAAAATCTACCCCGACAGCTATGAAAAAGATTCTTATGAAGGTTCTGCCATCGGTATGGAGGCTATCATGCGCATCATGGATGTCGTCGGTGTTTCCCGTCTGGAAGACATGAAAGGTAAATACATTCGTGTCGCTACCAAGGGCTGGGGCAGCACCGTTAAAATCATCGGCAATATCATCAACAACCGCTGGTTCGATTATGACTCTTTCTTCAAAGATAAGGAATCAGCCTCAGTTCAAGACGCAATCGCAGAACTCGTTACCGTTTCAGCCGACCTGGCGGATTGATTACTTTCTTCGTCTTACCACCACTCGCGGCTGTGCGTGCCCAAACAAACTCCGCTTCGGCACTTCAAACGCTGTTTCAAACTCCTCGTCAAATTTGGCCCGCACCTTAAAATAGTCCGTGATTTTTGCCTGGATCTCCCGTAGCGCCTGCTGTTCCTTTTCAATCTGGATGTATTGTTCTCTTGTGCAGCTGTCCCCTTCCTGTATCCGCTGTTTCCATTCGTTCAGGGCATCCTCCTGGTAGCCGCACAGCTCCAGCATCTCATTGCAAAATCTTACACTTGTCGGTCCTGCCATCCATAACCACTCCTTGCCTTTTTCTTTTATCTTACCATATCAGAGGTGATTTCTCTATGAATTTCTTTACTGCTGACCTTCATTTTTCTCACCGTAACATTATCCGCTTCGATGATCGTCCGTTTCAGGACCTGCCCTCTATGCACGCGGAGCTTATCAAGCGCTGGAACAGCGTTGTCTCTCCGGGCGATAACGTTTATGTCCTTGGCGATATGTTCTGGGACCCGTCCGAAGCTCCTATGATCCTTGAACAGCTCAATGGCCATATCCATCTCATTAAGGGCAACCACGATAAAATCTCACCTGAAATGATGCGCTATTTTTCTTCCATCAAGGGCTATGATGAACTCACAGCCGGCAAATATAAACTTATTCTTTGCCACTACCCTATCATGTTCTACAACCACTCCTATTCGCCAGATTGCTACATGCTCTGCGGCCACGTTCATAACACCCGTGAGAATACCTATCTCGCCAAGTGGAAAGCAGAACTGCGAGATAACGCGGTCGGTATCGCCAGCAACAAGGGCAATATCATCAACGTTGGCTGTATGCTGCATGATTATACCCCCAAAACCCTTAACCAGCTCATTGCCTGGGATAAGGAAGGAGGCTGGAAAGTTGAGTAAAACAATCTTTACCTTTACGGAAGAATTTGATGATGCCGGCCATCTCATCAAGCGCACCATCACAACCGAACAGGGCGAAACAGTTCTACCGGCAACGCCAAACACTAATCCGATTGATAACATGCCGTTTATCCCCACTCCAACCCCCTGGATAGCGCCGCCTGATATAACCTGCAATTCTACTGGAGGTATCACCCATGAATCCTAAAGAATTTCAACTGGCTGCCTGCACCGCTATTTCCCGCTACTTTAATGATAACGCTGATGTAACTGGTGTCTATCTGTCACCGGATGATATCTACACCGTCTGGTCGTGTAAAACTCTTCAAAACAATAAAGGTCTTTTCACCACCCCTGTCAAAGACGGCCTGTATTACGAAGCTACCTATAACGGCGATAAGCAGGAACTCTACGTTGACTGTTATCAAAAGCTTAAAAACTTTGCAGTAAAAGTCAGCGAATAAAACAACAAAGCCCCTATCCACTGTCACCCAGCGGACGGGGGCTATCTTTTTAGTTCAGGCCAAAATCAGCAAACAACGGGTTCTTCAACAGCATCCCCACAATCACATACCGGTAAGATTTCACACTGCCGTCATAGTAAAGGGTTCCTCGTATCCTCTGCTTTTTCACCAGTCCGGCCATGAACTCTGCCTGCTCTTTTGTAAAGTACAAAGAAACCTGCGGGTAGTTCTTGTCATCCAGTCGCGTTGTAATGTGCCGGTTGATTTCCAGTTCTGTCGGCAGCACATAGCTTCCTTCCAGGTGCGGCATCAAAGCCCGGTATTCTTTGGTATCTTTCATCACGCAGCGGTCGGCACCCACTGCCATCATCCTGCCAAGCTCTTCCTGCAACAGCCGGTTTGCCACGGTTCCAATGCGGGTATCTTCAACCTCGGCCTCGTCGTTCAGCACCTCGCGTACACGCATACTCAGCCGCAGGTTGATTTTTACTTCCTTTGCCATCACTTAACCGTCTCCAGCAGCTCTTTCAGCTTCGCAGCTTTTTCAATCAGCTCTGTCAGCGTCTTAATGTCTTCTTCCCGCTGCTCCCGGCTCATCTTTTTCAGTCCTCTCTTATATGCCGGCGTTGCAATCTTCTTGCCAATCTTACCAGCCAGCGGCTGTAAAGTTTTCTGAACAAATGTTTTGGTTTCGCCTTTCTTCTCAGCAGTTTCAATCTCGCGTTCAAGTGCAGCCTGTTTTTCGGTTTCAGCAGGCTTTTCGGCCGCCATCTTTGTTTCAAGTGCGGTCACGCTTGTTTCAAAACTTTGTAATACCTGTTCCAGCCTTTCCTCGCGTTCTTCTGTCGAGTCTCCGTTCCAGGCATCGTCCAATCCCTGTTGAGTGTCATTGCGGATTCTGTCTCGGTCTTCTTCGTTCACACAGTTAATCGCAAACAATCTATTGTACAAACTCAAAAGTTCCTGTTGCTGTTTCTCTTCAAATTTAATCAATCTGTCGCATTCTGAGCGTTTCAGCTTTTTGTCATCCAGCAGTTTCAGCAGTCCTTTATTCAAATCGTTTTCCAGGCGCAAATCTCTATCAATCATTTTTCCACTTGCGGAACTGATTTCTTTCAAGGCTTTCTTGGCCTCGGCCTGGTTCATGTTATATGGTTCTTCTTGTAAACACTTAATAAATTCGGCTGATGCCTTACGCCGGATCATTTCATCACCGAAACCACCGCGCACCTGCAGGTTAGCGCTGTACAAAATAACTTTCTTTTCATTGGGGGATAGGGGAGTGGTAATTACATTACAGTTCTTGGCCGCATTCCATGTCGCGTCCTGTTCCTGCAACAGCATCAATGCTCGGTATCTCCGCTCGCCAGAAAGCAAAACATACACCGTCTTACCATCTTTCTGCTCCGGGAACACAACCAGGTTGTGCAGCAGGCCATTGCGCTTAATGTCTTCGGCTAATATTTCAATATCTTCTCCATTGTCATTCTGGCGGAAAATCTCGTTGTCCGGGTTCAGCCGGATGTCTGCCAGGCTGATATCCTTATTTTCAAACTCAATGGTCTTATTGCCAACAATCTTTCCAACCAGGGCACGGCCGGCATCGTTATCGTTCACTTCTTTTGCTGCGCTGCTGGTGGGGATATTCAGTTTCTTTTCATTGCCTTTCTTCGGCTTTGATTTCAAACCCATCTCACTTTTCCTCCTTGTCCAGTTTTTCAAGCCGCTGTTTCAGCTCTTTATAAGCCGACACATAGCTCTTACCAATCGGTTGTGTTTTGGCAGAATAACATACCGGCACACATCTTCTCACCGATGTCTTCACGGCCAAAGCGCTGGGTATCTCAGTCTTGAATAGGGTAGGGCCAAGCACTCTCTGGCATTCTTCCCGCGTCTCTCTCGTGGCCGCGCCCTTGTCCACCATGGTCAAAATCACGCCGATTCCTTTCAGGTTCGTCTTTGGGTTCTTGCGCAGCTCATTGCAAATGGAATAAGTTCTAAATGCCGAATCCTCAGAAAACGAATCGCACATCATCGGGATCAATACATAATCCGCTGCTACCAATGCGTTTGAAAGGATCATACTGTCACGGGTCGGCTGGGTATCCACAATGATATAATCATAGTCCTCCCGGACCTGGTCCAAAAAGTATAGCAAAAAGTCGGCCGTAGATTCCAACCGTCTTGGGTCGCCAACATCATACTGCTGCGCATCAGCCAACAGGTCCGGCAGTCGCTTGTTAATCCGCGGTGTCTGGCTGCTTGCCGGGATCATATCAACATTCTCATACTCTGTCCCCACAATATACTCTTTCGTGGAGGTATACTTGAATCCGTCAAACATATCGTACAGCGCTTTGCGGGAATAAGCATTGCTTGTAATCGTATTGCCGCCGCTCAATGCAAAGGTCAAGTTGCCCTGCGGGTCGGTGTCTACGCATAAAACCTTTTTCCCTTCATCTCCCATTAAGTAGGCAAGGTTAGAAGCCGTAACCGTCTTACCAGAGCCGCCTTTTTCAATCGCAATCGTAACAATTTTTGCTGCCATAGCTAACCCTCACTTGTCAAACTCAAAAGTTCCTGTTGCTGTTTAATTTGATTATATCACACTTCGTGGCAATGTCAACGGGGTAGAGCATCTGTCAAACTCAAAAGTTCCTGTTGCTGTAATAGAGTTAAAAATAGGGAAGCCACCTCGTCAGCAGCTCCCCCTGGTTATTCTTCAAATGTTGTCTCATCCAGCCGGAACATCGGCTCTTTGCCGGCCTGTCCCATCCGCCGTTTTCCGCCTTCAATGATCGTGGCGGAATTTTCTACAATGTCGCTGTACACCACTGTTCGGTAATACTGCGCGGATTTCTTTTCCACATCCTGCTTCAGCATCACGCTAAACTTCTCCAGTTCACCCAACGCCCAGCTTTTCAGCCCGTGGTTATTCTGGATGATTCCGTTCAGCGCTTCCAGTGTCTCTTCAGCCTGGTCCTGTTTGTTCTGGTTGGTCAATATCTTGGCCGCATAAGTAAACACATTTGCCAAAACATTCCGCTCTTCTACGGTCAGCTCCTTTTTGTAGCCCGCATAGCCAGCCCGGTCTTCTATCTCGCCCCTCGCCTTGCGGAACGTCATTCTCATCACAGCCGGGGGCAGGGGAGAGACCTCTCCGTTTTCAGCCGCCAACACAGATTGTTTCTTCGCCTTTTGTTGGCGTGCCACCTCCTGGTCGCTGCGCTGGTTCGCGCTCAAAAATGCCCGTACCTTCTCCATCTCTTTGCGTGATTTGTACTTGATAAAGATATACAGATGGGTGTATTTCCGCACGCCTTTGGTTCGCACCGGCTCATAATCAAACCACAGGTCTGTCATCTCGTTGATTTCATTTTTCACCAGCTTCAAAACATTGCGTTCAAAGTCTGAAAAATTCGGGTACTTTTCTGTCAACGGTTTTTCGCGGTCATACTTGTTATCCACATCGGACTTTTTGCGGTTCATACCGCGCTCTTCTTTGGTCGGTACAGACAGCAGGTTTTTGAAATCATCAATGCCAAACTTTTTGTACTTGTATCCGCGCAGCTGGCTCCGCTTGGCGGGGAACATCCCCAGCACCTCGTCCGTCACCGGCTCAAACACCAGCCCATTGGCATATTCGTAGTCCCGGTTACCGTTATCATAAGATAAGATAATTTCATACACCCGCATGGAATAGGTGCTCTGCATCATCAGCAGGTATTCAATGCTGTAAGATGTGTAGTTGCTTGTCAGCTGGGCAATGTCTTTCCAAATGTCCTCGTTGAACCGCATACTGATGGTTTTACCCTCAGTATCAATAATCGAACCTTTGCGTACCCAGCTCATGCTCTTGTATTTGGTCGGGGCAATCGGCACCCAAAATGTCCGGTTCTCCAAATTTTCAATCGTGTGCTGCAAATATGCCACATAGGCCGGCTTTTCCGCATTCACACCTGTCAGCTTTGAAAAGTCGCTGAACGTAATCGTGTAATACTTCGAAGCATCCGTGTCATTTTTCTGGTCAATCTTGGAAAGCAGCATGAACAAAATTTTCTGTTCGTTGCGCGGCAGGGAATACTTGGTCTTCTGGATCAGGTCATTGCTCTTGGTGATGTAAGATCCAACGGCAAAAGGGGAGCCGCTCTTATTTTCCTGCTCCTTTTTCGCCTTAACCTCTTCGTCCGTCATAACCTCTCCGGTAATCGCCGTTCCTGTGCCTGCACGGTTTACTTTTTGGTCTTTCATTATTCTGTTCGCCCGCATAGCCTGTCCGCCATGTCAAGCTCAACCTCCAAATCACAGTGTATGTATCGCATCGCACAGGTGGGTATACCTAACGCATTATA
>ULNO01012673.1_pt1 | contig 34025 bp, 29 predicted proteins | sample 1951961 | NCBI WGS metagenome assembly ULNO01 (sample SAMEA4835581, study PRJEB28245) | human gut metagenome | biome: gut microbiome; material: fecal sample | place: Denmark | collected 2008
AAATTTAAAATCCAATATGGATAGATTTATAGAGTTTCAGCCGGAAGATAATAGTTTTCATTGGTGGATTTAAAATCCAATATGGATAGATTTATAGAGTTTCAGCCGGAAGATAATAGTTTTCATTGGTGGATTTAAAATCCAATATGGATAGATTTATAGAGTTTCAGCCGGAAGATAATAGTTTTCATTGGTGGATTTAAAATCCAATATGGATAGATTTATAGTCGTGGGATAAAATGATAAGTAATCATCGGCATTTTTCTGTGCTGTTTTGTCGATATACCAAATATTTATCAAATATTACTGTCATTTCAATATATCAAAAGCAACTATACCGATGATTACTTGATTTTTAGGTTCTGTCAACCTGCCGGGGGTTTTGTGCTATGTCAGGTCGACAATAAAAGCGTTACAAAAAATTTGATGTTTTATCATCCGTTTTTCCAAGAAAATCTTTATTCATCCACCGTTCTTCACGGGTATGAAACATTATTACCGAATCCTTGTCTTTTCTGATATAAACATCAAGTTCTTTTTGCAAAGCAAGTGAGTTTGCTTTACTTAAGTTTCCTTCAAAAACAGAGTTTTGAATATGTACAAGATATTTTTTGCAAATCTTAAATACCTTTGGAAGTATTTTTCTGCCTTTTTCATCACATATTATATCATATACAAGAATTACATACAATATTTACCACCACATTTCAAAGCCTTTATATTCTTTTTCTCCTATAATGTGCTTTATCAGTTTATAAAGTTCAAGTCTGATTAAGAATTGATAAGATACATTTTTATTAAGTTCTTTGTGAAAAATAGTTGTCTTTAATTTTTCGTCAAATTCAGATGTAATTATTCGTGACGCTCTTTCGGTAAGTTGCAAACCGTTAAGTCCTTCTACAAAACTGCTTTCTGTTATTTGTTTTCGATTAAGCAAAGAAAAGATCAGACGATCCGCAATCAGCGGTTTGAAAATTTCCGATACATCAAGTGCAAGAGAATATCGCCTTGTACCCGGCTGATGAAGATAGCTTATTGTAGGATTAAGTTGGGTTTTATAAATTTCCGCCAGAGTTTTTGTATATACAAGAGAATTGACATATGAAATAAGGCTGTTAATCATATTGTCGGCAGGATGATAAACTCTTTTATCAAATTCAATATTCTGATCAATAATTACATTCCACGCTTTGTAATATTCCTGACGAATATTACCTTCAACTCCCATCAACTCTTCTATGGTTTCTACATCTGCAAGTTTCCTCCTCAAATTTTCAATAGCAGCCATTTGCTCTGACACATTCTTGCCTCTGCCGTTGTAGTATCTTAAGTTTCTGTAAATATTATAAGACGCAGCAACTATAAATTCTCTTGCTATTGATAATCTGTTTGAATAGTCGCCGTAAGCAAGCACTTGCTTAACCAAAAGCTGACCTGCAAGTTTTGTTTCCTTTGGGCAAAAACTTCCTATGTAAAATTGATAGTAATTGAAGAAATGTACAAGTATACCGTATTTTGAAAATAAGTTCAGCAATTTAGATGTGACCGTTATTTCATTCATAATATAAATTTCTTTAATATTTTCTATCGGAAGATCTTTTACATTTCCGTCAATTGCAGTAAATCTTAATGTGTTGTCTTTTTGAGTTAAATTGCCTGACGAATATATGTAATAACTTTCCTGCATTTTATCACCTCAAATACAGCACAAATCATAGTAAGCACATGATTTGCAAATTCTTTTACTTTTAAATTTTGGCGGCAAAGCAGCCGATATAATTTTTACTATATCAGCTGCCGCACTTTCAAGCTCTCTTTCATCTTCTTCGCTAAGTTCAACATTAAGACTTTGCTTTAGCAAAGGATAATCAATTCTGCCTTTTATTCCCTCTACCCCACGCTTTTTCAGATAATAAAGATAGTATTTAAGTTGAGCAATACTCGCCTCCTCTATCTTTCTGCTTTTCTTTACCTCATGTAAAAGTTTATGCTCGGTAATAAAATCAATATTGATTGTGTTGTCGATCATAATATGTTTTTTCTTTTGCTTATAAGTGGTTTCATCTATAAGTTTTCCGATTTTGACATTTTCGTTTTCACTTTCCATTGCCAAACCGTTTGAAAAATACCACAGCTTTCTTTTACAAACATAGTAATAATAAATATGCATACCCGAAATATTATTTTCGTCCATAATCATACCTCATATAAAATTATCAGGTTCTCCGTTATCATCAGATTTATCTTGCTTTTTGGTTTTCTTTTCCTTATCAAATCTGATGCCGCATTCGGAATCATAACTGCTGTTAATAACAGGTAATTCAGTATATGGCATTTTTAATTTTTTTATTTCGTAATCGTCAATTCTGAATTTAGGTACGGAAACCGTGAAGCCAAGTATTTCTTCGTTTGCTTTAAGTTTATCATCTCTTGAATAAGTATCTGATTTTAAAACATCCAAAGCTTTTTCTATGGCACTCTCATTTTGATTATAAACATCAATCGGCACAGCGTCACTTCTGTCAATACTTCTTATTCCATCTTTTTTAAGAGAGAGATAATCGACATTTTCTTTATAATATTTATAAATTTTACGATATTCTTGAAAATATTTTGATTTTTCGATTTTTTCAACCGAAAGGTACTCATCTATAAGTTCTTTTTTAAGAACTTCAGAGATAATTCCGTCAACGCTTAAAATCGCCTGTTTTGACAACGAATGAATAGCATCGTCAACAAAACGATGTGCATTACCTTGAATTTCAGTAAATACAAAACAATTGTAAGATGAAAAGTCTTTATTACCCTTTCTGTTTACTCTTCCAAAGCGTTGGAACAGGGAAAATAAATCTGATAACTCGGTAATAAGAATATCAAAATCAATGTCAAGACTTGCTTCGACTACGGATGTTGAAATCCATATTTCAGGTATATTCATACTTTCGTTAGTTTTTTCAGAGGCTGCCAAAATCGCTTTTTCTTTAGTTTTTCTGTCATTTTTTGTAAAATTGGAATGAAACAGATTTACACTTGCGTTAATATCCGAATTTTTTATTTCGGTGTACATCTTATTTGCAATATCAATTGAATTGCAAACGACAAGATATTTTTTTACTTTATCGCATATTGTATCATCAAATATTTTTATAATATCGTCAGACTGCAAGTTTTTTTCATATACTTTTACATTATGCCTTAGCTTTCCTTTATCAGAAAAATCGGATGTTTTTACATCTGTTCCGAGTATTTTTTCAATCTCGTTTCTTACAAACGGAGGCAAAGTTGCGGTAATTACAGCCACTTTACCGCCCAAAGTATGAATCATCTCAATTGCATAAATAATTGCAGCCAAAACATCAGGTGAATACATCTGTATCTCATCAATAATAAACTTTGAATATGACGCTACCGCAAGTTTGTATTCATAACCAGCATATTTCAATGCAAAGTCAAATATCTGATCAGGCGTACAAATTGTTATCGGAAGTGCAAGCTGTTTACTGCATTGTGCATACGCAAAATCATAATTTTTTCCGCTAATTATTGAATCTTCCAAATAATAGGATTTCATATCGGAGTGAACAAGTGCCACTCTTCCCTTGTAATCTTCTTGAGAATTATCTCCGCAAAGCTTTTTAATTCTTTCGTACATCGCATTGATAGCTGTTTTTAACGGCAAAACGAAAAAGCATTTATTGTCCCCGCACCAAAGCAATCCCGCCTCGGTTTTGCCCATACCTGTAGGTGCGGTTACAATTAAATTGCTGTCGGTATTTTTAATGCAAAATTCTTGCAATTCATTGTAATGTATATTTTGGGTATTTTTCCAATTGTTTAAAGAAGCAGTCAAAAAATCGTTGACCTTTTCGCAGTCAAGACCTGCACTTGCACTGTAATCACATTTATGTAAAAGACCTTTTAATAAAACAGCGTATTGTTTTTCGGGTTCGCTGAGTTTTTTGTCGAACAGGTCTTTAATTTTCTTAACATTGCGTTTCATCTTATTGTACGAAGCGGTTTCCAAACCAAGTTCAGAAATAAAGGTTTCGATAAGCTCTTTATTTTCACCGAAAACCGTAATAGGAGATTCCTTATTATCGTGATGATACATCACTGCAAAATATACACTATCAGGCTTATTGCACTCGGATTTATCAATGTAAAATATTGAAAGCACATTGTGCGGAATTTCAAGCTCCGGCTGAAATTTGCCGCCCCTTTGCACTCGCTTTTGAAATTGAGAGTTTGCCTTTCCGTAATCGTGTTTTTTGCACGCAACAAGTAAATCTGAATATAACTCTTCAGATTTAATATAGCCGAGCTTATAGAGCAGTTTTGCCTGCTCTATAAGCTCATTTGAATGTTGTCCGATAGTTTTGTCGGGTTTTGCAAGTTTATCTTCTATATTCATATAAATACCTCAAGCTAAAAGCACTGTATATATTCCGTTCTCTGATTTATCAAGCATTATACCTTTACATCCGCTGTCAAGGTAATTAATCTGACAGAAAATAACAGGCACACGATTAAACACTCGTTTTCTCATACCGCCCTTTATTTGCTCAACCACATAATCCTTTGGCATAAAATATTTTGTGCCTCCTGCGTATCCACCGTCTGTTTTTGAAATTATATCCATATCGGATTGATTTTCCTCATAATACTCAACAGGCATATAAACATCAAAATCAGCTTCTCCGTAATCGACATCTTCATCAACCTCAGTAAGCTCTGTTTCCGCACACTCAAGCACTTCTACAAAATCCTCTCCTCTGCCGATTGCAGTAAGATTTCCGATATTATCCATAATATCATTCATAGTATTTTCATCTGCAACTATATGAATGATAAGTTCAATATCGCAGAGAAGTTCATAATACTTAGGTCCTTTTGCAAGCGTTCTGAAATGGGAATACGGAATAGTATACTTTACCTTTTCGTACTCATCATACACAGCCTTTATATGCTTAATACGCTTATCAAATTCTTTTACTTCTTCGGCAGAAATATTTTCATCGGCTTTCATTTCTTTGAGCCGAGTTTTCATTTTATTAATGATTTTTTTATGCTTGTCTATTCTGCGTTTTGTACGCTTTAAAAAGCGGTATTCTTCAAGCAATTTTTCATTAATTACATTAATTGTAATGCCTTTTTCAAAACTGTTTCCTTGAGTATTTTTAGCAGTTGCCACAACCTGATATGCACTTGAAAGCATATCGGGATTTTTCATTTTTACAAGCAAATTTCTGTCATCATTAAGACTGTTAAGAAAACAATCGTCCTTATACATTTTTGTTTTTAGAGAACCGTACTTTCCCTGTACGCTTACTTGCATAGGATGATAAGATGCATAACCGCAAGCCTTATGAAGTGCTCCGATAACAGTTGAATACGGCGGTAAAGGAAATGTCATACGGTTTTGTACAGTTTCTTCTTTTTTGTAATTTGCACTGTTTTGTTTTATATGAAGTCTAATTGCTTTCATATTAATTCCGCCTTACTCCGAAAAATACTCTTTAACCTGACCTCTGAGATTTTCAAAAAATTCTGTCATACTTACAGGATTAAGTTCTCTTACAATTTCGTCCTCGTTTGAAAGCTCGCCGTTACGCATAAGTGCACAACTGTAACCTTGAGCAAGTTTTTCCTTAATCGGCTCTATAATAAGTCTTTTGCCTGAAACAGAAACAGCATTTTCAAAAATATGTGTTTTTCTCGGTGAAAGACCGCCTACCACAAAAATCGGCTCTGCGTTATCAAGATTTCCCTTAACGACAAGTGAAAGATTTTCTACTGCGTCAATAAGAGCAATTACTCTTTCACACTTTTCGGCGTTATCTGCCTCTGCACCAAAGTTTTCGTCCTTACCGATTTTTTCAAGGTCAATTGTAAGACTGTAAATTTTAGATGACTTGTCATATTCGTACTGATAAGGCATAAGACCGCAATCCTTTGCATTGTTTTGAACATTTAAACCGTGCGCTTTAGCATAATTGGTTGCAAGGTAAAGGTTATTGTGAAAACGGGCATCATTAATAAACGGCTCGGTTGCAACTGCATCTGTAAGGTAAAATGAGCTGTTACGAATATATGTAGATCCTTTAGACTTTGTAAACATATATCCACCCTCAAGCGCACGGCATGTTGCGGCATTTATATCTTCATTAGCAAGCTTCTGCATTGCTCCTTCGTTTGATGTCTGCAAGTCATCATAAAAACCCGACTGAACGCAGATAGCGTTTTTAAGGCTCTCACGACTTCTGGTAGCGTACTCTTTTCCGCCTCTGAATACCTTTTGTACACTTGAAATATTACCGAGGCTTTCGCCGTAGTTGCTTGTCATATTTGCGATTACAGTTAATGTTAATGCTTTATTTTTCATAATAAAATCTCCTTTATATTAGTTATTTTTTGAGCTTACTTCAATTAATGCGCTTGCAAAAGCAAATGCAAGATCTTTATTTTCTTCCGCATTTTCAAGAAATGTATAGAAAAATGAAAATTCCATTCCGACATAAGCAGACAAACTAAGTATAATCTCTTTTGCTCTGTCGTAATCATGTGCGCAAAGAGCGCTGATTATTTTTTGCTTATATGAATTAATTTTATTACTGCTTTTCATTTCAATTAGTTTTTTGGAAGTTAAAAATCCACAACTTTTTGCTGACTTAATTTCATCCATAATTTCATTTCCTTTCCAAGATACATTTATGTCTATTAGCATATCAGTTCTGCTTTTTATATAGCCTTTACCGGCATTATCATCAAAATAAAACTTAAGCATCATTAAAATTACATCGTCAAGCAACACATTGTTAAGACAACGCATATAAACTTCTTTCTCAAGATTAAACCAATAATCATCATTAATTTTTTTGACAAAGTTTAATGATTTCCCCGATAATTCTCTTAACTTTTTTAATCTTTCAAGTCGTACAAAGAATGTTTCGTAATAAGCCTTATCCTGTGATTTTGATATAATTTCAACATCATAGCTTATATAATCCTTTGAATTTTGCAAAACAAGCATTAGTTTGTTTTTGTCGTCTTTATTTTCTGTACTGCTAAGTTGATTTGAAAAAGCATAGTTTGTTTGAGTTAAAGACTTAACAGAAAAATTGTTATTCACAAAATAAGTTTCTCTCATATCAGGATTTGAGAAAGCAAACGGTATAAAATCAAATTCTAAAATATCATTGCTCTCAAAACTTTCCTTTGAAAAACAAAAGCCGAGATTACTTGTTTTTCTGTCTTTGTCAACATTGTAGCCTCTAAGTCTGCAAGTGCTGTTATCTTCGGTAAAAATAAGTCGTTCATTGCAGTAATTTTTATAAAGGTTATTGCCGTTTTTAAAGATATTCTTTATAATTTCCGCCCTGTTTTCTTCAATGGTTGAAATAAAAATATCTTTATTTGTTCCATCAAATTTTATTTTGTCAAATAGCCCTTTAAGAACTGTTTTGCTCTTAACAAGGTCGTTTACCAATTTAATTTGTTCTTCACTGAATTCTTGACTTTCGAGAATGTTTAAAATATTTTTGTGAGTCATATATTTTTCAAAATAGTTCTCTGCAAACTCAAGATATTTTTCTTCTGTTATATCTTCACTTTTGTAAATAATACCGTCAAAGCCGTGGATATAATTATCGGGCTTTTCTTCAACATCATAGAGGACTTTGTAAACAATTCCAAAGTAATCAAAATATTTACATAAACCGACAACGGCTGCTGCAAACCTCCAATCGGTAGGCTGCAGCAAAGTGTCATAATCAAAGTAATCAATCTTTGTTTTCATTAATTCGGTTCACCTCCCTCCGATAAAAGCTCGGCAAAGCCAAATCCTGCGGATTTTCGTGAACCTATACCGCTTTTCAGCAGATAATTAATAACCGATTTATCGGCATTAATACTAAAACTGCCTAAACTGCATTCAATGTAGTTTTTGTAGTGATAAACCACTGTTTTTTTTGCGTTTAACGGTTTAATTTCAAAGTTTGAAATTAACTTCTCGTCAAAACCGCTTTCAACAAGCTGCTCTTTAATTACCTGTTTTGCAATCCCCGTAAAATCCGGATTAGCAACCGAAATATACTTATCCGAATTATTCTCGGCTTTATGTAATCTGATACACAAAGGGCTAAGCATTTTCACAACAGCGGATGATGAAGTAACATTTTTTTCCGGCACAAGATTAACACTGACAAGTTTCATTTCGTTGCCGAGCGGAGCGGGAATCGGCTTGTCCTTTTGCTTTATAAAAGCAGACATAAAAATACATCCCGTATTATAGTCAGCTGTTGAAAAAGTAATGTTTAGTTGATTTTTCCCGAGTTGAATTTCCGTTTTAGAAAACTTCGGCATAGGCAGATTCACCGCAAAAGTAAAATTTCTGCGTTCCGGTGTAAAATAATATTTTTCATAATATTTTCCCTCGGCAATATCTGACAGTGACCGTTTAAAAAACGAAAGCATAATTCGTCGATAATCAATCGGCAGCTTATTGTTTTGCAAATAAAATCGCAATAAGATTTTCATATTTACCTCCATTTATTATTTTAATAGTATTAGATTTCGTTATTAGAGTTATGATATTTCACAACTCTAATTACAGTATAGCGTTCACAATTTTGTTTGTCAATACCTAATATATATTTTCTAAGAAAATTTTTTTATAAATAAGCTTATAAATACATTTATTTTTATAAATTTAGTACATTTGATATTTACAATTAATTATGATATAATTTAATAAATCTTTCCAAAATGGATTTTAAATAATATTTATTTACACCACTTTTTAATCTATCCAAATTGGATTTTGTCTTTACCATACTTTTTTGTCAAGGTGAACCCGTGGTATTTCTCGTTTTTTCCTCAAAAATCCGAACTTCACTTTGGCAATTTAGGTTTGTCTTTACCATATTATAACATTTTCACTGTACCATAATCCGTACTTTGAATTTGATTTATAAAAAAGATAAAAGATAAAAGGCTCTCGATAAAAATTCGAGGGCCTTTGCTTTTTAAAATCATTTTTCGTTATATATGTTGGAGTAATGTTTATAAATTATGATTCACCGGAATATTTTGCACGGCAATTATAAAAGTTTTGCCAAACTTTTATAATTGTGACGGTAGGGTAAACAAAATTTATCTCCATTTTTAAATATTTAAATCATTCTATGCTTTTTCCATCTGCCTGACAAATACCTTGCAAGATATGCTGCAGCACGAGCATACCAATCAACAAACATACCGATCCATACACCTAAAACTCCCATATCAAGAACCATAACAAGTATATAACTGCAAACTATTCTGAATATCCACATTGAAATCATACTTACACCGAGTGAAAAGTTTACATCTGTACACTTGCACAATTTGAGATATATTTCTTTGTACATTTTAACATAATTAATACATTTATTTAAATATACAGATGTATTTTTAGTATATTATTACTATTAAAAATTAGCCGCTTGTACTTGTATATATAATACTATTTGAGATATTATATTACGATTTTTATAAATGTGGTTTTAAATCAAAGTTAATATTCACTAACTTCAATATTTGGCATTTTCTGCTATTTTTCTGTGTTACCAACATTTTATAATTGATTATCAAAGATATAATAAGTTATCCTTCGGTAGAAATTATAAGTAAGTAATCTGTATAAATGATATTATATATCTTGATGTATATTAAAATTATAATCATCGTTAAACTTAGAGTTTAATATAAAACAGTTAAAATTTTCTTAAAATTTTTATAATCTGAAATTAACGCTTGACAAATATTATCTGTAATGATATAATACTATTTGTTGTAGAGATAAGCGGATGTAGTTTAGTGGTAGAACTTCAGCCTTCCAAGCTGATCGTGTGGGTTCGATTCCCATCATCCGCTCCACAAAAGGTGCTGTAAAGAAACAGCATATTAAAAAGCCGAGATTCACGAAAAAGTGAGTCTCGGTGATTTTTTTGCTTGCATTGCTGAATGTTGTATCCGGTCAATAATTGGTCGTTACCCTTATTTGCATTGGCAGTTATCTTTGTTCCGTCGATGTAGATATGCGACATATCCTGCTTTCCTTAACAGCAAGGTGTTTATTTAGATCAATATGATGAAAAAACTCGTTAAATGTATATACCGGATCAGAAATTTCTATTATTTTTCCAATTTCCGGTGGTAATTTTAATTGATACGGTGTATAATGCACCTTGTTGATATGGTTTTTCATTGATAGTAAATTATATCACAAAAACGACTGCATTCCTAGCTTTCGGTTAGAATGCAGTCGTTTTTTATTTGGGCTGTTTTTTACAGCTCCTTTATTTTCACGCCCTAAAGGACACCAACAAAAAAACAGATTAACAAAAAGCTAATCTGTTTTTATGGTGCGAGTGACGGGACTTGAACCCGTACGTCGTGAAACACACGCCCCTCAAACGTGCCTGTCTGCCTATTCCAGCACACTCGCAAATATTGTCTGTCGACAACGATAAATATTATATCACTGCTTACTTACTTTGTCAACAGATTTTTAAAAAAACTTTTAATTTTTAACAATTTTATTTTTTACAAAACACACCTCATATTGACATTAATTTTAGAGTGTGATATTATCAGTTTGAAAATTTTTATAATAAATCAGGAGTAATTATTATGAAAAAAGCAATTTTATTTGATTTAGACGGAACATTGTGGCACACAAGCGATGTAATTCTTCCTATATGGAACGAAGTTCTTAAAAAGCATCCAGAAACTCAAAAGCAAATAACGCTTGAAGAAATGAACAGCTATATGGGCAAAACTATTGAGCAGATTGCAAACATTATGTTGCCGGAGCTTAGTGAAGAAAACGGCGTAAACATTATAAAAGAATGTTGTGCCGTAGAAGTTCCGTATCTTGAAAAATCAGGCGGTCATTTGTACGATAACCTCGAAGATGTGCTTAGCAAACTTTCCGAAAAATATTTTCTCGGTATAATCAGTAACTGTCAGTGCGGTTATATTGAATCATTTTTGAAAGCTCACAAACTCAAAAAATATTTTTCTGATTTTGAAATGTCAGGCAGAACCCAACTCACAAAAGGCGAAAATATCAGCCTTGTTATTAGCAGAAATAACATTGATTGTGCTTTCTATGTTGGCGACACTATCGGTGATCAAACAGCGTCAAAAGACGCAAAGGTGCCATTTGTATTTGCCGAATACGGATTTGGCAATACAGAAAATCCCGACTACACCATTCACAGTTTTTCCGAACTTTTAGAAATCAGTGATAAAGTATTTGCAGATTCCGAAAAATAATATTAATTATCTTTTACAGAATTATTTTCTGTATTATCTTCGGTTTCGTTTTCTTTGACTTTGTAATAAATAATTGTCGGCTTGTGGGACTTACCGTTCTTTTTATTATGGTTTATATACACTATTACAAACACTACGGCAACAAGTGCAATTATGATTACAGCGGTTACAATTAATATAAATTCACGCATAAAAACATCCTCACATTTTTATTGATTAATTCAATTATAAATGTGAGGATGTAAATTTTTTAATGAATTATGTAGACGAAAAATTATTTTGTAAGAAAATAATTCATCATAGTAAAGCCTTTTTCAATGTAGTTGCCTGTTTCTCTTGCCTCTTTCTCGCAGAAAACCTTTACACCGCTGTCAATCTCATTTTTGCTGTCATAAATGAGGTATGGTACAGGAGTGGAGGTATGTGTGCGGATAGAAAGCGGTGTTGGGTGATCAGGGCATACCAAAACCGCAAAATCATCGTAGTCTCTCAAAAATTCTACAACAGGAGCGAGGATATGCTCGTCAATCATTTCAATAGCTTTTACCTTGTTTTCAATTTCACCACGATGGCCACATTCGTCAGGGGCTTCAACATGAATATATACGAGGTCTGCGCCCTTTTTAAACTCCTCAATAGCCGCCTTGCACTTGCCGTCAAAGTTTGTGTCGAGATAACCTGTTGCGCCCTCAACATCAACGCTGTTCATTCCTGCGCAGATTGCAATTCCCTTTAAGAGGTCAACGGCAGAAATCATACTGCCCTTTTTGCCGAATTTTTCACTGAAATTATCAAGTAAAGGTTTAGTACCCTCACCCCAAAGCCAAATTGAGTTTGCAGGGCGCTTGCCTCTTGCTATTCTCGCCTGATTTACAGGGTGATCCTTTAAAAGGTCATAGCTCTTCTTCATAAGGTCATAAAGCTCATCAACAGCCTCACCCTTTGGAATGTAATCTGTAATTACCTTGCCTGTAATATCGTGCGGAGGTGTAAGCACACCGGGATGCGGATTACCGTTGCTCCAAACAAGGCAATGACGATAAGATACGCCCGGATAGAAACGGAATACATCATTTCCGAGTTTTTCCTGAATATACTCAATAAGAATCTTAGCTTCTTCCGAAGAAATATCATCGGCGCAATAATCAAGAATTGTTTTATTTTCGTAATCTTCATCATCTGAAAGAGTAACAAGATTACATCTTAAAGTTACATCTGTATCCTTTAAATCAATACCGATGCTTGCAGCCTCAAGCGGAGAACGACCGCTGTAATATACAGCAGGTTCATAACCGAGTACCGAAAGGTTTGCTACATCGCTGCCGGGTTTTAAACCCTCTGCTACAGTCTTAACAATACCGACCTCAGCCTTTGCGGCAAGGCTGTCCATACAAGGCTTGTTTGCCTTTTCCATCGGTGTAGAATTTCCAAGTGCCTCGTTTGGCTCATCGGCCATACCGTCACAAAGCATTACCAAATATTTCACTTTTATCTACCTCTTTAATGATTATTTTTGCAATGTGCCAAGACTTGCACATTTGAGATATGCGTTAATAAATCCGTCAATGTCACCGTCCATAACAGCCTGAATATTACCGGTTTCGTATGAAGTGCGGTGATCCTTAACCATTGTGTATGGCATAAACACATAGCTGCGGATCTGACTGCCCCATGTGATTTCTTTTTGAACACCTTTAATGTCTTCAATTTTATCAAGGTGTTCTCTCTCTTTAATTTCCATAAGTTTTGAAATAAGCATTTTCATAGCCACATCACGGTTTTGATACTGGCTTCTTTCAACCTGACTTGCTACAACAATACCTGTCGGAATATGAGTAAGACGAACGGCAGATGAAGTCTTGTTGACTTTCTGTCCGCCTGCGCCGCTCGCACGGTAAACATCCATTTTGATGTCTTCGGGAGCAATATTTACTTCAATGTTATCGTCCATTTCAGGCATAACCTCAAGAGAGGCAAAACTTGTGTGTCTTCTGCCCTGCGAATCAAAAGGAGATACTCTTACAAGGCGATGAACGCCTGCCTCGCTCTTTAAGTAACCGTAAGCGTTTTCGCCCTCAACAAGAAGAACGGCACTTTTAAGACCCGCCTCGTCACCGTCAAGATAGTCAACTTCTTTTACTTTAAATCCGTGAGCATCTGCCCAACGGTTGTACATTCTGTAAAGCATTTCCGCCCAGTCCTGAGCCTCTGTACCGCCCGAACCTGCGTGGAAAGTAAGAATTGCATTGTTCTTATCATATTCACCTGTAAGAAGAGTTTGAAGTCTTTGCTTTTCAAGACTTTCTTTAACTCCCTCTGCCTCGCTTTCAGCCTCTTCAAGAAGCGAAAGATCCTCTTCCTCATTTGCAAGTTCAATCAAAGCACAGGTATCTTCATACTTAGCCACCAAAGCCTCATAAGCCTCAACCTTACCTTTTAGTGTGCCTGTACGCTGTAAAACTTTTTGAGATTTTTCTACATCGTCCCAAAACCCCGGTTCTGTAGCTTTAAGCTCAAGCTGCTGAATTTCAGAAAGCATACCTTTCATACCGAGAGCGTCTGACAAATCGTCAATTTCAGGTTTAAGTGCCTGAACCTTTAACAATAATTCCTCAAATTGTACCATAAAATATACCATTCCTGTCTTAATTTGATATATAGCTCTAAAAATCAGATTACTATTTTACATACAATTTTATTATAGCAAATTAGCCGATAAATGTAAACTGTTTTTTATAATAAGGAATTTGCGTAAATAATTTATTTCCGCTGCATATTCTCCCGTATTAACATCAGCGTCTTTAAAATGCGCTATATAATTTTCAGGCATAAAACCTGACGATAATTTATAATAAGAAAAACATTCGGTTTTGCCAAGATGTTTTTCCATTATTTCATTCATTACCGACTGCTGCGGCATTTCACATTTTTTCAAAAAGCAAATGCACAAAAAACATCATACCGGGTTGCGGCGCTTTTTCATTGAGATTTTATTGAAAAATCTTTTCTTCATTATCCGGCATTATATTTTTCCTATCTTGTAATTATGTTTTATCTGTAATTTTCCCGTCCTGCGATACAACAAGTTTGCCGTTTTTGATTGCGTTATCGACAGCAAAACCGACCGTTGTATCAATAAGCGTGCCTGTTCTTGTAAAACCGAACTTTTTGGCACTTTCTTTAATAAGGTCAGATTTTTGCATACCGCCTTGTTCGCTCAAAACTTGAATGGCTGCATTTAATATTTCTTTTGAGGAAATATCGTCAATATTACGCCTATTCTCGTTTTGCTCCGACACACGATAAACATTGTATTCATCAGGTTTTTGTTCGGGCTGCCATACGAATATCACCCCGTTGTCAGAGGTTTCGGAGTGCATTATTCTGCCGAGAATACCGTCAAGTATCGCCTCTGCCCTGTTACCCGATCGAGAAATGCCGTAAGCCGAAAGCACACTTTTGTACAATGCTTTTTTACTCATCGGTGCTTGAACAGAGATAATTTTAAACATCAGTTTTTGAATATCCACCTCTGACGATGCCGCATAAAAGCTGTCTGAATTGCCAAGAAGCGGTATATTCACATCTTCGTACTTTCTCATTCTGCAATTTTCAAATGAAGAGGTGCCGAGTTTTTCAAACTCAAAGGTTTTGGCTTTGTTCTGTTCTCCGACTTCGTGCTTAGTATTTTTATCGGCAACGGCATTTTCGATTTCCGACTTTATTTTGTCGATAACACGAGCCGAATCATCGAGCCAATCAAGAGTCCATACACGCATAATTTTCCAGCCAAGACCTGCAAGCACATCGGGCTGTAATACAAATCTATCTTTAGATGTTGCGGAATTTTTGCAGTTTTCACCGTCGGCAAGAATACCGAGCAGATAACTATCGGGATTTTCAGGGTCAACGATGCCTATGTCAATCTTGTATTCCGAACAACCGATATTGCAGTTCACCTTATAGCCGAGTTTTTCTATCTCTTTGGCAATTTCTTCAATGACTCTATTATCGTTATGAACAGAAACTTTGCCGTCGGGTATAACAATATTTCGGTTCTGTCCCGCAAATTTCAAAAAGCCTTTAAGCCCTTCAACTCCGAGTGCTCTTGTGCGTGACAAATCAATCTGCTCGGGAGTAAGAGTGGAATACACAATCATTTCCTGTCTTGCTCTTGAAATTGCAACATTAAGTCTGCGCCAGCCGCCGTCACGGTTAAGCGGGCCAAAGTTCATAGAAACTTTGCCGTCCTTATCGGGACCGTAGCCGACTGAAAACAGAATTACATCTCTCTCATCGCCCTGTACATTCTCAAGATTTTTAACAAATACGGGTTCTGCGGATTCGCTGTCGTATTTTTCAAGTTCGGGTTTTTTAGAAAATTCATCGGCAAGCATATCTTCAATTAAATTCTGCTGAATAATATTAAAAGTTACAACACCGATACTCTTTGTACGCAGTTGTTCATCGGATAATCTGCGGATAATTTCATTTACCACAGCCTCTGCCTCGGCTTTATTCTGCTTTGTACCGCCTTTATCATAGTAGCCGTCAATGTGTACAAGTTTAACCGCCGACACTCTGTCGTTCGGCGATGGGAATGTATAAAGTTTATTATCGTAATACTTCATATTGCTGTATGCGATAAGACTTTCGTGGCGAGAACGGTAGTGCCATTTTAAGTACATCTGCGGCATTGAAATCGAAAGGCAGTCATCAAGCAAACTTTCGAGATCTTCGTTTTCTATGTTTTCTTCATCAATTCTGTTTGATTTAAAGAAACTTGTCGGCGGCAACTGATTAGGGTCACCGACTACCACAACATTTTCACCTCTTGCAATCGTGCCGACAGCTTCGCTTGTCGGAAGCTGTGATGCTTCATCAAACACCACAAGGTCAAATTTAGGGAATGACGGGTCAATGTATTGCGCAACAGAAATCGGGCTCATAAGCATACACGGGCAAAGTCTGCGTAATAATGCAGGGATTTCGTTAAACAACTTTCTTATCGACATCATTCTGCCGTTGCTTTTGATCGCTCTTTTAAGAATACCGAGTTCGGAAGACGACGCACCTGCCGAACCCGAAACAGGCACTTGAGATGAAAGTTTAGCCACAAGTTCCTGAACAGTAAGTTTTGAATATTCATCAATTAATGCGTGGTATTCTTTTATAGTTTGCTCAAAGCTGTTGCTTCTGAATGTGCTCAAGCTCTCGTCAACTGAAATATATTTGAGTGCAAGCGCATAATACACATTGCATCTGAAAGCGTCAACTGCATTTTCCTTATTAACAATACCGCTTTCAACCGCATTACAAATACACTCAAGCTGTTCATTTGCAAGCTGTTCACGCTTAGCGTTATATTCCGTAACCGCATACAATTTGTCAATATTCTTACTTATATTATTAAGAGTATTTCCGGTGTGGTCAAGCCAATTGTCGCTCTGCTCATTATCAATATTAACTTTGAAAATGTCGGAAAATTCATTCCATTTTAATATATAATTTTCTGCACAATTAACATCGTTTCCAAGCTGTGCAAGATTAATATTCTTAAAAGCATTCAATATTGTTCTGATTTCATTATAGTTATACACACTTATCGCATTGTAGACGAAATCGGTTTTATCAATTGCCTGTTTAAAATCAGAACCTAATTCATTAAGTATATACCTAAGCTCATTACCGCAAGTCATATTATCATTGTGCAATTTATTAAAATTAATAAGTCGCTGATACCAATTGATAATATTTTCTTTGGTAACGGCATTTGGCTTAACACAAAATGTTGCAACTTCTTTCAAAAGTTTTTTCTGTTTTGAATGTCTGCTAAGTATCCAACTTGATTGAGCGACATTCCATTCATTAAGAGCCTGAATACAGTTATACTCATAAATACCGCTTGTAAACACTTTTTCAATCTCTTGTTTTTCTCTGTTTTCGTTACAAATGCTTTCATAATAATTATTAAGCTTTTGAGTTACCGCATTGTAATTATTTTCAAGAATAAGGCTTGGTGAAAAAGCCGAAGGGATAAGCAACGCTTTGCAAAGATTTAAAATGTTTTTGATTGATTTTTCACTTAATTCGGCATTGATATTAAATGTACCGAAAATTCTTTCAACGCTCGATTTTGCATTATTATATAAATTAAGCAAATTTACACAATCCGAATACAGCTTTTCTCTTAACGGTATAGAATATTCTGTAAGAGAAATATTTTTAAGCGGGTTATTAACTATATCACCTACACCGTCAACAGAATTTTTATAACTTAAAATTAAGGATGAAAGCTGTTCTATTCTGTCATCATTAACAGTGTTAATAACTTCTTGCGGAATTGTTATTTTATTCTTAAATTCAGCACAGGTTTCATATTGTTCTATAGCGTCATACACGGAAATTCCGCTCTCGTGCTTTTTATGAAGTCCGTCAATTACAGAATTCATACTCACACGCATAGCTTTCAGCCTGTCTGCTGTTGCTTTGTATTTTTCGGGATGCTTTATTCTGCCGACTTCAAGTGATTTTTCAAGTTGAGAAAGCACACTGCTTTTGCTCGCCTTATTTGAGTGAAGTTCAAGGCAGAACGGAGCAAGACCGATATTTTCAAGTCTGTGTTGAACCACATTAAGAGCCGCCATTTTTTCTGCGACAAAGAGAACAGATTTACCGTGATAAAGCGCATTTGCGATTAAATTTGTAATTGTCTGCGACTTACCTGTTCCGGGAGGACCGTGAAGTACAAAACTTTTTCCCTTTGCCGCCTCTGCAATGGCAAGCATCTGTGAAGAATCTGCGCTCAACGGTATTGCAAGGTCATCAGGTGCGATGCGTTCATCAAGTTCAGACACCGTCAGCGGATTTTCTTCCTGCTCAACAGTAATTTTCTTATCAATAAGACCTGCAACAACCTTATTTTGCATTAATTCGTCGGCACGGTTTCTAAGGTCACTCCACATTACAAACTGACCGAACGAAAACTGTCCCAAGCAAGCCGTATCCACAACATTCCAACGCTTTTTGTCAAGAATACAATTACGAACCGTATTGAAAACAAGCGGAATGTCTGTACCGTGCTCGTCCTCGGGCAGTGGGTCAAGGCTCGGTATTTTCAGTTCGAAAATCTGCCTTAAATACTCAATCAATGTAACATTAATCTGGGTTTCCTCTTGTCTGCTTCTCAATAAATAGCCTTTATTATGCGAACTTTTTACAAGCTCAACAGGAATCATAATAAGCGGTGCATAGCGTGGCTTTTCCGAAATATCGCTTTCGTACCACTTTAAAAATCCAAGTGCTAAGAAAAGTGTGTTTGAACCGTTTTCCTCTATACTCGACTTTGTTGTTCTGTAAATATTTTTCAGAGTTTTTTCAAGTTCTTCGTCGTGCATAATCGCACAAAGTCTTTTGCTTTTAAACTCTTCGCTTGCAATATTTGTTGCAAGGTCATTTTCGTTTTCTATCTCATAAAGCCTTGCATCTCTAAGCGACGCCGTCCATTCGCTCGGCAATTCCCGTATTGAAAAAGATACTCCGTCTGCAAGACTGTCCTCAAGAGCGGCAAGATCATAAGTTAAAATTGGCAAAGCGTTTTTGGTAATTCTGAAATTTAAAAGTGAGTTTCTCAAACTGAAATCGAGCAGTTTTCTCTCCCATATCTGTATTCTTGAAAGCGAACTTTCCTCATATCCGATTACACCTGTACCGCTTCTGTTAAGTTTCTTAGGTGCAGCTGCCTGATAATCAGAAACCGAATCAACCGTCCCGTCATAACCGCAAATACTGTTGCTATCTATTTTTTGCGGAATCGGTCGCAGTCCTCCCGCTCTTGCTCTTCTAACATCAACAGCACATATAAAATTTTCAGAATCTGACAGATTATTTTTTCCGTGCTTTACCGCTCTGTCAAAATCAATCTTTTCTCCCGCCGTAAAATCCGTACATTCAACAAGCAAAATATCTTCATTTCCGCTTACTGTTCGTTTGTCTATAGCCGAAAAATCATCAATTACACAATCGGCAAAAGTTTCCTCTTCAAGGCGGCAGCCACAGTATGCGTGACCTTTTTTTATCATTATTAAAGGGAAAAGTCCTGCCGCCTCAAGACAAGACGCATATGTAACCGCAAGGTCAATGCAAGTACCTTGTTTCTGCTCAATTACAGAATAAGGAAGTCGCACACGCTGACCTGCTTTTTCAAAACTTGCAGGCGGATTATTATACACAATATTTTTTGACTGTAAAGCGGCATAAACAGCAGCCATTTGCAGTTTTACAACATCTGCATTGCGGCTCTGATAACCTGTTATGCTCGGGTCTTTTCCCCATTTTTTTAAATAATCGGTTGCAATTTTAAGGATGCCCGAGATAGCGGGATGATTAGGTGTTACAAAAGCCGCAATCAGTTCAGGCATTATATAGCAGCCGCTCCACTCATCATAGGCAAGCAAATCAATATTGTCACCGGCATTTACAAGTTCTTCTTCGCCGCATAAAAGCTGTACGCTGATCTGTGCAACAATTCTCTCTGTCAGTGAGAACAGAAACTCCGTAGATACTATAATATTAACAGGACTTACCTCAATTTCGGTATGTGGAGGTAAAACCGCAATTCTATGTGTAAACGGCTTTGCAAATTCAGGTTCAAAGGAAATTTTTAACATAATATCTTTAATTTCCTCATCGCTGTTATTTTTTATCGTTACGCTGCGCACAAGCGGAACATAGTTTTGCTGCATTGCAAAATTCATTGCTCCAAAGGTTACCACTTGTACGCTCACTTTATCATTCACAAGTAATCCTCCTTGCTCAAAAATTTTAACATTTTCATTATATCAGATTTACCAATTTATTACAATATTTTGTAAACAAATATATTCTTTTTGCGGTTAAATAATAAAATTCAGAGATTATATACATTTAAAATATTATAATAAATTATGGTTGCAATTAATAAGATTATTTGTTATAATTAGTTTGTATAAAAATACCCGGAGGCAAATATGGATTTTTATAAATATAAATGCCCTGTTTGTAACAAACAGTTTAAAGAGGGCGATGATATAGTAGTTTGCCCTGAATGCGGCACGCCGCACCACAGAGAATGCTACGAGCAGGAGGAACACTGCTTTTATCAGGATAAACATTCACAAAATTTTTCATTTGAAAATGATCAACCGGACAGTTCCAATAACTTTGAAGCTGATAAAGAGAGCGGCACAGACAATGAAGTAATCTGCAAAATTTGCGGTCATCCAAACGACAATACTTTGTTTTACTGCGAACATTGCGGAGCGCCTCTGTTAAAAGACAATCAACCCGAGAATGATTCCGTAAACGGAAATAATAATGTTCCGCCGGATATGAACGGTTTTCCTTTCGGTCAAAATCCGCAAAACGGCGGAATACCTTTTATTGCGTTTGATCCGATGGCAGGTTTTAAGGCAGACGAAAAAATGGCAGATAATGTAACCGCAGGTGAGGTTTCAAAATTTGTCGGCAAAAATACAAACTACTTTATGCGTGTTTTCGGTTCAATCTTAAGAACAAATAAATCACGATTCAGCTTTGTATCCGCTATTTTACCCGGTGCATATATGCTTTACAGGAAAATGTACGCAATCGGCATTGTTATATCGGTAATCGTGGTAGGATTGCTTGCAGGCACACTTATTATACAATCCACACCTGAATTTACAGAGGCATACAACATTTATATGGATAATTACTCTGCCATACTTCAAAGCGGATACAGCGGTGCTAATGTCGGCGATTTATTTGCCGGTATGTCCTCTACAAATCTTTTGTACTTTGCTGTTCCGTACATTCTCGGAGCAATCAGATTTGCCATTATGCTTATCTGCGGTTTCAGAACAAACAGAATGTATTTTAAACACTGCATAAAGAAAATTTCATCAATTAAAAACTACGCTTCGAGTTTTGATAAAGAATCAGACGAAGAAGCAGCAATCACTAAGTCAAAAATTAACGAGCAGATTGAAAACAAGGGTGGCGTAAACCTTGCCATAGCAGTTGTGGCAACATTTGTATTTTTAGCAATCGCTTATATGCCGCTGTTCGTTTAAAAACAAATATCGGAGGAAAATATGAAAATTACAAAAGCAGTTATACCTGCAGCAGGACTCGGCACAAGAGTACTTCCCGCGACAAAATCAATGCCAAAGGAAATGCTCCCGATCGTAGACAAACCGACCATTCAGTATATCGTTGAAGAGGCAGTTGCAGCCGGAATAACAGATATTCTTATCGTTACAAACAGAGGTAAAGGCATTATCGAAGACCATTTTGATGCATCCCCTGAACTTGAGGCAATCCTTGAAAAAAGCGGCAAACTTGATTTTCTTGAAACAGTAAGAGGTATTTCAAATCTCGCAAATATCACTTTCATTCGTCAGAAAGAAATGAAGGGTTTAGGCCACGCTATTTTAAAAGCAAAGTCTTTTGTAGGTAATGAACCTTTTGCCGTACTTTTCGGCGATGGCGCAATCGTAGGCGAAAAACCAGCCATAGGTCAGCTTATTGAACATTACGGCGAGTTTGGCAAAGGTGTTGTCGGCGTTAAAAAAGTTGATGCAAAAGACATTCATAAATACGGTTCACTTAAAGTTGAGCATATTTATGACAATGTATTTAAATGCACAGATATGAAAGAAAAACCGCAAACTCCGGAGGAAGTTCTCTCACTTTACTCTATCATAGACAGATGTGTTCTTCCGTCAGAAATTTTTGAAATTCTTGAAAGAACACAGCCGGGCATAGGCGGTGAAATTCAGCTTACAGACGCAATGCGTGAAATCTCTGTTACAGACGGTATGACAGCCGTTGAATTTGAGGGCAGAAGATACGATATGGGCAATAAATTCGGTATTCTTCAGGCTCAAATCGAAGTAGGTCTTGAACATCCCGAAACTAAAGACCAATTAAGAGAATACATAAAAGAACTTGCAAAAACATTATAATAAGCTGTCTTGACATAATATAATTAAACTAAAGCACAAAACAGACATTTCCAACTTTTGAGAAATGTCTGTTTTTTATTTGTTTTTATTCGGTTTATTAAACAATATTTATAGTTTTGTACATTAATAGATACAGTAACCGAAATTAGTGGTTGAATTATTTTAAACTTGCGTTATAATATGATAAACAACACAATATCTATTAAGATATACGATATAGTTTAATTAAAATTCTATCGGTATAGTAATCGGGCGGCGCTTTTCAAAGATAGTATACGACTTAAATCCGCACTTATGTGCAAGTCTTATTCCCTCATCTATTCCGTTTCCGACAGCAGTGCTTGTGTGGGCATCACTTCCGATAGTGATAAGCTTTCCGCCGAGTTCACGATAGCGCTTTAGCTGAAATTCATCGGGCAAAGTTCTGCCGATGGGTTTGAATAAACCCGAAGTATTAATTTCAAGAGCTTTCTTGTTTGAAATCAGTGTTCTGTATATATCGTCAATAACATCTTGATAAGGTGTAAGGTCGGGATATTCCCCTGTTGTTTCAAAAATATATCTTAAAGGATATGTAAGATGAGCAAGGCTGTCAAAGTCACTGAAGGTCGCTGTTTCTGCAAGTTCATTAAAATATAATTTCAAAATTTCGGAAATATTACAATTATTAAAGTCGATAAAATAGAAATCTTCCATATCTTTTAAATTGTGCAAAGACGCTAAAACAAAGTCAAAATCGCCAAAAGAAAGCGCTTTTTCGGTACATTCCGGATCGTGCATAGGCTCGCCGAGCTCTATTCCGCATAAAACCTTGAGTTTTTGTCTATATTTTATCTGTGCGTTTTTGGTTTGCAAAAATGACAAAGGTATTCTTTCGTTAAAATCTCCGAATTCTTTGTTATAGGCAAACTTGATAAAAGGTGCTTCGCAATGGTCGGTAATTGCTATTGCGTAAAATCCCTTATTTAGGGCAGATTTACACATTTCTTCCACTGTATTTTCAGCGTCAAAAGAATTGTTTGAATGAGTATGAACATCACATAAAATCATAGTTATCAAGCCTCCGTAATAAATAATACCATATTCGCCAAATTTATGCAATATAAGGCTTTACTTTCTTAGATTTTAGTTATATAATAAGGTAATGATAATAAACAATCATATAATTCTTTTATAATTCTTTTGCAGGAATAAAATTAAAATCTTGCAAATACGGAGGTAACTTATGAAAGCTATAATTACAGTAATCGGTAAGGACACAGTCGGAATACTTGCAAAGGTATCAGCTGCTTGTGCTGCTGACAACGCAAACATCGTTGAGGTAACACAGAGCGTTCTTCAGGATATGTTTGCAATGGTTATGCTTATTGAATTCAATGAAGAGAAAATTGATTTTGAAAAGTTAAGAACCGACCTTGACGCTGTCGGAGAGGCTACCGCAACTAAGATTCATGTAATGCACGAAGATATATTCAACAGTATGCACAGAATTTAATTTGCCCTTAAATATGGATTGAAAGGATAAACACCTATGCTCGAAACAAAAGATATACTTGAAACTATCAATATGATTGATAACGAAAATCTCGATGTAAGAACAATTACAATGGGCATTTCACTTTTAGACTGTATTGATGACGATATTGACAAAGCCTGCACAAAGGTATACGACAAAATCTGCCGTTCTGCCAAAGACCTCGTAAAAACAGGCGAGGATATCCAGAGGGAGTACGGTATTCCTATTATAAATAAGAGAATTTCAGTTACCCCTATCGCAATGGTAGCTGCACCATGCCAGAGTAAAAAGGTAGTAAAATTTGCTCACGCACTCGACAAAGCCGCAAAAGAACTCGGCGTAAACTTCATCGGCGGTTATTCCGCTCTTGTACAAAAAGGTTTCGCAAGCGGTGACTATGCGCTTATAGAGAGTATCCCTGAAGCACTTGCAACTACCGATTTTGTTTGCTCTTCGGTAAATATCGGTTCAACAAAAGCCGGTATCAATATGGATGCAGTCAAAATGATGGGTAAAACTGTAGTTCAGGCTGCTCAAGCTACAGCAGACCGTGATTGCATCGGCGCTGCAAAGCTTGTAGTATTCTGTAACGCTCCTGAAGATAACCCGTTTATGGCAGGAGCTTTCCACGGTGTCGGCGAGGCTGATACCGTTATCAATGTCGGTGTTTCGGGACCGGGCGTAGTAAGAGCTGCTCTTGCTAAGGGCGGCGAAGGCAAAAATATTGCCGAAATCGCCGATATGGTTAAGAAAACCGCATTTAAAATCACAAGAATGGGTCAGCTTGTAGCAAAAGAAGCAAGCAAAAGACTTTGCGTACCTTTTGGTATCGTTGACCTTTCACTTGCACCTACACCGGCAGTCGGCGATAGTGTTGCACATATTCTTGAAGAAATGGGACTTGAAGTATGCGGATGCCACGGTACAACTGCTGCTCTTGCACTTCTTAACGATGCTGTTAAGAAAGGCGGCGTAATGGCTTCGTCACATGTTGGCGGACTTAGCGGCGCTTTCATTCCGGTATCGGAGGATGCAGGTATGATTTATGCAGCTGAAAACGAATATCTCGACATAACTAAACTTGAGGCTATGACAGCCGTATGTTCAGTTGGTCTTGATATGATTATTGTACCGGGTGACACAAGTGCCGAGGTTATCTCTGCAATTATTGCAGACGAAGCAGCTATCGGTATGGTAAACACTAAGACAACCGCTGTAAGACTTATTCCCGCTATTGGTAAAAAAGCAGGCGAAACACTTAACTTTGGCGGACTTCTCGGCTACGGTCCTGTAATGCCGCTAAGAAAAGGCTCACCGGCTGAATTTATCAACAGAGGAGGAAGAATTCCTGCACCGCTTCAGGCTCTCAAGAACTAATTTCAGGGGGTGATTTTTTGAAGGATATGATTAAACAGATTGTTGAAGCAGACGCTGAGGCAAAAGCCTTCGATGAAGAAAATCAAAAAAACAAAGAAGCTCTTGCCAAAGAGATTGACGCTCAAGCAAAGGTAATCTACGATTCCTATATGTCAAAAGCTGACGAAACCATTGAGCGCCAGAGTGCTTATATTGACAAGGACATCAGACATCAGTGGCAGGATACTCGTCAGAAGCATAAATCTGTTTTAATTAAACTTAAATCTGATTTCGAGGCAAATGCTGACAAATGGTCAGATGAAATTGCTAAACGAACTATCGGATAACTATCCATTTATTAAGCATATTATTTTAAAGGAGGTGCGAAAGCTGTGTCTTCCACTTCGTTTGCGGTGCTTGCAAAAGCAAGAGCAAAGTTTGGTAAAAGACTTACCGAAAAGGACTACAACAGTTTGCTTAACTCAAACAGTGTTACAGAAGTAATGTCTTATCTAAAGTCATATACGCACTATGCGGAGGCATTGCGTGATATAAATGAGCGTGATGTTCACCGCGGCAGACTTGAGGTTCTTTTAAGGCAGCATCTTTTCTATGAGTTTGACTCGCTTTGCAGATATGATTCCCAGATGAGCACCGGCTTTTCAGCTTATGTTATAAGCAGAACCGAGATTGAACAGATAATGCGCTTTCTCACTTTGCTGAATACTTCATCTACTGAAAAGTTTATTTATCAGTATCCGACATATTTTGCAAAACATACGGAGATTGATTTGCAGAAACTTGCGCTTGCAAGAAATTACGATGAATTTCTCACCATTTTGAGCAATACAAAGTATTCTCAAATATTTGAAAAATACAAGCCCGACGAAAACAATCTTTTGCCTATATCGGATATTGAAAATGATCTTTATACTTTTGTTTTCTCCAACCTCAAAAAGGTAATAAAGAGCAAAACAAAAGGCACTGAAAGAAAAGAGCTTATGGAGCTTTTTACCGTAATCAACGATTACAATAATTTCTCCCGTGTACTTCGTCTTAAAAAGTATTATAACCTTACACCGGAGCAAATAAAAAACAACCTGCTCTACCCTTTCTCAAGCATCAGTGAAAAAACTCTCGACAGAATGTGCCGTGCGGAATCCTCCGGAGAAGTATTCTCCGTAATGCAGGAAACTCACACCGGTAAGTTGATTGAACAAATAGGTTATGTTTACGCAAGTGACATCAGCCCAAGAGTAAAATACAAACTTGCAAGAAAGAATATGTATTTCTCAAACAATCCTTCTGTTGTGATGATTTCATATATGTTCGTTGCCGAAACCGAGCTTATGAATATTATAACCTTGATTGAAGGTACACGATATAAACTTGATTCTAAAAAAATACAGTCCCTGCTTATCGTTTAGTAAGCAGTACCACTAACAAAGAGGTGATTTTATTTGGCTGTATCAACCATGCAAGCTGTTAATATAATCGGCTTTATGGATGAGATTGACGATGTTATTACCGTTTTGGGAGAATCGGGAGTTTTTCATCCCGATGATGTGTCTGTTTTTTACAACAATACCCAAGGTTTTTCACATCTTCAGACCAAAAATATTTATGCCGAACATCTCACTAACCTCAAGGCTTCATTAGGACTTACAAAAAGGCAGTTCCCGCTTGTCGATGTAAGCAATTTTAATCCGACATATCAGGATATTCAATTGTTTTGCAATAAGATTTGCGATGAACTAAACGAGCTTGTTGAAGACAGAGATTTTGCCGCCGAGCAATTGCTTGAGGCAAAACAAAATCTTGACGAAACAAAGCACTTTGTCGGACTTGACATTGAAATAGAAAAGCTGCTTGAGCTTAAATATGTAAATGCAAGATTCGGAAGACTTCCTAAGGACAGCTATGTAAAACTGGAAAATTATAAGGATGACCCTTATATTGATTTTTCGGTGTGTACAGAAGATAAAGCTTATTATTGGGGCGTTTATCTTGCTCCAGCTGATAAGACAGAAGAAATTGACAGAGTTTTTTCAAGTCTTTTCTTTGAGAGATGCGACATAATCGGTGTTAATTCAACGCCAACTCTGCATATGAAAAAACTTACGGCACTTATTCCCCACCTTGAGGATGTTTACAAAGATACCGAAAAGCGTATTGACGATTATCTTTCCATTAACAAAGAAAGAATTTTAAAATATTTGTCAAAACTTGAAGAACTTTCTTTGTACTCAACTATAAGAACTAAAGCTTTGCAGTACAACAAGAGCTTTATTATTGTAGGCTGGGTGCCGACCGAGTTTGCAAAACAGCTTAAAAAACGACTTTGCAAACACAGAAGCGTTACAGTTGAATTTTCAGACGCAAAGAACGAGATTAAAAAATCTCCGCCTGTTAAACTCAAAAACTGTTTCCTTGCACGACCGTTTGAGTTTTATACTTCAATGTACGGCGTGCCAAAATACAATGAAATTGACCCGTCACTTTTTGTTGCAATAACTTACATTATTATATTCGGTATTATGTTTGCCGATGTCGGTCAGGGTATCTGCCTTACTGTTGTAGGTATATTGATGTATAAAATCAAAAAGATGGCAATTGGTAAAATACTTGCACCGTGCGGTATTTCATCTGCATTCTTCGGACTTGTATTCGGCAGTGTGTTCGGATTTGAGCATTTGCTCGACCCCATGTACAAAGCTCTCTTCGGACTTGAAGAAAAGCCTATTGAGGTAATGAGCTCCGAAATGGCAACAAAGATTATTCTTATAGCCATAGGCATTGGCGTATTCCTTTTAATTACCGCAATGTTCCTCAATGTCTACACATCAATCCGTCAAAAGGATTATGGCAGAGCATTGTTCAGCACGAGCGGTGTGGCAGGTATAATTTTCTACAGCGCAATAGTATTCGGTATTGCAGGTCAGCTTTTGTTCGGACTTCCCGTATTCAACGCTCCGTACATTATATTCCTGATTGTAATTCCGTTTATCTTAATTTTCTTTGCCGAGCCGCTTGGCGGATTGGTAAACAAAGAACCTGACTGGAAACCGGAAAGCTGGAAGGACTACATTGTTGAAAATATTTTTGAATCAATTGAAGTTCTTTTAAGCTATGTAACAAACACAATGAGTTTCTTGCGTGTAGGCGCATTCGTTCTTGTTCACGCAGGTATGATGATGGTTGTATTTGTTCTTGCCGAAACCGCAGGTCCTATTGCCTACTGGCCAATTGTTGTAGTAGGTAATGTTATAGTAATGGTACTTGAGGCTCTCCTCGTAGCAATTCAGGTATTAAGACTTGAATACTATGAGCTTTTCAGCCGTTTCTATTCAGGCGAAGGCAGACCATACGAACCTGTCAAGCTAAAACTTACACAAAACAGTTAAGTTGAAAAACTTAATTATATATTTTATTGTTTATTTATTTTTGGAGGTAAATCATTATGAGCATCTTAAATTTAGTTATGTTGGCACTCCCTGTTGTATTTCTTGTAGCATCAGTAGTTGTAGCTGTAAAGGCTTACGAAAAAGGTCATAACAGAAAGAAAACAGTTTTAATGCAGATTGCTTCATTCGCAGCAGTATTTGCAATTTGCCTTCTTTGCCCAATCGTAGCAGGTGCAGCAGATGCAAACACAGTTTCAGAGGCAGTACAGGTTGCTCAGCAGTCATCTAAGAGCTTTGCATATATCGGCGCAGCTATCGCAGTTGGTCTTTCATGTATCGGCGGTGGTATTGCCGTAGGTAACGCAGCTCCTGCAGCTATCGGCGCAACAAGTGAAGATCCAAAGGCATTTGGTAAAGCAATCATCTTCGTTGCTCTCGGTGAAGGTGTTGCCCTTTACGGTATGCTTATCTCAATCTTGATTCTCTTCAGCTAATTGAAGAAATAAAGGATATGACGAAAAATGAAATTTTTTCTTATAAGCGATAATGTTGATACTAAAATGGGTATGCGTTTTGCAGGTATTGACGGTGTAGTTGTTCATACGGAACAAGAGGTTACACGAGAGCTTACTAAGGCTATGGAGAGAGAAGATGTGGCTGTTATTCTTATGACAGAAACTCTTGTTTCTCTCTGTCCTGACCTTATCTATGACTTAAAGCTCAACCGCAAAAAGCCTTTGATTGTAGAAATCCCCGACCGTCATGGCAACGGACGCACCAAAGACAGTATCACAAAATATGTTCAGGACGCTATTGGCGTAAAACTCTGAATGAGCTGAGAGGTTATTAATATGGAAAATACCACAAAAACCGATAACTTTTTGCAAGCCATACAAAGATACACCGAAGAACAAAAGTCTATTGCCAATACTGAAGTTGAGCTTTTAAAGGAAGAAAAACTCAAAAAAGCCGAAGAAAACGGCAAGCGTGACAGCGAACGCTACATACAGCAGCAGCTTGAAGCTAAAAAGTATGTAGAAACAAGCAAACTTGCCAGACTTGTTCAAGAAAGTCAGAAAAAACTCTTTAGAGAAAGAGCAAAAATGACTGACGAAGTATTTGAAATGGCTGCACAAAAGCTTATTAAATACACAGAAACCAAAGAATATAAATTAAAACTTGTTGACAGTGCAAGACAGATTGCAGAACTTTTTGACGATAACCGTTGTGTTGTTTATATAAATGAAAAGGATATGAAGTATTCAACAGAAATCCTTGCCGCATTCCACGGAATGGCTGAACTTGTTAAAGACAACTCAATCAAAATCGGCGGTCTTAAAGGCTACTGCAAATCAATGAGAATTGTTGCCGATGAAACACTCGACACAAAGCTCTCTGCACAGAGAGAATGGTTTATTGAGAACTCAGGTCTAAGCGTTCTTAACTAATTGACCTTCTTGATTTTATCCGAAAGAAGATGGTAATACAAATGGAAAATAATGTTATTTATGGAATTAACGGACCTGTTGTTACCGTAAAAGATGCTGATTGCTTTGAAATGATGGAAATGGTTCATGTAGGTGAACAGAACCTTGTCGGTGAAGTAATCGGTATAACTTCTGATTTTACCACAATTCAGGTATATGAAGAAACAACCGGTCTTAAACCGGGAGATGTTGTTACAGGTACAGGCGCACCTATGAATGTACTTCTCGGACCGGGAATTATTGATAATATTTTTGACGGAATTGAGCGTCCTCTTAAGGCTATTGAGGAACAGGCAGGCGCTTTCATTGACAGAGGTGCATCTGTTTCTTCTCTTGATGACAAAAAGCTCTGGAATGTTACAATGAAAGTAAAGGTTGGCGACAAACTCGAGGGTGGTCAGATTTATGCTACACTCCCCGAAACACCAATCATTGAACACAGCCTTATGGTTCACCCTGAACTTTCAGGCGTTGTTACCAAGGTTATGCCTGACGGTCAATACAAGCTTTTTGACACAATTGTTGTTATTAAAGATGATAACGGTGTTGAGCACAACCTCACACTTTGTCAAAAATGGCCTATCAGAACCGCTCGTCCTGTAAAGGACAGACTTGCATCTTCAATTCCGCTTATTACAGGTCAGAGAGTTATTGACTCTCTCTTCCCTATTGCTAAGGGCGGTACAGCCGCTATACCGGGCGGTTTCGGTACAGGTAAAACTATGACACAGCACCAGCTCGCAAAATGGTGCGACGCTGATATTATTATTTATGTAGGCTGCGGTGAGCGTGGTAACGAGATGAGCCAGGTACTCGAAGAATTCTCTGAACTTATCGACCCTAAGTCACAGCGTCCTATGACCGACAGAACCGTACTTATTGCCAACACATCAAATATGCCTGTTGCAGCCCGTGAGGCATCAATTTACACAGGTATCACACTTGGCGAATATTACAGAGATATGGGTTACCATGTTGCTATGATGGCTGACTCAACTTCTCGTTGGGCCGAGGCTCTTCGTGAGATTTCTGGCCGACTTGAGGAAATGCCTGCCGAGGAAGGTTTCCCGGCTTACTTGCCTTCACGACTTGCTGAGTTCTATGAGCGTGGCGGCCGTGCGGAAGTTCTTTCAGGCGGAGAGGGTTCTGTAACACTTATCGGTGCGGTTTCTCCGCAGGGTTCAGACTTCTCCGAGCCTGTTACACAGAACACAAAAAGATTTACCCGTTGTTTCTGGGCACTTGATAAGTCGCTTGCTTATTCAAGACATTATCCTGCTATTAACTGGATGAACAGCTACAGCGAATACTTTAACGACCTTGACCCTTGGTTTGAAGAAAACCTCGGTAAAGACTTTATTGAGTATCGTAACAGAATCAGCGCGCTTCTTCAGGAAGAAAGCTCGCTTATGGAAATCGTAAAACTTATCGGTTCCGATGTACTTCCTGATGACCAGAAACTTGTCATTGAAGCTGCAAGAGTAGTTCGTGTAGGTTTCTTACAGCAAAATGCTTTCCACGCTGATGATACTTATGTTCCGCTTGAAAAGCAGAAACTTATGATGAAAACAATTCTTCACCTTTACGATAAGGCTAAGAAGGTTGTTACCAAGGAAATTCCTATTTCAAAGGTTATTGAGCTTGGTTTGTTCGATAAACTTACAAAGATGAAATATGATATTCCTAACAGCAAGCCTGAACTCTTTGATGAATATATCAAGGAAATTGATGAAAAGCTTGACTCAATTATGTAAGGAGGAAACGCACAATGATTATAGATTATGTCGGCGTTAAAGAAATTAACGGCTCACTCATAGTTCTTGACGGAGTAAAAGGCGTTTCCAACGAGGAAATTGTTGATATCCGCCTTGATAACGGCACAGTAAGACAGGGCCGTGTCGTACAGATTGAGGGCGAAAAGATTGTTGTTCAGGTATTTGAGGGCACAAGAAGAATCAGCCTTACAAATACAAGAACAAGACTTACAGGTCACCCAATGGAAATGCCTCTTTCTCCTGAAATTATCGGTCGTGTACTTGACGGTGCAGGCAGACCTATTGACGGACTCGGAGATATTTTCCCTGTAAAGCGTGCTAACATTAACGGCACACCTATCAACCCTGTTTCAAGAATTTATCCTAAGAACTACATCAACACAGGTATTTCTACCATTGATACACTTATGACACTTATCAGAGGTCAAAAACTTCCTATCTTTTCAGGTACAGGTATGAAGCACAACGACCTTGCGGTACAGATTGTTCGTCAGGCAAAAATCAGCGGTGCAAATGCTAATAACTTCTGCGTAGTATTCGCAGCAATGGGTGTTCAGAAAGATGTTGCCGAATACTTCAGAAAGAGTTTTGAAGAAAGCGGCGTACTTTCAAGAGTTGTAATGCTCTTAAACCTTTCGAATGACCCAATTATCGAAAGAACACTTACTCCAAGATGTGCTCTTACTATTGCCGAGTACCTTGCATTTGAGCTTGAGATGCATGTTCTTGTTATTATGACAGATATGACCTCATATGCCGAGGCTCTTCGTGAGTTCTCATCATCAAAGGGTGAAATTCCTGCAAGAAAAGGTTACCCGGGCTATCTTTATTCAGACCTTGCATCACTTTATGAGCGTGCAGGTATGATTAAAGGCAAGAACGGTTCTGTTACACAAATTCCTATTCTTACAATGCCTAACGATGATATTACTCACCCGATTCCTGACCTTACAGGTTACATCACAGAGGGTCAGATCGTACTTGACCGTTCATTACAGGGACAAGGTCTTTATCCGCCTGTAAGCGTTCTTCCTTCACTTTCCCGTCTTATGAAGGACGGTATCGGTGAGGGTTATACAAGAGCAGATCATCAGGCACTTGCAAACCAGCTCTTTGCATCATATGCAAAGGTAATTGACGCTCGTTCACTTGCATCTGTTATCGGTGAGGAAGAACTCTCCCCTGTCGACAAGAAATATATTGAATTCGGCAGACTGTTTGAATCAAAGTTTGTTAATCAGGGATTCAACGAAAACAGAAGTATTGAACAGAGCCTTGACCTCGGTTGGGAATTACTTTCTACACTTCCGAGATCAGAACTTGACCGTGTTGACGATCAGATTCTTGACAAGTATTATGTTGAGAAATAACCGTCAGAAAGGAGTGCTGAGCATCTATGGCTGTACAGGCTGTACCTACAAAAGGTAATCTGATGAACACCAAAAAGTCGCTTGCTCTTGCCAAAAACGGCTATGAACTGCTTGACCGTAAGCGTAATATTCTTATAAGAGAAATGATGACGCTTATCGACCACGCCAATGCAATTCAGGAGAAGATCGACAATGCATATGAAGAAGCTTACATAGCACTTCAGACTGCCAATGTTACAAACGGCTTTTGCGATGACCTTTCAAACACGATTCCTGAAGAAGACTCATTAAAACTTGATTCAAGAAGTGTAATGGGTGTTGAAATTCCGATTCTCACCATTGGCGAGAAAAAACCTCAAACCTACCTGCACTACGGACTGCGACTTACAAACTCAGGTATTGATAAAACTTACGAGAAATTCACCGAAGTTAAGTATCTTACCGCAGAGCTTGCCGAGATAGAAAACAGTGTTTACCGTCTTGCGGTTTCAATCAAGAAAACACAGAAGAGAGCCAACGCTCTTAAGAACATTATGATTCCTAAATTTGAAGAAACCGTAAAGTTTATTTCTGATGCTCTTGATGAAAAGGAAAGAGAAGAATTCAGCCGTCTTAAGGTTATTAAGAGAACAAAACTAAAAAAAGCACAGGCTGAAAAAGAAAAACAAACACAAGCAGAAAATGCTTAAAAAGATCCCACTCTGAAAAAGCAGAGTGGGATTTTACTATTTTAAGGGAAAATTTTTTATCAATAGTTGAATAAATTATGGTTTAGCAAATTGTTTCGACAAGTAATTATAAAAGTTTGGTCAA
>ULNO01012900.1_pt1 | contig 33158 bp, 30 predicted proteins | sample 1951961 | NCBI WGS metagenome assembly ULNO01 (sample SAMEA4835581, study PRJEB28245) | human gut metagenome | biome: gut microbiome; material: fecal sample | place: Denmark | collected 2008
TATACGGCTGAATTTCTACCGCAGGCAAAGCGGAATATAAGCTATGCAGAAAGGATTTATATTATGAAGAACATACACACACTTCTCTCTGAAATCGGTATTACGATTCCCGATGAGAAAAAGGCAGAGTTTGACAAGGCGGTGCTTGCAAATTACAAGACTGTTGCAGAGGTTGAAAAAATCACAACCGCAAGAGATAATTACAAATCACAGCTTGAAACAGCACAGACAGCACTTAAAGAGTTTGAGGGCGTAGATGTCGAAAATCTTAAAGGCGAGATTGCAAAGCTCAACACAAACCTTAAAGACAAAGAAACCGAGTATCAGACAAAAATTGCCGATATGGAGTTTAACTCTGTACTTGACGGCGCTATTTCAAAGAGCGGTGCGAGAAACGCAAAGGCGGTTAAGGCTCTGCTTGACCTTGACAGTCTTAAAACATCAAAAAATCAGGCAGATGACATTACAAAGGCTCTTGAAAGCGTGAAGAGCGAAAACAGCTATATGTTCGGTTCTGATGAACCGTTCCAAAATCCTGTAAAGAATACAGGAAACACAGGTATTAAGTCAAACCCTCTTGCAAGTATGAGAGCGGCAATGGGACTTAGTACAGACGAAAAATAATTGACGAGGTGAATTTATATGGCAAATTCTATTGCACTTTTTAAAACTTACACAGCCTTGCTCGATGAGGTTTATAAGCAGTCGGCGCTTACAAGCGAGCTTGACGGTGCGTCTGACCTTGCAACAGCAGGCGCAAACTCAAACGAGCTTATTATTCCGATGATTTCAATGGACGGTCTTGCGGATTACAGTCGTAACAGCGGTTATGTGAACGGCGATGTTACACTCACAAACGAAACTGTAAAATGCAACTTTGATCGAGGCAGAATGTTCAATGTGGACACAATGGACAATATCGAAACCGCAGGCGTTGCGTTCGGCAGACTTTCGGGCGAGTTTATCCGCACAAAGGTTGTGCCGGAGCTTGACACATTCCGCTTTGCCGCATACGCAAGTCACGCAGGTATTACCTCTGCCACACCTGCAAACCTTACCACAGGGGCGGCGGTAATTGAAGCACTCCGCAAAGGTACTACTCAGATGGACGAGGACGAAGTTCCGTACGAGCAGCGTTACCTTTACATTACACCAACTCTTTACGGACTTGTGCAGGATTTGGACACAACAAAGTCAAGAGAGGTTCTCAGCAGATTTGCTAAGATTATCACAGTGCCACAGACACGCTTTTATACAGCGATTGAACAGCTTGACGGCACATCAAGCGGCAAGACCAAGGGCGGCTATCAGAAAGCCACTGCCGCCTCAAACATCAACTTTATGATTATTCATAAGCCTGCCCTTATCCAGTTTACTAAGCACCTTGACACTAAGGTAATTGAACCGTCGGTAAATCAGGACTCGGACGGTTACAAGTTCGGTTACAGAATGGTAGGCATTGCAGATGTGTACGAAAACAAGACCGCCGGTATTTACTGTCACACAGCGGTTAAGTCTTAAAGGAGTGTGAAGTATGACCGCTTACGCTGACGAAAATTATTATAAATCCGAATATCTATGTGGCAGAAAAGCGGTCATTACCTCCGCTTTTGCCTACTATGCAAGAGAGGCAACGCTTATTATTAATGCTTACACAGGCTCAAATATCGACGATACAAAGGATATAATCGAGCCTGTGAAACTTTGTTGCTGTGAGGTCGCAGAGCTGATGTATAAAGCCGATAATATGAGCGGCAGTGAGGGCATAACATCAGAAAAAGTCGGAGATGTGTCACGCTCGTATGAAAGCTGTGAGGTTCGCAAAAAGCAACTTACACGATGTGTTAAATCCGCAGTGTATAAGTATCTTGCAGACACAGACCTTTTGTACAGAGGTGTTTGATTATGTTTACGGATACTATGCTGACCCTTTACAGATTTAACGGCAAAGGCTTTGACAGGCTTATTATTCCGCATTGCCATTGGCAGGAGTGCAAAGCCGCTAATGTACTTAAAAGCGGAATGCAGAACGCTGACGGAATAGCTATATACATTCCGTCAAATGCGCTTGTTCTTGCTCCGAATGATTTTTTATTTCCGAGCAACGGTCTGTTTCCAAACGCTGATATATCCCCTCTGTGCCCCTCTCAAGACATTATTGTAAAAGGTGAGTGTAATTTCATCTTTGATAATTCAAGCGACAGGAGCGTATCAGAGAGCCTAAAAACCTTGCGTGACAAATACGAAATTCACACAGTAATGAGTATTGACCGTTTGCTTTACGGCCCTGCGGATTTACAGCACATCAAAGTATCTGCGAGGTGATTAAATGCTTTTTAATGTGAATCAGCCGACAGATGTTAGCGGCACTCTTTCTCTCAAGTGGAATAAAGAATTTGCTAATAATTTAAACAAGCATATAGCAAGAGCACAACGAGAGGTTGACAAGGATTGCATTAAGCTGATGAAGCCGTACACACCTTTTAAAATCGGCGTACTCGAAAACTCCGCAACTATACATACCGTTATCGGCAGTGGAGAAATTAAACAGGTTACACCTTATGCAAGGTATCTTTACTATGGCAAGGTGTATGGTCCTAACTATCCGATCGTGCGAGAGAAAGACGGTACAGAGCATATCGTATTCGGACGCTATAGCGGTGACGGCATTATAATCGGTTGGCGAAGTCCTAAAGGCAAGAAAAAACACCCGACAGGCAGAGATATTCACTACAGCAAGGACAAGCACCCGCTTGCGGGCAAAAAGTGGTTTGAGCGAATGAAAGCCGACCGTAAAAGGGATATTCTGCAAGCGGCGGCAAGAAGACTTGGGAGTAATGCAAAATGAATATAATCGAACTTGTAAGGTCCGTTGTGCAGGAGTTTCCGAAAATCGGCGAGCTTGTGCACATTGATTATTCAACAAATAAGGTACAGGATTTTGGACTTTCCCCAACAGGCGACACGCTTGTAAAGGAAGATATTTTAGGAAATCAAACACGCAATCACACCTTTATCCTGTACGCAACCTGCCAGTCACTCAACGATTATGACCGCCTTGTAAACAGCGGAATGCTGCTTGAGCTGCAAATGTGGCTTGAACGGCACGCAGAGGGTGACATAGAAGTTGAAGTCGGCGACAACATTTTATACGGTGAGCTTAAAAAACTCACTTGCTCAAACGGAATGCTTTACAGCATACCTGACGAAAACAACAACGGCGGTGTGCAGTACCAATTGCAAATCACCGCCCAATACACTATTGAAAATTGAAAGTGAGGAATTATTATGGCAGCATCAACACCCGATATCGGTAAACTTAAGAGAAGTTACCTTTTACATTTTATTGACGCAAGCTTTGGCACAGGCGAAAGTCCAAAGTGGTATCTTATCGGCAAGGACATTGACGATATGTCGGTCGAGCTTAGTCCGGACACAAGCACAGTAAAGAACATTCTTGATGAAACCTCTGTAAATGACAATGGCTACGAGCCTACCCTTGACGCAGGTACATACTACGCAAACACAGGCGACAGTATTTATACAAAAATTAAGGACATTGCAATGAACCGCCTTACCGGTGACGCCTGCAAAACCAAAATTCTTGAAGTGCTCATTGACAAGAAAACAGGCCCTTATGATGCTTGGATTGAGGACTGCATCGTTAAACCGCAGTCATACGGCGGTGCGCAGGGCGGTGTAAACATTCCGTTTAATGTAACATTTGACGGCAACAGAAAGCAGGGTACAGCGACAATCTCAGATAAGGTACCGACATTTACCGAAACTGTATAAGGAGTGATTCTATGCAGAGTTTGAATTTTAAAACACCCTTAAAAACATATGCAATCAACAATGATGAAAACACAGTAATCAAGATTAACACCACAGACTACTCACTCGTTGAGCGACTCAACAAGCTGACAGAACGCACAGAAGAGCTTGTGCAGAAGTACAAGAATATGAAACCCGAGGATGTAACCTTTGAAATTTTTCTTGATGTTGACAAGGAAATCCGCAAAGAAATAGACTATGTTCTCGGTGCAGGTGTAAGTCAGGGTGCGTTTGGCGATGTAAATTGCCTTTCAATCTGTGATGATGGCAGTATGATTTTTGAGAACTTTCTCAACTGCGTTGTGCCGGTCATCGTAAGTGACATTGAAAACGCACACGCTCAGCAGAGCAAACATATTGAGAAGTACCTCAATCAAGCAAAGAGGCTTGCAAAGTGATTGGATTACTTCCTACAAGCCTTGAAATAGACGGAGAGCAGTACGAGATTAATTCCGATTTTCGTATTGCTCTCTTGATTTTCGAGGCTTATGCCGACAAAGAGCTAACCTACTGCGAAAAAGCGGCAGTATGCTTGAATTGCTTATACAAGGAAGTTCCAAAGAATGTTGAGGAGGCACTCAAAAAGGCATTGTGGTTTCTTGACGGCGGAGATGTGCCGAAATCGAAAAAAGCTCCAGTCAAAATTATTGATTGGAGCTATGACGAAAGCATTATTTTCCCAGCACTTAACAAGGTCGCAGGCTTTGAAACAAGGATTGCAAGCTATGTGCATTGGTGGACTTTTCTCGGCTATTTCAGTGAGGTAGGCGACGGCTTGCTCTCGCAGGTAATGAACATAAGAGGCAAGCGTGCTAAGGGCAAAAAGCTTGAAAAATGGGAGCGTGATTTTTACAATGAGCACAAAGAGCTTGTTGACATCAAGGAAAAGCTCTCTCCCGAACAGCAAGCAGAACTTGACGCCGAAGAGGATTTTATAAACAATCTTGTATAGGTGTTACACAAAATTATTGTTGACAATACACAAACTTTGTTATATTATGTAACAGAGGAGTGATTTTATGAACAGCAAATTTTACAAAGGTATAACAGTCGTACTATTGATACTTGGTGCAGTCGGAGGAATAGCTTTAGGCGCAGTTTTCCAAAGCGTACATACAAATTTTCTAACTGATACCGTAACCCGCAGTTTTAATTTTACTTTAATGCTTGTATGCTGGGTATCAACAGTATTATTATGCCTGATTTTTGGCGGTATTGCTAAAATACTTACTTATCTTGAAGAGTTGGGTGCAGGTAAAAGCTCAGTAATCGCCAAAACAACAGATTGGGAATGTCCTAAATGTCATTGTATGAACAAAGCAGAGGCGACGGAATGTTCTAACTGCCATTTGGAACATACCGACAGCCGACAAGCAAAATTTGTTAGTAATGATAAGTGGGAATGCCCACAATGTCATTGTATAAATTCCTATAATGACATTGCAGAATGTCCTAACTGTCATTGGCGACCATAAAAATAAGCTGACAGTCGCAATCCTTTAATCTATCTTCAATTAAAAAGCCACTCCAAACGGGGTGGCTAAAATTTTTCAAATTTTACAGCGTACATCTTTGGGTGTGCGCTGTTTTTATACCACAAGGGGCCGCATTTTGCTGCGCCCTTAATTTTACAGAAAGGAGTGTGATTACATGGCGGTTGACGGCAGTTTGATTTTCAATACCAAAATCGACACAAGCGGTCTTAACAGCGATATTGCAAGAATCAATAAAGCTATTGAGGCGGCTCAAAAGAAAGCACAGTCGGGTGCAAGGCAGACAGCACAAACTGCTAAAGGGCAGGCTGATAAATCGTCTCAGGCGGCAGAAAACTCAGCAAAGCGTGAAATTACTGCCACACAGGAAAAAGCTGAACAGGCTCAAAACTCGGCAAAGCAAACCGCACAGGCAGCGCAAAAGGTATCAGAATCAGTCGAGCAATCTGCCGAAAAGGTTGTTGATAAGGTTGAGAGCACAGCTAATCGCAACACAGAGGCAGTCGGCAAAAGCACAAATGATACTTGCGAAAGCGTTAAGAAATCAGTTTCTATGAGTGCAAAAAAGGCTAAGCAATCATTACAAACAGTCAGAACGGCTGTTGACAGACTGCAAAGCAAGGCGAAAATGATTGGCAGAACGCTGCTTACCGCTTTCGGTACGGCGGCGGTTGTAAGTTTTAGCAAGGAAAGCATAGAGCTTGGCTCAGACCTTGCAGAAGTGCAGAATGTAGTTGATGTCACTTTCAGCCATATGTCGGCAAAGGTGGACGATTGGGCAAAGTCGGCGCAAAATGCTTACGGCTTATCCGAAACTATGGCTAAAAAATATGTCGGCACTTTTGGTTCTATGGCGGAGGCTTTCGGCTTTACAGAACAGCAGGCATTTGATATGTCAACATCATTAACCGCTCTTACGGGCGATGTGGCGTCATTTTATAACATCACACAAGACGAGGCGTACACAAAGCTAAAATCTGTTTTCAGCGGTGAAACCGAAACGCTCAAAGACCTTGGCATTGTGATGACGCAGAACGCACTTGACAATTACGCAATGGCAAACGGATGGGGCAAGACCACATCTGCTATGACTGAGGCAGAAAAGGTAACGCTTAGATATAACTTTGTACTCGGTCAGTTGAGCAATGCAACGGGTGACTTTGCACGCACTCAGAACAGCTGGGCAAATCAAACGAGAATTTTACAGTTGCAGTTTGACAGTATAAAGGCTACAATCGGTCAAGGCTTGATAAATGCTTTTACTCCGCTGCTTAATTGCATTAATCAGTTTATCTCAAGACTTAGCGTTGCGGCACAGAAGTTTAAAGACTTTACAGCTCAGGTGTTCGGCTATTCTACTGCAACAAGCAATGCGACAAGCTCAGCTGTAAGCGATATGTCAGACCTTGCAAGTCAAGCGGACAGTTCTACATCTGAGATTGAAAAAACATCGGAGGCAGCTGAGGACTTACAGAAAAACCTTGCAGGCTTTGATGAACTCAATGTGATGAGCGACACCTCGGACAACAGCTCAGGCACAAGTACGCAAGCACCAAGCTCTGAAATCAAATCAATGCAAAATGCACTCGAGCAATCTATGCTTGACAGCGACAGGCGCACAAGCAAGACTATTGACAATATTGTAAATTTGCTTGACAAGGTAAAAACCGCCTGCGTAACAATTAAAAATTCGTGGGAGAAAGTGTGGAATAACGGCACAGGAGAAAAGGTGCTTGAAAATATCAACTCATTAATTAACACTTTTGTAAGCACAGTTGGCGACATTGCAGAGGCTTTTACAAATGCTTGGGACAAAGCAGGCTTAGGCGACAGCGTGGTGCAATCGTTTATCGACAAATGGAACAGCCTTGTTGAGCTTTTGGATACGGTAGGCGATACATTCAGGCAGGTGTGGAATGACGGTAAGGGCGAGAAAATTTGGAGCAATATACTTGAGATTATCCGCAACTGCAATAACTATACTGAAACTCTCAGAACCAAAATTAAAGACGCTTGGGAGAAAAACGATACAGGCAGAAAAATTTGGGAGAGCATATTAGGCATTGTCGAAGATATAACAGGGCTGCTTGATGAAATGTCAGCTGACCGCCTCGAATGGCTTGAGGACCTTGACATTAACCCTGTTGCACAGGCGGTTGAACGCTTGACCGAGGGATTCAGAAATCTGCTCAAGGCTTGCGGAGAAAAGCTAAAACAAGCGTACAAGAATGTTTTATTGCCGCTTGCAAAATGGACGATTGAGAAAGCTGTACCGGATTTGTTAAATTTGTTTTCTGAGGCTCTTGAGGCAATTTCAGATATAGTTAATAAGATAAGTCCGGATATGTTAAAAGCAGTAGCAACGGGTATTGGCGCTGTTGCCACAGCAGTTATCGCATTCAAGACAGGTAAGACTATTGCGAGTGGTATAAGTGAAGTCACATCAGCAGTTAAAAACATCAGTTCGGTTATTTCAGCTAACCCTCTGCTTATTATAGCAAGCGCAATAACGGGTATTGTTTCAGCGGTTCAAATTTACAATGAACTAAAATGGAGCAATTCTGAGGCTAAAAAGTTTTGTGATGAAATAGACGATGTGAAAAACAGACTTGAAAATACAACGCAGAAAATTACCGACACAATCAAAAATACATTAGATAAGGTTGACCAGCTCTATGCTGATAATACATTGATTGATGAATATCAGGATAAACTTGAAACCTTAATCAGCAAAGCTGAACTTACTCCCGAAGAACAGTCAGAATTGCAAACCATTGTTACATATTTTAAAGATAATGTTAGCGGTTTTAGCGATACCTGGGATAATTATGTCACAATAAGTGATGGGGGTAAGGTCGAGCTAAAAGGTGATTTATCTGAGATACAAGATGAAATCAATAATACGATTGATCAATATCAATTATTAGCTAACAGTTCGGCTTTATCCGAATTACAAACCGAAAATTCTAAATCTATAATTTCAGCAAGAAAAAATCAAAGCGAATTACTTTCAGAACTTAATTCTAAGCAGACTCAAATTGAAAATAAATTAAAGCAGAGTGGAAAAACTTATAGTTGGCTTATTAGTCAATACAAGAAATATAAAGACAATTCTGTAAAAGCAGATGATAGAATAGACGCAAAAAATAATATTGAAACAGTTTTAGGTGATGGTGGATACGAAGAAATAAATTCCTTAATGGAACTTAAAAGTTCATACAATGAATGCACTGCTGAACTTAACAAACTGATAATGACACAAGATGATATGTCTGATGTTCAAAAAGTTCTTAAGGGAGATTATTCCGATGCCGCTGCCGTTTTGATGACATACAAAGCCGGAATGATTAGCCTTGAAGATGTGCAAAACTCGCAATGGAAAACATTAAATAAACTGGAAGAGGCTGCCGAAGATTCAGGAAAAAACACCGTTATGGGTCTTGTTGAGGGTACACAGAAATATAAGGAGGCACTTGTCAAAAACAGTAATGGTCTTGCAAATACTGTATTAAGTGAATACGACAGTGCAATGGATATACATTCACCTTCAAGAGAAATGTATAAGCGTGGACAATATACAGTTTTAGGTCTTGTCAATGGTTTATCTGATACAAGTATAAAGGTACAGAGTGTCATTACCATGATGTTAAAGAATATAAGAATGGCTTTAGAACCTATAAAAACAATCTTTTCAAATGTGTTCACTCCGATTTATGACATTCTAAAAACTCCTCTTAACAATGCACTAACAGGAATTGAAACTTTTATAAACGGCTTTATTTCTGCAATCAATAAAATGTTGTCGGGTGTGGACACGGTTGCAAATTCGATAGGCAAGCTATTCGGACAGGAATGGCACGCAGGTCGGCTTGATGAGGTGCACATTCCAAAACTTGCCACAGGGGCATATGTACCTGCAAATTACGGTGAATTTCTTGCAGTTCTCGGCGATAATAAGCGTGAAGCGGAAGTTGTTTCGCCAATATCAGCAATGAAACAGGCTATGGCTGAGGTACTTGCTGAATATGGCGGAGCGGGCAACGGCGGTGATATTCACATTACCTTGACTATGCCTGACGGCAGAGTGCTTTTTGAGGCTGTTGCTGATGAGAACAACAAAATCAAGAAACGCACAGGCAGGTCCGCTTTTGCGTAAGGAGGGATAAGATTGAGTGAATTTAAAGGCTATTTAATTAAATTCCCGAAAAACGGCTTGCAGTTTCCACATAAGCTCATAGCTAAAGAGAGTTATCAAGCCACACCTTTACAGCGTACAGAGATTAAGGCATACCGTGACAGCAACAACCTTTTGCGGCGAGTAACATCACCGAACAACAAAACTAAGATTACATTCAATACCAAGGACGGTCTTACCCTTGCTGAAATGAGAACTATTCGCAGTGTTTTAAACGGTGCTATGTCAAATTCTCAGCAACGCAAGCTCAATGTTGAATACTGGGACGATGAACTTCTTGCGTACCGCACTATGACCGCATATATACCCGATATAACATACACGCCAAAGCTTATTACCGCAGACAACATTAAATATGCGGCGGTAACATTTACATTTATTGAATATTAAGAGGTGGTTAATTTGCTTGAGGTTTCAAGCCTGCACAAAAAGCAGACTATTGAAAATCTGATTGAAAATATACTGACAATCTCATTTCCCGACGGTGAATATCCGGATATAACAGAGAAAAATATAGCGAGTGAAAGTATGAGCCTTACACAGTCAATTTGTGACGAAAGTAAATTAAAATTCGGCGGTTGTATTGCTTCTGAATTTGATATTGACCTTGTAAATTCAGACGACAGAATTTTTACAACAGACCTTGTCGGTAAATGGATAAGTGTAAAATTAACGCAGCGTTTTCCGAGCGGAGAAAAGCTGCTGCCATCTGCAAAGCTGTTTTTAGGTACATCACTTTTGCCGGGAGAAACCGTAGCTGCAAAGGAATATTATTTGTTTAGCGGTATTATTGACAGTGCCAAGCTTGACAAGAATAACCGCAATAAGCGACACATTGTCGCTTATGACGCACTCTCTATGTTATATGATATTGACGCAACAAATAAGCTGTTTAATTTATGGAAAACTTATCCAAACGGCTATAAAATCGGCGAATTGGTTGTGCTATGCCTTAACTACAACGGAAAGCATATGATTCAGGTCGAGGATAACAAAGAAATTCTCGACGAAGTAATAAACCAACAGTCAGGGCTTACCGTGCGTGATTTTCCGACATATAATCAGGCGTGGCTTGAAAATTCAGACACGATTACATACGGCGAGATACTAAAAAATTGTTGTGAAATGCTCGGTTTATTCGGTGCTGTTGTGCCGAATAAAGGTAAAGGTGTATTCAGATATATTGAACTTGGCAAAAATACAGAAACGTATGATTTTTACGAAAATCTTTACGCAGAGGAATACGATTGTACAGGTTATAACAGTTTTAATTTTTCGTACGGTTACTCGTTCACCGACAGAAAAGCTAAAACTACCGTTGCAGAATCACAGTGGGGTGAGGATGTTGTAACATATGATTTTACAAAAAATGTAGTTTGTTGGCAAAAAGATGACGGCATTGGCGGCGGACTGGTGCACGATGTGCAAAGTTTATTGCATGGAAAAACAGGCGAACGATTTTATAATTGTTCCTACACACCGCTTGCAGCTACTCTTGACGGCAGGCCTTGGGTGCAGATTGGTGACGGATTAGAAATTGAAAGCTATGTTACTGATTCAAACGGTGATTTTGTCTATGATAACGCAGGACAACCTAAAAAAGAGAAAGTAAAAGCCTATGTGTTGAGCCGTACACTGAGCGGAATTAAAGCTCTGACAGACAGCATAGAGGCAAAGGGGGAATAAATATTATGGCATACACAAAAACAAATTGGGAAGACGCACCGAGCACAGCTACACCACTTTGCGCAGAAAACCTCAACAAAATCGAAAACGGCATATACGAGAACAGCATAGACCTAGCGCTTGCGGATAGCAACATCAACACGCTAACCGAAAGAATAACTGCGATTAACACAGCCTTATCTGCAAAGGCAGATAAAACCGAGCTTGAAGATGAAATAACAGACATTGACGAAACAGTGACAATGAAGATTAATCTTAAAGCTGATAAGGACAGTGTAGACAATGCAGTCGCTCAGCTAAGCAAGCAGATTGCAGACAATAAGTCCTCAGCTGATGAGTCAATCAGTACTCTGAGTCAGACCGTAACAGACAACAAAACAGCGACAGACAAGTCGCTTGCGGCTAAATATGATAGCTCAAATTTTGAGAGTGGTACAGGAACATTAGCACCAGCCCAAGAAATATATGCTGGTTGCAAGGGCAGTTTTGTATATTCTAAAAATGGTAATATTGTAACTGTATCGGTCAATATTACGGCACTGCTCTCTCATAAAAAATATATTCAGATGTCAGGTTTACCGTATGTGGCAAAAAACGAAAGTAGGTTGTCTAGTTTTGTTGTATATTCAACAGCAAATAAATTAATAAACATCAGACTTGACGGCTCTTGGATTTATGTCAGTTCAACGGACATTTTTGCAGAGGACGAAAAAATCAATTTCATTATTACTTACATAATCAGATAAGGAGCGAGTTACTATGGAAATCAAAGAAAGAATTACACTCGATATGCTCACAAAAGACAGTGTAAGCGTATTAAGACAGAAGTTTATTGAAATCAACGGCACAGAAATGCAGGTCGGCGGTAATGTTCGCAACGCTTACAAAAACTGTGATGAGGATAAGTCAATCTTAAAAGAACAGCTTTCGGAGGAATATTATAACGCTATTATGGCGGTATGGGAGGTATAAATATGTCTTATAAATTTAAAGAAATATGGTGCAATAAAGGTAATTTCACAGAGAGCAACAGAAAATCTTCTGAAATTGATACACTTGTTATTCATTACACCGGCAACAACGGCGACACAGCAGAAAACAACGGTAACTACTTTAAGAATAATGTAGTTGAAACATCTGCACATTATTTTGTTGATGATACAACTGTTGTTCGCTCGGTTGCTGACAAAAATATTGCTTGGCATGCAGGCGACTGGGATATTAATTGCCGTTCAATCGGAATTGAAATTGCAGGTTCAACAACAGAATGCACAGGCAAGACACTTGAAAATGTAATCTTACTTGCTCAACGACTTATAAAAAAGTATAACATCAAAAAAGACAAAGTAATTCGCCATTATGATGCTAACGGTAAAATCTGCCCGGGCTTCTGGTGCGGTTCATCAGCAAAGGACAAGCTGTGGAAAGAACAGTTTTTAAATAAACTTGAGAGTAATTCTGAAAGCAAAGAGGAATCAAAAGTTGAAAAAGATGATAAACCTACGATTGAATATTGCGTATTTGCAGGCGGTAAGTGGTTACCAACTGTAAAAGGTTTATCAGACTTCGCAGGCATTGCCGGCGAGGCAATCAGCGGTCTTGCAATCAGAGTAACAAAAGGTAAGATTAAGTACAGAGTGCATATTAAAGGCGGTCACTGGCTTAGCTGGGTTACAGGCTTTAATCTTAATGATGATGTAAACGGCTATGCCGGTATTCTCGGAATGGATATTGATGCTGTACAGATTTATTATACAACTCCTGCTGATGTTAAGTCCGCACACGGCAGCTACTATAAGGCTACATACAGAGTTTCTGCAGTTAATGAAGACTATTACGATTGGCAGCACGATGACGAAAAAGACAGTAAGCAGGACGGATACGCAGGAACAAAGGGCAAGGCTATTGACCGTATTGAGCTTACTTTAACTTAACGAGGTGTAGTATGTCAACAGAAATAATTACATCATTAATCATTGCAAGCAGTAGCATTATATGTCAACTTCTCATTAATGCTTCAAATCGTAAAAAGCTCAAAGCGGACAATGAAAACACTAAATCTCTTATAGTGTATCGTATAGATAAACTTGAGCAAAAGCAAGATAAATACAATCATTTGCAAGAGCGAGTGTTTAATCTTGAAAAAAATTCAGCTGTTGCAGACGAAGAAATCAAAGTCGCAAATCACAGAATTGCAGACCTTGAGCAAAAATAAGGAGGTAATAATATGAAAAAAATTACAAATTGGAAATCGTGGGCAAAATGCGCAGGCGTAAGAGCAATAAAAACCGTTGCTCAAACAGCTATTGCAACCATTGGCACAACAGCGGTGATCAGAGAAGTCGATTGGGTTATGGTTGCCTCAGCAAGTGCATTGGCAGGTATTTTATCAATTCTTACCAGTGTTGCAGGCTTGCCGGAAGTGTCAGAGTAATAATACATAAGTTTAGCCCCTCGGATACCAAAGTGGTATTTGAGGGGCTTTTACTGTGCAATTTACTGTGTAACTTTATTGATTTTAGCTGATATTGTTTGATACCGAAATTCACTCAAAAAGCAAAGGCTGAGTGATTGAAAAACATAGCAAATAAGCCGATTTTTCAGTGTTTATCACAAAAAATAAGCACCCGATTGCTCGAGTGCTTTTGGCGGAGATGGAGAGATTTGAACTCTCGCGTCGGAGTTACCGACCTACTGGTGTTCGAAGCCAGACCCTTCAGCCACTTGGGTACATCTCCATATTAAATTATCGTACTCAACTATTATAACGGCTCAATTAAAAATTGTCAATACCTGTAACTAAATTATTATTTTATCATAAAATGAAATGAATAAGCAATACCGAATTATTTTTCGTAAGGCGGGTGATTTTATGGCTTTTGACACAAGAGAATTGTTTGCTCGGTTGTTAAAATGCGAAAGCGGAGGAGAAGGGATTGAAGGTATGCGTGCGGTTGCCTCTGTGATTATCAACAGGTCAACTGTTCCTTACGGGGAATTTGCACGGATAAGCAACGGTGGAGATGTGCGGGCAATCATTACACAGCCAAATCAGTTTACCTGCTTAAAGACTTCCGTAGGGGGTCAGTACAATTCGCAAAATGTGTATAATATTGTACCTGAAGATATACACTACGAAATTGCAGATTGGGCACTTGCAGGCAATACCGACAGCTCGGTCGGCAATTCTTTATTCTATTTTAATCCTTATTCCTCAACCTGTCCAAACTATTTTCCTACCAATATCGGCGTGATTTACAATCGTATCGGTAAACATTGTTTTTATTCTCCGACACAGGCTTACAAAAACACATAGGAGTGATTTGTTTTGGTAAATTACATCAACAATAAAAAGGCGCAGCAGCTCAACCCAAATACTCTGTATAATCTCGACACCAATCCCTCAGCCTGCAATAATTATAATTGTATAAACAACCAGATTCCAAATACCATACAGCAATACGGTTACGAAATTCCATCCATACTTGACCTGGCTACATTGGTTAGCCCCACAAGTCCGAATTATCAAAGTTTCAGTCCTGATCAACAGGCACTGAATAGAAGAAATCCTGCGTCGGGGCAGTCGATAAATCAACTTACACAGACAATCCCTGCCGAAAGTCAAAATAACGAAGTTGCAAATGATTTGGCGGTTCGTGAAATTCAGAACATAGATTCAACCCAGCCGTACAATCCCGAAACATTGCCGACCCCCGCAATGATAAACGAACAGAATATGCAAAATATGCAAAATATGCAAAACAATCAGACTGCAATGTCGACGGCAAGCCTTTTGACAGACATAAAAAATCCGTATGAGGTAACAGCCGAAAGTGTGCAATATCTAAACGGTTTTATACGCACTCAAATCGGAAGAAGAGTATCTATTGATTTTCTTGTGGGTTCAAATACAATTGTCACAAAATCAGGATATTTGCTCGGAGTTGCCGCCAACTATATCCTCATAAACGAGCTTGACACAAACGACCTTACAACCTGCGATTTCTATAATATAAAATTTATCAGATTTTATTTTAACTAAGACTAAAGGCAGTGGTTTTAAAGCCACTGCCTTATGTTGTGTTTCTGTATGTAATTCAAATTGTAATTATAATTTATGCGATAAAAATAAGTTCCCAATACAAAGTACCGCTGTTGTTATAGCAGCCGACGCTTGCGGCTTTGAAATTTTTATCCAAAATCAAATTGCGGTTTGATTCCGAATTTGTCCATGCGCTTACTATATCTTTCGGTGTTTCGTAACCGTACGCAATAAATTCTACGCAGTATCTTGACTGAACATTATATTCGTCTAAAGCGGTAGAGATAGACGAACCGTCAGGTCTGGAGATAGAAAAAGAGGTTGTAAGCTCTTTTGCTCGCAGTTTTGAAACTTCGTACAAATTGTCGTCGGTGTTCAGTGCCTCTAAGCCTGCGTCAACTCTTACCTGATTTATAAGAGAAAGTACTTCGGTTGAATACTTATCAATATATTCTTCCTTATTGCTTATACTGTTTTCTTTCATAAAGAACTGTACCCAATACAGAACACCGTTGTAATTATAGCAGGCTATGCCGACAGAATCATAGTCCTCTTTTAAAATATTTTCACGGTGTCCGGGTGAATTCATCCAACCGTCCATAACATCGGTCGGATTTTGATAACCGTAAGCTATGTTTTCTCCGAGCATTTTATAATTAAGGTCAAATCCGTTGATGGCTGTAAAACAGTCGGAGCCGTCAGGTCTTGTATGGGAAAACTTTTCGGTAATCTCTTTCGCTCTTAGCTTTGCCACTTCGTTTAGTGTATCATTGCCCTTTAACGGTTCCAAACCCGCTTTGGTTCTTTCTTGATTTAATATAGTAAGAACTTCCGATGCATAATCATTGTTGTATAATGCATCATCGGGATTGATAGGCTTGGTTGGTGTCTGTACTGATACAAGATATTGTTGAATGGCGGTAACATCAGAAATATTTACCGTGCCGTCTTGGTCAAAGTCAGCGACTTTTAATTGTTCATCAGATAAATCTACTAAGTTTGCGATATACTTTTGCAGTAAAGTGGCATCCGAAACAGAAATTGTTGAGTCTGAATTGACGTCGCCCAAAAGCAGTTCCGATTCTGCGGCAAAAGCAGTTGCAGTACCGAAAAGTGTTATTGCGCCCGCCAACAGTAAACTTGTTATTTTGTTTGTTATCTTCATATGCATCAGATTGCAATTAATTACAATCAGTTTCCTTTCTTATAAATTTACTGTTTCAATTATATCAATATTTTTAAAATTTATCAATAATGATATTAAATGAAAATATATTGTTGTATTTAGTAAAAACAGACAAAAAACTTGCAGTTATATTTATACTTTAATGAATGATTGCTGACTTCGCATTTTTGATAAACGCTTGTACAAGTTGATAATCTTTACCCGATTTGTCGGCAAGCTCAACGCCTGAGCTGACATCTACCGCAAAGGGGCGCAGCTGAGCAACGGCTTTGGCTACATTGTCGGCTGTAAGTCCGCCTGCAAGGAAAAGCATTTTTGGGTTTTTCGGGAGTTTTTCAAGCATAGACCAGTCAAAACTCTTGCCGCTGCCGGGTACTGCCGAATCAAATAAAATTCCTTTTACATTGTCAAGATTTTCAATATCGCCAATGCTTTCAATTCCGCTCACATTAATTGCCCGAATAACGGGGGTTTTGCACTCGCTCAAAAGCTTTTCGCTGATTTTGCCATGAATTTGCACATAGTCAAAGCCGAGGGTGTGTATCTGCTCAAGCTGTTCTTCGGTTGGTGATACGGTAACGGCAACGCTCTTTATATTTGGGTCGAGAGCAGAGAGCAGCTTTTGCGCCTTTTCGGGCGAGATATTCCTATGGCTTTTCTCAAAAAACATAACAAACCCTGCAAAATCGGGGGAGAGTGTATTAATACATTTTATATCGGTCGGATTTTTAAGTCCGCAAATTTTTACTTTTGTCATACTTGCCTCCTGTACTTTAATAATATGTTACCATAAGGAGGTAAAATGTCAATAATCAAAGAAAAATTGCGTATTTTTTCCGAATTTTTTGATTTCAAATATTGACAAAAGCAAAAATAATGGTATAATAATTTTGTTATGCAATACAAAGAGTATAACATCCTTGCGGCGAAAGCCGCCATAATGTCCAGAAGGAGGTGCAATATAATGGCAGTAACAGCTAATTACGAGACAGTAATGGTAGTTTCTCTTAAGAACGGCGAAGAGAACGTTCAGAAGGTAGTAGAGAAATTCAAGGCTCTCATCGAAAACAATGCCACTTTAAAGAATGTTGACGAATGGGGCAAGAGAAAGCTTGCTTACCTTATCAACAAGGAGAGCGAAGGCTACTATGTTCTCTTTGATTTTGAAAGCACAGCAGAGTTCCCTGCAGAGCTCGACCGTATCTACAAGATTACAGACGGTGTAATGCGTTCAATCATCATCAAAAAAGAAGAAGAATAATTTACGAATGAACCTTTGTAGGGGTTATTCCTCGAACAAGAAAGGAACTTAAAAATGCTTAACAGAGTGGTTTTAATGGGCAGATTAACTGCCGATCCGGAACTTAAGACAACCCCTAACGGTGTCAGCGTAACATCTTTCAGTATTGCGGTTGACCGTTCATATGTAAAGAGCGGCGAAGAACGCAAGGCGGATTTTTTCAATATTGTTTGCTGGCGTCAGACTGCTGAATTTGTTTGCAGATATTTCAGCAAGGGTTCTATGATTGCTGTTGACGGACAGCTTCAGAGCCGTTCGTTCCAGGCAAAAGACGGTTCTAACCGTTATGTAGTAGAGATTGTTGCAGACAATGTTAGCTTCACAGGCGAACGCCGTGACAGTAATGCTAACGGATACAATAATCAGTCTTACGGCAACAATCAATCATATGGCGCACAGTCTTATGGCTCTAACCAGTCTTACGGCTCGGCTCCATACCAGCAGGCACAGGCTCCTGCTGAGTCATATCAGAGCGGTTCAAATTCAGATTTTCAGGATATGCCGCTTGATGATGATTTACCATTTTAAATTTAACTGAATTATAATATAATTCATTGAAAGGAGTTCTCACAATGGCTGACAGACCAATTAACCGTGGTAGAAAAGCTCGCAAGAAGGTTTGCGGTTTCTGCGTTGATAAGGTTGAACACATTGATTATAAGGACATCGCTCGTCTTCGTCGTTATATGTCAGAGAGAGGTAAGATCCTTCCTCGCCGTGTAACAGGTACTTGTGCAAGACATCAGCGTGAAATTACAGTTGCAATTAAGCGTGCAAGACACCTTGCTTTGCTCCCATACACAGCTGACTAATCTATAATCAGTATTTTAAGCACCGTTTTTATACGGTGCTTTTTATTTTGCTTTTGTAAGTACAGTTTTTAAAAATCTAAAAACTCTGACATAAATCAAAGAATATTTGTTTGTTTTGGTCAAACTTTAAAAAAACCTCGAAAATTAATAAACAAACTTTACTCGCAAATTATGTGCAATTTGCCTTTTTGGCTTACGATTTCTACAAATACAGCAAATAACACTTGATTTTATGGCGATTTTCGGTATAATATTAGAGTAGTAACTATATATAGTTACTGTAACATTGTTGAAATGTGCCTGTTACGAACGGGCTTCATTTTCATAAAACACACAATACAGAACAGACCGTTTGCCAGCGGTCTGTTTTGTGTTTTACGGAAATTTATTGTATTGCTTAATTGTAAAAAAATGCACCTGTAAATCATGCGGCTTACAGGTGCATATATTTTTTAATTAACCTACGCTGTAAATTTCAAGAGTATCAATATATCCTGAAAGGTAACGCTGAATTTCGGTTACATTATTAATTGTAATTGATGTGATGTAGTGGGTAACAGCTGAATTTTTGTACTGAAAATCGTTAAATTCAACATTGCCGGCTGAATAGTTTTGCAAAAGAGTAACATCGTTTACATCAATCTTATTGTCAAGATTGATGTCCCCTGCAACAAGGTCGTTTATATATGTATAAGTCTGTTCTGTATCAGCGGGTTGATTATTAAGGTCTATAAACTTAATTTCGTTTTCTTTTGCGTATTTTTCGGCTGCGGTAGAGGAATAACCGTTGATTACATAATATGGGTTCAATATATTTGAATTTCCTTTGTTTGATAAAATATAATCGAAATATCCAAACGCTTCATCACCTATGTACTCAACATTTTTGCCGATTAATACTTTATTAAAAGAACAACCGATGAATGCATAATCGTCTATGTATTTTACACTGTCGGGAACTTTTATCTCTGTCAGTCTTGCGCATCCGCAGAATGCATCTTTGCCGATTTTGGTTACATTGTTACCGAGTTTTACATTTTCAAGATTATTCATATAGTTAGCAAAACTGTCGGGGATTTCTGTAATTCCGTTTCCGATCACAAGATTTTCAAGAGTGTAAATCGGTTTAATATTTGTATTATCGAGAGTTGTAAGGCTATCGGGTAAAATAAGGGTTTTAACATTGCTTGTATCTGTTGTTACAAATATAGATGAGGATAAATTTTTCACCTGTCGTCCAAGATAGGTGGAAGGGATTTCAAGAGTTTCTGACACTGTATAATTAATTGAAATAAGAATCAATGACTTGTCACTTAGGTCAACCGTATAATTGTAATCATTGTTACTGTCTTTATAATCGATGTTCACAAGTACAAAATCGTCATCGTTGAGAGTGCTTTTATCAATGTAATAATAATCACCTGATTTTTCTACGCTGACCGTATCTGAACTGCAGCTTGTTACGCTATGCAGTAATGACGAAACTCGTACATAATTGTCCCGCATTTCAATAAAAATATCACTGTTTGCCGGAGCAGGAATAAAGGAGAGGTTACTCATCTTTGAGTTTGCCTCATCAAATACAGACAATGATTTTGTTGCATAAACTTTGTTGCTTTTTTGAGTGCAGTAACCGTAAATTGATTGTACGGAAAAAGCAAATTCACTTGCGTATTTGCCGTATATTGTATTGCCCTCAACATTGCAGTATGAAACGCTTGAGTACCACGCTTCACCGCATATTGCTCCCGATGATTGAGTATCGGAAAAGTAGTTGTAATTTACAGTGCTGTTTTTTACAGTGCAGTTTAAAATAGCGGCATATTTAGCGTAAGCACTGAGCACACCGCTAACATTTGCAGGTGCGACATTTGCGCTTTCTATTGTTAAATCATATATTTTTGCACCTTGCAAAGAACCGAAGAATCCGCTGATATTGTTCAATTCATTTTTTGTTGAACCGATTTTAATGTTTTTGATTGTATGATTATTTCCGTAAAATACAGAACTGAAATAACCGTCGCTGTTGCATAGCGGTGGTACTTCTTTATCATAATCGGCGAAATCAAGGTCGGCATTTAGATTTATTTTTTCCGGAATATAGCCGTAATTATTGCAAATTTCAATAAGCGTAAAGTAATCGTCAATACTGCTTATTTCATACGGAGCGTCAACGGCTTTTTCTTCATAGTATTTTAAAAGGATAACAGCATTGTTCATATCTTGAACAGAGCAAGATGAATTGCTTAAAAGGGATTTTGACGCTTCAATCTGATTATTCAGAAGATTTGCGTATTTCTCGGAGGAGATTTTGCTTTTATCTATGTTTTCGGCATCTGAAACGGCCTTTTTTAGATTTTCTGTAACTTCACTGTTATCTAAATCGGAAGTAAAAGCTTTTATAGAGGCATATGCCCTTGAAATATCAGGCTGATTATATGCATCACTCCATTGGTTATGGCTAAGTATATAGGAATTATTTTCTTTGCAATTCTGATTTGTAAGTAAAGAACTAGAAAAAGACATATAGCTTGAATCGTTGTTTGACTCAATTACAACCGAAAATTTTTCACCCGATGTAAGGTAAACTTGATTTTTTACATCTATGTAATGTACGCCGTTATTCTCAATTTTCCCGCTGAAAGCAGTGAGAAGTCTGCCGTCTTTTGGGTTATCAAAATCAGCATTAAGTGCATAAACAGAGGCGGTATAATCATAAGCACCCAAGGTTTTGAAACTGATTTGTTTTAACTGTTCGTCGGATTGGGCGGTAAATACATTTGCTGCACCTTCATAATTGTAACCGTACCCTTGAGTGACAAAGCAGTTCTGATATTCGTTGTCATAAGCATTGTTGTCTTGCATTATATATTGAGAAAAAGCAAGATTGGTTGTATCGTAAGAAATCCAAATATAACCATCATTGCCGTAATGCTCGCCCCAACTGTTTTTGCACAGCCATGCACCGTCATTTGAAGGCTTGACTTTACCGGTAAAATTATCTTTGCTGTAATTATCGTCCCAGCCGACAACGACTATTAAATGTGAATCTCCGATTCCGATGCAGGTATTATCGCTGTAATAGTTAGCGTAGTCGGAAGAATAGCAGTCGGTAATGCTTGGATAGTGAACGGTAACGGCACCGTTTGACACAATCTTTGATTTTAAAGTATCTTTGTTATTGCTTATTTCACTGTAGTCTTTGAGTCTGTAGTCTGAATAATATCTAAGGGTTTCTGAAAAGCCTTTCTTCACTTCATTGTAAGGGCAAAGACTTTGCGGATATGTACCAAACCCCGAGTTAAGCGAGATGGCAAGAGTATCGGAAGTGCCTCCGTTACTGCCTTTTGACGAATCGTTTATGTAATCGCCGTAAAAAGGAGATGACTTGTCAACTATGCCTGAATGTATGTACCAGGTTTGTCCTGCCTCTGATAAGTCAATAGTGTCTTGCGGATTTTCTCCGAGCTTGCTTTTTAGGTCATTTTGCGAGAGAATACTCGATTCCATTGATGCTACAGATGCAAATGCCCAGCAATATCCCTCGGAACCCTGATTTTTAACCTTAGATACTCTGCCGTAATCTCGCAAGTCATATTTTTGCGGAAGTTTTTTGTTTATATTTTCAGTATCGTTATTAAGTTTTTCAACAGGAATTTCGTTGTTGTTTTCGTCGTATAAAACGGTTCTGCCTTCCTCAATCTTTTCGTAAATAGCTTTAACAGATTCGTTATCTTCAACAGTGGCGGCAGAAAACGCAGTAGAACCGCAGCCGAGAATGAGCAATGCAGAAAGCATTAATGATATACATTTGAATGACTTTTTCATATTCTCCTCCTTTATGATTACTTTTGATATTATAGCATTTAATTTATATTATTGCAATATTTACATATAAAATATATTATACCGTTTAAATTTATGGTATATTTATAAAATATAAAGTTTATTGTCTATTTAATTATTGTATTTATAATCATAGGCTTGTACTTTTGGTATTGCGTTTTATAAATTATATGTTATAATAAAAATAAAAAAAAGTTAGTTAAAGCTAACTGTATTGAAAGGACAAAATACAGATGAAAGCTGATTATAAAAATTGGGTACCGAAATATATGGTAAACGGACTTATTGCAGGCACAATTGTTTTTGCGGTTTTATTTGTAATTTTCGGTGTAATCGGGTTAGGACTTAGCGGAGTGTTAAGGTGGATAATATTCGCTGCGCTGCTGATTGCCTTGATTGGCATAGGTATGTTCTTAAAATGGAGTGTTATGGCTTACAAAGCATTTTCGTATGACGGAACCCGCCAACTTTCAAAGCAGATTATTGAGGGAACCGCAAATTACATAAATATACCAAACGGCGGTAAATGCCTTGATGTCGGCTGCGGCAGCGGTGCGTTGACAATTGCGTGCGCAAAAAGAAATCCGAAAGCCGAAATTGTCGGTCTTGACCGATGGGGAAAGGAGTATTCTAATTTCAGCAATATGTTGTGCTGTAAAAACGCAAAAGCAGAGGGTGTAAGCAATGTGAAATTTGTAAAAGGCGATGCCTGCAAACTTGATTTTTCCGATGAAACTTTTGATGCGGTTACAAGTAATTATGTTTATCACAATATTACCGGCGCAGATAAACAGGAATTGTTGCTTGAAACATTGCGAGTGCTTAAGAAAGGCGGCACATTTGCAATTCACGACTTAATGTCAAAGGCAAGATACGGTGATATGGAAAAATTCAAGCAAAAACTGCTTGATATGGGATATGAAAAAGTAGAATTGATTGATACTGCAAACGGTATGTTTATGACAAAAAAAGAGGCAAAATATTTACAACTTTGCGGTTCAACCTTGCTTGTAGGTAAGAAATAAATTTTAAAAAATATTAAATTATGGCTTAGCGGAGTGTCGGTCGGGCATTGAAATTCAGCTAACGCTAAATTATTCTCCCAAAAACAAAAAAGTTTACTCAATTTTTTCAAAAATTGCAGGTTTGGGCAGCGCCCATAAAATCTTTCGATATACAATTTATAAGGCAGAAACAGCAAGCTGTTTGACTATCGTTAGATTGCATAAGCGGAAAGTATTTGTGGGCTTTGCCCACACCCACGACCTTTGAAAAGGTTGACCAAACTTTTATAATTGATTGGCAAATCAATTTGCTAAACAATAATTTCTCCAACTTCTGAAAAGAACGAAAATAAATATCAGTAATAATTACGGCAGTTATCTTTTTTGATGACTGCTGTTGATTTTTATATACAATTAAGATACAATGCTGATGTATAATAAAAGCAAACAGAGCGGAGGGGATTTTTTGATAAGAATTTTAATTGTAGAGGACGAGAAAAGTATTTCAGACCTCATACGAATAAATCTTACAGACGCAGGTTACAGCTGCATTTGCGCATTTGACGGTATGGAGGCGGCAGATTTAATTGAAAACGAACGCTTTGACTTGATTTTGCTTGATATAATGCTGCCGAAAATAAACGGTTATGAACTTATGGAATACATAAAACCGCTTGAAATACCCGTAATTTTTATTTCCGCAAAATCAGAAACTTATGACAAAGTTATGGGATTGAAACTCGGTGCCGATGATTATTTAACCAAACCCTTTGAAATCATAGAATTGCTCGCAAGAGTTGAAACCGTACTTAGAAGATACAATAAAAATTCATCAATAATTACAGAGGGCGATGTTGTAATAGATATTAATTCTCATATCGTAAAAAAGAACGGAACTGCAATTCCTCTTACGGTAAAAGAATTTGATTTGCTTTTAATGCTTGTTCAAAACAAAAACATAGCATTGTTCAGAGAAAAAATATTTGAGCGTGTATGGGACGAAACATATATAGGCGACAGCCGAACCATAGATTTACACATTCAGCGCCTGCGAAAAAAACTCGGCTGGGAAAAGAAAATAGTTGCGGTTTATAAAATCGGTTACCGATTGGAGGGCGACTGATGTCAGTATTTTTAAAAATATTTTTAAGCGTTGTAACCGTAACTGTGCTTTCATTCTCTGTTTGCGGTCATATAATTATTGACTCGGAATTTCACAGCAACCTTAACAATGAATTTGAAAAATCAAAAACCGAAAATTTATCGTTGAGAAGTGCGATTGCTACTGCAGTATATAATCAACCGCACAACGGAGATATCTCGCTTTCCGATTTAAAGAAAGTAACTTCAAACATTAAGGTTTCAACTTCGTACGGCGATTTGCAATTTGCTTTGCGTGATGAAAATTATGAGCTGATTGGCTGCAGTGATAATGTTGTAATGCTTGACGAAGACAGAGTTATGAGCCTTGAAAATGAATCACAATTGACTACTGTGTATTGCGACAGTGATAATTATTATTCCGTTACGATTGTAAAAACAACCATTGACGGCAAGAAACTTTTTTTAGAAAATTATGCTAAAATTACAAATGTATTTGAACAAAAAGACAGGCTTTACTCGGTTTTGCAAATACTGTTGCCGAGTATGACATTGGTAATCGGAGGTATGATTTTTATTTTTTCAAAATTGATTACCGACCCAATCAAGAAACTTTCGTCAACGGAAATGGAATTTGCTCAAGGTGATTTTTCTAAGCGAGTTGAAATCAAGGGCAATGACGAGGTAAGCAAGTTGTCGGAAAACTTCAATTTTATGGCAGACAAGATTGAGGACAATATAAAAGAATTAAAAGACGCAGTAAAGCGGCAGGAAGATTTTACGGGAAATTTTGCACACGAACTGAAAACTCCTTTGACTTCAATTATCGGTTACTCCGATATGCTGCGCTCCAAAAAACTCAGCACGGACGAGCAATTTATTTATGCGGATTATATTTTTAAGGAGGGCAAGCGACTTGAGGCTCTCTCTAAAAAACTTATGGAAATAATGGTTTTAAAACTTGATAAGCTCGATTTAAAGCCCGTCAGCGCAACATATCTTGCCGAAAGCGTAGAAGATTCCGTAAAACTTTTGCTTGACGACAGCGGTATAACTCTTTATGTTAATGTAGACGAGTGCATAATAAATATTGATTTTGATTTAATTAAAACCGTACTCATTAACCTTATAGACAACGCAAGAAAGGCGAGCCAAAGCGGCAGTTCCGTTGAATTGACAGGAAATTCCGTATATAACGGATATATGTTTGCCGTAAAAGATTACGGTGTAGGTATTAGTGAAGAAGATTTGCCGAGGGTGGCAGAAGAATTTTATATGGTTGATAAATCAAGAGCAAGAAAACAGGGCGGTGCCGGAATGGGACTTGCCTTATGCTCAAAAATAGTAGAAATGCACGGCGGAAAACTGACAATTAAAAGTAAACTCAACGAAGGTACAAGAGTGGAATTTTTGATAAAGGGGGAAAACGAATGAAACGAAGATATATTATTGTAATTTGTTTTGCCTGTCTTATTATTTTTGCTTGTCTTGTATCTCAGTTTACCGTATCGCAAATTCAGACGGATAACGCCTTAAAATATGAAGAAGTAAATAAGATTTCACCCTTAAATATTTCAAAAAAGACGCTTACCGTTTCTCAAAAACTTAAACTTTATATTGATTCTACTAATGATACTTACAAAGTTACCACAACATCAATCAGCAGAGAAAGCGCACTTTTGGACGGTGATACCGTTGTGCAGGAATTCTTTGAAGAATTAAATAAAATCAGTGAAGATGTAGGTTTGACTTTCAATGTAAATAAAAATGACATTATATACAAAAACTGCAATCCGAACATTCTTTCATATTATGATGACCCGTCATATTACGCTATATTTTGGGATGTTAATTTGGAAAGCGATGATTGGATGATCAGTTTTGTTATGGACGATGAGTCGCATATGATATTTAATTTAAATATAAGCTCTGTAAATTCAAAAGCGTTGTTTAATAAAAACGACAATATCAGCGACAGTTTTGCTAAAGGGCTCGGAAAGTATTTTGACGCAAAAAATATAAATGCTGATTTTTACGATAATGTTGACTTTAACGAACTGTTTTTAGATTATTCGTTTGACAAAGATATTGATGCCGAATGTTTGGTAAGTTTTAATACAAATTGTTCCGAAATCAGCTTTGTTTTTAAATTTGGAAATTACCGAGATGAATCAGAAGAAATAGCGGAGTAAAATATACAAATTAAATACATCTATGAAGAAAATAAGCCGTATTCTTTTGCTATTATTTTAATAACAAAGGAAACGGCTTATTTTGGATGTGATTTTATGTTATTGAAAAATAAAAGATTTACCGCTAAAGTTGTTTTTATAATTATAACGGCTTTTGTCCTTATTCTTTCGATTATATTGATAAGTGAAACCAAAACGCATTATTATGTATTTTTAGCTGACGATGACACGGAATGTATAATCAATAATGTGCCGTATGTCACCCAGGAAAATGTACTTCCGACAGGCTGCGAATCTGCTTGTGCAGTAATGGTACTGCAATATAACGGTTTTGATATTGAACTGACTGATTTTGCAGATAATTATCTTGATAAAAAAGAAATTGTTTATGACGATAAAGGCAAGATGCACAACGCATCTCCTTACGAATACTTTATAGGAAATCCGAATGATTATGACAGTTACGGCTGTTACGCACCTGTAATCGTTAATGCCGTAAATAAAGCGGTAAAAAGCACTGATTACCATTGCGAAAATACAAGCGGAGAAAGCCTTGATTATTTAATGCAAAAATATGTTTCAAATAACATACCTGTTCTTATATGGGTTACAATAAATATGAGAGAGCCTAATAATGGGGACAGTTGGTATTTGGAAAACGGAGAAGTTTTTGTTTGGACTGCAGGCGAGCACTGTATGGTACTTGTCGGTGAGGACGACAGCGGATATTATCTGCTTGACCCGTACAAAAGCAACGGATTGGTTCGTCATGAAAAATCCGTTGCGCAAACCCGTTACAATCAGATGGGCAGTCAATCGGCAGTGCTTTTAAAATAATAATTCAGATGTATTTTATCAAAAGAAAAGCGGCAGTCAAATAAAACTGCCGCTAAAAATTTAAGAAAACAAGGCGGCTGTTGCAGCTGCAAATACAGCAACGGCAAGTACGACCGCAATATAGCAATCGACGACGGTGCAATCATAGCCGCAGGCGCTGTAGAACAAACGATGTACCATCCTGCGCAGTAGCAGCCGGTGTGCCTGCTAAGGTTGTTAAGTATTGTATGTGGGATTAAAAAATTAAAATTATATATTACTTTTATAAAAGCAAAGGTATTGATACAAAAAATCAATATCTTTTTATTATCATCAATAATCGTAAACGGCACTATTAGATATATACTTAAATAACAAATATAAACAGTAAATTGTAACATCTTACAATTAAACATAGTGATATTTGTTCACTATTTTATTAAAATTTTATTGATAAATGACAAATAAATGATATAATAAGACTATGTTAATTTTATATAAATTTTAGAAGGTGATTATTATGATTTGATTAAAAATCGATAAGTTATTATAATATTTTGGAGGGATTTATAATGGGTGTATTTAAAAAATTATTATCTGCCGTATCGGTAACATTAACGGCAACAATAGCATTCACTTTTCCTGTGCAGGCGGTTGCGGCAAATTTATCAAAATTTTCGTCTGCGGAAGAAAATGATACAGAAAACACTATTGTCGGTGAATTGGTTTCTGAACGAGATGAGTACACAAAGTATTTTAGAATGAGTGACGGCTCTACGATGGCGGCGCAGTATGAGTACCCGGTGCATTATAAAGACAATAATGACGAATGGGTGGAATATAATAATTCATTGTCTGAATTAAACGAAAACGCTACCGAATATGAAGCAGGAACTGAAAGTAATGAAAAATACTATAAAAATCAAAACAGTAATATTAATGTCAATTTATCAAATAAAGCCAAACTAAACAATATGATTAAAGTTGAGTTTGACGATTACATGGTAAGTTGGGGTTATAAAGGCACTAATTACAGTAAAGGTAAATTAGTTGATAACACAGAAGAACTTACCGGTAATGATGCTTTCCTTGCACAAGAAAATCTTATGTCTGAAATGCTCTATGAAAATATTTATGACAACATAGACTTGCAATGTCTTGTCAACTCATTGGGTGTTAAAGAAAATTTTATTATTAAAAGTAAAAATGTAAATAATGAATTTGTAATTCAATATAAAATAAACAATTTGAATGCAGTTCAAAAAAATGAAAGGGAAATATCGCTTACAGATAAAAACGGTAAAGAAGTATACATAATTGAAGCTCCGTATATGACGGATTCTGCGGGAAACGGCAGTTCTGATGTTTCGGTGAAAATTACAAATCAGAAAAACAATAAATTGACGGTTACTTTATCTTATGATAAAAGTTGGCTTGAGGACGATGAAAGAGTATTTCCTGTAACTCTTGACCCTACTTTCAACACAAGTCAAAAATGGGATAAAACATCATGTGCATATGTAGATAATTCAAATCCAAATACTTCTTACGGCTATGGCAGTGATACGGGATATACAGGAACTGTATATGTCGGAACATATGGCTCCGGTATGTACAGAACTTATATAAAGTTAAATGAATTGCCTAAGCTCAATAAGGGAGATATTGTTGTTTCGGCGCAACTGAATATGCATCTTTATCAGAATTCTTTTTATGATGATATGTATATAGGCGCATATCCTGTTACAAGCGATTGGTCACAAAAAACAATTACTTGGAATAATAGTGCCGATTTTAGCGGAACAGCTCTTGATTATGAAAAATTAACTTCCGATAACGGAACATGGCATGATTGGGATATTACAAATATTGTAAAAAAATGGTATAACGGTAGCAAAAACTACGGTGTTGTATTAAAATCAACAAACGAAAGTGATGAAGAACAATGTGCTTCATTCTATTCGGGTTCTTATCCGTCTTCCTCAATACCACGCCCGGTAATCGCTATTACTTACAGAAACAATAAAGGTCTTGAAAACTATTGGTCTTATTCTTCGTTCTCTGTCGGTACGGCAGGTACTGCGTATATTAATGACTATTCGGGAAACTTGACTTTTATTACATCTGATAATTCTACTGTCGGCAGTGGCTCTGTTTCTTTACAGCATATATTTAACGGATATACAAGTAATTCACATTTTACAAGCTCATTTCCGTATGCCGGAAAAGGTTGGAAACTGAATTATCAGCAGACACTTTATCCGTCATCAAAGTTTAGCACATCAGATTACTTAATAGATAATTATCCGTATGTATATACTGATGAAGATGGTACGGACCATTATTTTATAAAGGAAACAATAGACGGTAATACTACATACAAAGATGAAGACGGATTAAAATTAGAGCTTACAATAAACTCATCAAGCGCATCAGAGAGTTACACAATAAAAGATGATAAGAATAATAAGCTGATATTCAATAGCGATGGTGTTCTTGTGAAAACTGTCGATTCAAATTCAAATGCTGTAAAAATCAATTTAGATTCTGCAAAAGGAATAAGTACAATAGAAGATGCTTGTGGAGATAAACTTACATTTAACAGAAACAGCGAGCATTGTATAACAAAGGTTACAAACTCAGCGGGAAAAGCAAGAAGTTTTAGCTATGATAACAGTGACAGACTTATTATGATTACCAATCCTGACGGCGGAATAATAAAATTTGAATACGACAGTGACGGTTCCATGACAAGTGTAACAGATACTGACGGTTATAAAGTTCGTTTTGGATATACTTCGCTTAATTCAGGCAAAAAAGTTTCGTCTGTTACAGAATATGCTTCTGACGGAACACAAGGTCAAAAGATTACATTCAGCCGTAATGAATTTAATTTAACAAATATCCGTACTTCAGGTCTTGACGGTGTCTATGGCAACAGTGACGACTGCGTATCTGTATATCAATTTGATAATTTAGGCAGAACAATATCTGTTGAAAACCGTTTGCAAAGCGGCGAAAAAATGGGCGCAGCGGTTTATTCGTATACAGACGGACAAGCCGATACATCTAAAAATAACCTGAAAAATCTTAACAGAGTTACAACTAATTATGCGACAACAACCAATGTTCAAAATTTACTTAAAAACCACAGCTTGGAAAGCAGCACATATTGGAGCAATATAAGCCAAGGCAGCGGTATTGATTATTCAACAAGCTATGTTTCGGAAGAAAAATGTTTTGGACAAAAATCGCTGAAAGTTAAAGTAAATACCGCAGGTGAAGATTCAAGATGCGGCGCAAGGCAAACAACAGGCAATAATGTGCTTGTACCGGGCAAAACATATACATTATCGGCATATGTAAAAACTTCAAATATTTTAAAAGGCACGGATGTCGGTGCGTTAATCGGAGTTAAAACCGAATTTGCGGACGGTACATTTAATCAATATAATTCAGAGCACATAACAGGCACAACAGATAAAAATATAAATAACGGTTGGAAGAGAATTTATACTACTTTTACCGTTCCTGAAAACACAACAAATTCTTGCGTATATCTTGCCGTAAGAGGTACTACAGGAACAGCGTATTTTGACGGTGTACAGCTTGAAGAGGGCGATGTTCCCAATAAATACAATCTTCTTCAAAATTCAAACTTTGAAACTACAGGAAGTAACTTGATGCCAACATTTTGGGGTAATCATAATTTAACTTTAAATTCCTCAAATGATACAACTACCACCTATACAAAATGCGACGGCAGAAAATCGTTTAAAATCCGTGGTGATGTTACAAAGAACAAACAAATTTATCAGGATGTGCCTGTAAGCGGCAGTGAAGACGATACCTATATTTTCAGTGCATGGTCAAGAGGTGATTCTGTAGCAGTAACGGATAACGATACTTCCCGATTCGATTTGTATGTTGAGGTAAAGTACAGCGACGGAAGTGCAAAAGGAAAGAAGCCGCAGTCTTTCAACAAGTCCGTTGGTGTATGGCAATACACTTCGTTTGCATTTAATCTAAGTGATGAAACAGATGCAAATAAAGTACCTGTTAAAGTTACGGTTTTCCTTAGATTTACCAAACAGTACAACACGGCTTACTTTGACAACGCACAGCTTATTAAAGATTCTGTTCCGAGTTATACATATAACGATGACGGCGAACTTGTAACTGTAACTTCTAATGCAGAACAAAAATCCAAAATGGAGTATTCCGATTCAAATCTTACAAAATCAGTTGATGCAAAAGGCTATGGCTACACTTATGACTATGACGATAATCATAATATGACTAAGGCAACAAGTCAGAACGGAGTTGAATACAACTATAAATATAACGAAAAAGGACAGTCAACGGAACTTACAGCAAATAGTTCAGATAAAAAGCTTGTATTAAAATCAAATTTGGTTTATACTAAAGATGGAAGATTTTTGGATAAACTGTATGATCAGGACGGCAACTGTGATACATATAATTACAATTCAACCACAGGTTATCTTGACAGTGTAAAGGATAACGACACAGGTGCACAGATTAACTATACCTATGATGAAAACAGGGGACAGCTTATCAGCGTGTCGCAGACAGATTCATACACTGACATCACGGCGCAAAATAACTATACCTATGATGAATCGGGAAAACTTCTAACAAAAATCAACCATTCAAATACCGATTACATCATCGACTATGACAAGTTCTACAATACAACCGAAAACAAAGTAGGTTCACAGGTGCTTACTGCTTTTGATTACGGCACAAATAACAACATACTTCAAAAAGTAACCTACGGAAACGGTCAGACCGTAAATTACAATTACGATAAATACGGCAATGTTAAGGAACTTTTCTATAACGGCAAACTTGCATTCAGCTTTTTAAGCGATAAAACAGGTTCGGTTATGCGCCATAAAGACTTTGTAAATAATCGACAGTATGACTATGATTATGATACAACAGGCCGACTTGTGCGACAGGTTAAAACCGATATTTCAAAAACCGACGCTGAAAATAAGTTTGTTTCGGCTTATGAGTATGATTACGATTTAAATAACAATATAACAAAACTCGCAAGCAAAAACGGCGACAGTTCAATTGTGCACAGCTTTACTTACGGCAAAGACAATTTGCTTACCGAATATTCTTCTGATGTTTCAAGTAAGGTAACATATACATATGACGGACTAAACAGACAGACAAAATCATCTGTTGCATTAAAAACTCCGCTTGATATGAGTTACACTTACTATGACAGTAATCGTGGAGAAAATTTTACCACAACAAAAATTAAGGAAGAAACCATTGGTAAAGATACTTATAAATATGAGTATGACACCAATGGCAATATTACCGACATTTATAAAAAGGTAAACAATGACTGGCAAAGATTATATTTGTATGAATATGACGAATTTAATCAACTTATAACTTTCTGTGATTATATTAATCAAAAACAATACCGATACGATTATGATGAAGCCGGAAATATTCTTACAGAAACTGTCAGCAGGATTGGTGCTCATGGACAACTATATGATTCAAGAGTAAATGCATACGGATATGATGACGCTAACTGGGGCGACAAACTTACAAGCTACAACGGAGAAACTATAACCTATGATGAAATAGGCAATCCGCTTTCA
>ULNO01022322.1_pt1 | contig 27392 bp, 26 predicted proteins | sample 1951961 | NCBI WGS metagenome assembly ULNO01 (sample SAMEA4835581, study PRJEB28245) | human gut metagenome | biome: gut microbiome; material: fecal sample | place: Denmark | collected 2008
TGCCGTTAGTAAGTAATTTCCTTGTTGACATAACATCAAGCCTCCTTTTCAAGTACAACAACATACCATAAATTTATCTCAATATCCAGACCGAATTTGAAACTTTCAAAAATCGTCCGTGTCGGTTTTATTCATCTTTTTCGATTACTTTGCTGCTGAATGCAACAAAATCGCAACACAGGCGGCACACGGCTCAACAAAGGGGTTACATTGACATTGTAAATCCCTGCTTCTCGTCATTTTCTATTTCATTCTGATTAACCGTTCTATCGGTTTTCAGTCCGTGAGCAAGCTTTTTCTCTTCAAGCTTGGATTTCAGTTTGCTGTCAACCTGACCGAATAATTTAGCTCGTTTACGCTTGCAACTGTTTGCAATCAATTTTGCGAGCGTAAGGACTATTCCTGAAACAGATTGCTCAACACTTGATTTATCAAATTTCATTGTCGGAGTTGCTTTGGATAATAAATTGACCGACTTCAAAATATAGTTCTTGATACTTCTTAATTCTTTGTTATTTTCAAGCGGTATATCAGGTTTTTCGTTATCGTAATACAGCGACAGTTTTTCTCTGTTGATTTCATTCCACCTTGAATAGAGCTTTGCAAGATTTTTATCATTTGCAAGTTCGGCTACAATACTATTAACGATTTCTTTGATTGATTTTGGAAGATAGCCGTACATCAACCTGCCGTTGTAACTTTTGAGCTGTTCGGCAAGTTTTCTGAACAGCTCAACCATTTTGTCAGAAACATAAAAATCATTATTGATGTTTTCAAGCAAATCATCAATTACATTTTTTGCTTCGTTTTTCAGCTCGTCACGGATTTCTGTCTGCATTTCAAACAGCTTGTACTGTTCGTTTCTGAATATATCATTACCAAATACACTTCTCATACTTTCGATACCTTTGTTAGTGAGATATCCTTGTCCTGATTTAGAATACACCATAAGATGTATGTGAGGATGATGTGTTGTGTTATGAAATGCTCCGTACCACTGCAAGTCACTTGGCTCAATTTTGTGAGCTTTTGCAATTTCAAGAGCATTTCTTCTGATTAAACTTTTCCAAGCATTTGCGTTGTTGTATCCAAGCCTTTCCGCATCCTCTCTTTTCAAACTGACAACATGAGTCCACACAATCCCATTATGATTTGAAATTTCATCAGCAACCTCATCAAGATTTATCTTGTCGTCAGTTTGCGAAAACAATCCGTGTTTACCTAACTTCTCAACACCGGGTCTTTCAGCATAATAGTTTACCAGCTTTTTAACACCGCCTATCCTGTCTGCGTTGCGTTCAAGAAATTCGTTGAGGAATTCTGTTGCGTTAGACTTTGTCTTATTTTCAAGATAAGACTTCATCTCGGGATAATCCCAAGCTTCAGAAACGGTTTTAAGTGCAGTACATATTAAATCATTTTGTTTCTTGGTAGCAGGAGAGTTATCAATACCGTTTGGCAGTTTTTCAACACCATCACGAGTGCCCATGTATTTTATCAGCTTACCTGCATTTGATGATGCAGGATTTTTAATGTACCGACTTGTAAAAATTATTTTAGGCATTTATTAACCTCGTTGGAATTTGTACGCATTTTCAAAGGTTATGATACCGTTGTTTCTTGCGACTTCTTCCGCACAGAGATTATTCAGTGCCGACAATGAATGATTATCAATCTGATTTGTTGCTGATATAACATTACTTAGTTTTGCTTGTTCTACAGCCACCTTAAAAAGCATCTCAGAAATATTTTTCTCAACACTTTCAATCTCACTTTTAATAGTCTGAGCGAGTATTGGCGAGAGATAATCAATGTATTTTTGTTGATGAAGATAACCGATATAGAAATTAACTGCCTGACAGACAAAATCACTTTTTGAAGTTGCGTTTGCTGTATCAAGCATTTCTGTCATTTCTTCAACTATTGATGGTTTCATCCAATAGGCATATTTCTTTTTATTTTCGCTCATTTCTGATAGACCCCTCAAATTCTGATTTTTGACATACTGCAAAACCGCATAACAGTCGGCTCTGCCGTCTGATGTGACTCCATGGGGAGACGCCCCACTTTAACCTGCTTTTCATAATTTCCCCGAAAAATCGGCTCAATTATGCGTTTTTCCGCAACTGCTCACTGTGGAAATAATCAATAGCATCTCTGATAGGGCGGATAGTATAGAGCAAGGTTCCGTTGCGTTTTCGTCCGTCTTTTGTTATTACCTCGGTTCTCTCGGTTGAGATTAAATGTTTATCTTCAAGGCTTTGAACATATTTTCTGACTGTATTTTGACTCATTTTCAAAGCTTGTCCAATTGTACGGTAGCTGGGATAGCACTGATATGTTTTCCTGTTCTCGCATCTCAGAAGATAGCTGTACACAGCAATTTCTCCCGATGATAAACCAAGACAAAATATTTCATTCGGCAGAGTAAAGTAATGTTTTGCATTATTTATAGAATTATATTTCAAATGCTTCCTCCTGTATTCTGCTCCACCCACTCACAGAACTTTTCTTTTGGAACAACCATTCTTGAACCAATTTTCAGAACAGGAAATCCGTCTGTATGCATCAGCTCATATCCGCTTGATGATGAGATACCCAGCACCTTTGAGACTATATTCGCATTTAAGAACAACGGTAGTTCATCATAGGATTTGTAATTTGATTCTTTCATTTTTACCTCCGAAATAAATTGACAGAAAAATAGAAGTTGAATTCAATTCTTGAATTGTCTAATAAATATTTTAGCAGAACCGTTGCAAAAGCACAATAGATGTCTTATAATTAAATCATATTCTCTATTCTTGTTTCGCATTATCTATTTTTCGGAGGTTTTATCTTATGGATTTTTACGCTTATTTCTGGAACAATGAAGTATATATTCAGGAGAAGTATAGATTCAGTTCAAATGAGATTTTAACAAAATATCTGAACACAAATTACTTGAAGAAAATTGAAGAACTTGATTTACTTTATCAACTTTGCTCCCTGCAAGAAAAGATCAAGCTGAAGGAAGATATGAGCTATGACAACATAGAAAAATACGATAAGTATGTACAGGACGCTCAATATTACTTTGATATGATAAACAAGTGGTTACACAGACTTCCTCCCTATAATAAAATTTTAAAATTTCCCATAATAACTTTATCCGATTTGCTTAACGGATTCGGTATCTTTTTCGAGGATGGATTAGATGATGATTATGACAATATAGATTGGAGCACCGTAAACAAATATGGCAGTGGTGAGATTGACGAGAACGGATATTCACATTTTCATCTGCATTATTTTCAGCCGAAAATTGAATCGGACTGGAACAATTATGACCTTGATTTACTTGAGGAGCTTAATCAACTGAACAAAATTATAGAAATAATTTTTAGTCAATATATTAGTTTTCTTAAATCATATATTTCTATCCAAAAGGTTTTCCGTCCGTTCTTAGAAAACTATTTACACAGGAAAGGAACATTTCCAAGCGAACACGAAGTAGCAGAATATTTTTCTGACTTTAATAAAAACCATTCAAAGAATTTTGAAAAGATAAACTGTCAGATGAAATCCTTTGGATATAAGGTGCTAAAGGATGAAAACAAAAAACCGATACTCTGTGAGCAAATTTTATTTTCGGACTTGCAGTCATTCCTATTCTATGACTTTTTCAATGGAATCAGGAACAACTATATTCCGACCAAGTGCAAGCACTGCGGCAAATTCTTTTTTATTCGTGGTGGCAAATATTTCAGCTACTGTGATAATACGTTAAAGGACGAGCCTGACAAGACCTGTCGAGATGTCGGCTCAAGACGGCACTATGACGACAAGTGCAAAAACGATCCCATTTGGCAGACCTACAACAGAGCATACAAGGCACACTATGCAAGGTATATGAAAAAGAAAATGACCATTTCCGAATTTGAGAAATGGTCAAGGTTTGCATCAAGTTTGAGGGATAAGGCGATTGCAAGAGAGATTGACTTTGAACAGTATTATGCGGATATACGGAAATAGCTTATCTTTGTTTTCTGCGATGCAGATTTTGAATATGTAACAATATCGTTATTTATGTGTTCTTTTTAGTTTTTCAATACTCTTATTTAATTGTAAAACATATGGATGATTCTGGAACTGATCCTGATTATGAAGTCTTGACAATTTATTATAATCAATGAAGCCATTAGAATTATTTCTTAAATAAGCCATAAGTTCCTTGTCTGCCCTAAAGAGAAATAAGTCTCCCATCTTATCATTAACTACAATATCTCCTTTTTTAACGGTATCTTTAAATAAACCTTTCATGGATGTAGTTAATTGTCCTTGTTTGGCATCATCAATTTCTAAAGAATGTATTCCGTCTTTTGTATCCTGGCTGCCAGCACTACCGGCACGATAAAAGCCGATGAGGTCTGTATATCTTACATTACGATCTTTAATCTTACCAAATAAATATCTCCATTTGGTTTCACGCCAAGTGTCATAATCTAAACCATCCGGGTATATATTATGTCCATCAGCTTCAATATCATGAAAATTTTGCTTAAATTTCACAGTACCTATTCTTATTTCATCTTTCACATGGATATGAAGCCATATTCCTTTTATCCATATATTTTTATTACAACGAATCCAATGTTTAATATATATAAACTCTACTATTTTATAAATTACGATATAAGACGATGAAAAAACTAAAGAATGTACGACAACTTGGAGAACTATTCTTAAGAAGATATCTTTAACCATATTGAAATTAAATATATCCACACAATTTATAACAACCAGAATATATACTTCCAAAAGAAAAGCAAAAATTGATATCGTTATCTTTGAAATGTTTTTATATTCTGTGTTCGCTGATCCTATCTTATCCAATTATATCACATCCAAAACAATTAATTTTGATTTATTGTTCCTATTAAAAAGTTTTGAATAACACCGTTACTAGCAATTACTGAACTTTGTTTAGCAAATTGTACTGGGTTACCGAAATAGTCTGTGATTATTCCACCGGCTTCCTCAAGAATTAATGAGCCTGCTGCAATATCCCATGGTTTCAGTATCCTTTCAAAATAGCCATCTATTCTTCCTGAAGCTATATAACATAAATCAAGTGCAGAAGAACAAATTCTACGCACATCGACGCATTGTTCAAAAATCTTTTTAACAAGATTAAAATTTTCTTCTGTAAATTCCTTATGAGTCGACCCTGCGCCAAACTCTATAAGACTTTCATCAATATTTCTTGTACTTACTTTAAGTCTTTTCTTATGGTTAAGAAAAGCACCTTTGCCTCTTTCTGCAGTAAAAATTTCTTCAGTGAACGGATTATAAACAATACCATATACAACTTCGCCATCAAGATAATGTCCAAGTGAAACTGAACTTAAATTATATCCATAAATGAGATTAGTAGTTCCATCTATAGGATCTAATATCCAACAATTATCTTGCAAATTTCCTTCTTCCTCTTCAGAAAAAAATCCGACAGTAGGATCAATTTCTTTAAGCTTAGTTTTAAGGAAATCACTAATAGCAATATCTATATCCGTAACAAAATCATTTTTTGCCTTAATGCTAACAGAAAGCGTTGTTTTATCAAGGATAATTTTTTTTGTATCTAAAACAAGTGATTCAACCGATTTGTAATTCATAATAACACTACCTTTCTAAAATTATTGTATCACAACTTTTTATGCTAAGAAATATAACAATCTATAATTATGGAGTGCAATTAATTTTGATAGTCATACAAAAGCACTAAATTACAAATTCTTAAAACCACTTATGATTTATATGACTGTCTTTATATGATTATTATCCTTACTAAAGTAAAAAAATCATAAAATATATGCAAACTAAATTTAGGTTATCCCAACAATTAAATTCAGGATAAAAATTATGTTATAAAGATTTACATATTTTATTATATTCTATAATTGCATATGAATCTGTCATACCTGAAATATAATCACATATATCTCTGATTAATATTTTTTGTTTTAATTTGTACTCTTTATCAATCGCCTTAAGAATGCAATCAAATTCTTTTCTTACAGCATTTGGACTTCCTTCAACTAAATCAACAACATTGTCGATTCCCTGATATTTAATAAAATCATTATATATCTTTCTTTTAGTGCCATTATGCAATAATTTTGGATTATTATAGTATGCGTTAAACAAAGATTCTATAATAACAGATGAATTTTGATCCGAAACTGAAATTTCAGTGCTACCAAGCACCTTGTTGTTCAAGAGTTTTTCAAGATAATTGCAAATTAATTCGCCTTTATCTGAAAATACAATTAGCTCATCATTTATAATGTGGCTATCATTAAAGTTTTCTTCATTTTTGTCTAAATATTTACTAATGTTTTCCTTTGAAGCACTAATTACATCTTTTATAAAATACTTAACAATAGTTGAGGAAATCTGAAAAGCAAATAATTCATTATCATCAGAAATTATTTTATCATCACACTCAACTTTTCTTTTCTCTATAGCCTGAATTTCTTTAGCTAATTCTTCAAATTTACTTAATTTCAAATACGAAAGAAATTCATCAAAAGATAAAAGGTTTGAAATGAATGCATCGTCTATATCATGGCTTCTTTGAGCAATTTCATCAGCTATTCCGACTATTTGTCCTTCTATTGTTACGGAATATGGTATATTAACATGCAGATATTCAATAAGCTCATCATCATTCACAAATTCAGAAACATCAATATCTTTTTTCTGACTCGTATGTTTAAACATGCCTTCCATAACTTGATAAGACAAATCTAACCCATCTATCTCATAATAGTCTTTTTCCAGCATTGATACAACGCGAAGGCCTTGATAATTATGTTTAAATCCGCCAACCTCAGGAAAACTCTTTTTCAATATATTATTTAGAGTCCTTTCGCCTATATGACCGAAAGGAGTATGCCCCAAGTCATGAGAAATAGCTATTGCTTCTGTCAATGCCTGATTGCAATTCAATGCATTGCATATACTTCTCGCTATTTGACAAACAATCATTGTATGAGTCATACGTGTACGGTAATGATCGCCTTTAGAAGCTGAGAAAACTTGCGTTTTATCTACAATTCGTCTGAAAGATTTTGAATAAATAATTCTATCATAATCTCTTTGATACTCGCTTCGTCCATCTGAAGTCGGTTCTTTTAAGTCATATTGTCTTTTACAATATTCATTTTTCTGTGCAAGTTTGTGCAATGTATTTTCGTTTTTATTACTTTTGTAAATTCTATGCTTTTTTGTATATTCATAACCCATAGTTTCTAATGGCACAAATTGTTCAAATAATTTGTACGAAGATTCTGCGGTAATATATTTTTCTTCAAAATCTACATTAATATCTAAAAAAATTGAATCACAAGCATTCATGATTACAACAGGTGATGAAGAAGAATACAACGATTTACATTTCAAGTATTTTCCTTTACTATCGCTACAACAATCACATTTACACCAGTGTAATTCGTTTATATCTTTATCATCACAGTAAAGAATTAAACTTCTATTAATATCGTCATAATCAGATCCTTTCAAACCAAAATATTTGAAAGAACCGTCATATAACTTTTCCTTAGCTTTAACATAAATTGTAGTTCCCTCTCTAATTTTAATTAATACGAATTTATACTCTTCCATATTTACCCAATCCTTCTTTGTATTTTAGACAATTAAATTTACTTTCCATTCTCAAAAACATATAGATACAAATCCTCAAGAGTAGGCTTGACCTGATTCATTTTGCAATTCTCCGGAGGATTGTCGGTTACAAGTCGGACGATGATTCTATCATCGTTATGATAAAGGTTTGAAACACGATAATTATCCTGAAAATATTTCAGCTTTTCCTTTTCAATTTCCATCTCAAACACCTTATTTTCAATCTCTTTTGTAAGGTTATTGCAGGCATCGTGTGACACAAGCTGACCACCTTTGAGTAAAACAATTTCCTTTGCGATGAACTCAATATCAGACACAACGTGCGTTGAAATCAATACGATTTTATCCTCGGCAATCTCGCTGATGAAGTTGCGTATGCGTATTCTCTCTTTCGGGTCAAGTCCTGCCGTCGGCTCGTCAAGTATGAGAATTTCGGGATTGTTCAGAAGCGCTTGAGCAATCAAGGCTCTCTGCTTCATACCGCCCGAAAACGAGCCTAACTTTTTATGTGCGGCATCTGTCAGATTAACCGTTTCAAGAAGCTGAGTGATCTTTTCCTTGGCTTCTTTCTTTTTTAAGCCCTTTAAAGCCGCCATATACCACAAAAAGCGGTTGAGGGTGAAATCATCATACAAGCCCTGCTGTTGGGGCATATAGCCTAGTATGGCTCGGTAATCCTTGCCGAGCTTTTTGATATTTTCACCGCCGTAAACCACCTCTCCTCTGTCGGCATTAAGGTTGTCGGTGATAATGTTCATCAGCGTGGACTTGCCTGCTCCGTTCGGTCCGAGCAAGCCGTATACTCCCGGAGTTAAGGTAACGCTGAAATTATCAAGCGCCTTTACCGAGCCCTTTTTATAGGTTTTGCTGATAAGATTTAAAGCTAATTCCATATTTACAACCTCTTTTGCTTTGAAACTTAAATTATAAATTTCGTACTTTTGCGCTTGGGGACAAAGATAATCAGAGCCGATACTGCGATTATCAGCAGACAAACGGCGGTGATTATGCCGATAACGGCTGTCTGAGCATTATTTGAAAATGCCGATACCATACGGATTTTGCTGTTATCAATGAACACCACGCAGGGTATAAGGAGCAAGCCGCTTGAAATTATCATTGTCACAAACTGATTTTTTAATATGTAGGAGAGCAGATAGACCAAAGCCGTTGCGCCGACTGCTGCAAGCAGATGAACAAAGCCGAGAGCAAGAATATATCCGCCCACGGTTATGCCGCTTGTCAGAGCCGAAAAATCTCTTGAATATGCAAGCGGTAAATCAAATGATGCCGTGCCGAAGGTCTTGATAAAGTTGAGCATATACGGCAGATAGATTAAGATATAGGAAATCACCGTGGTAATCAGGACGGTCAAGAGCTTTATAATCAACAGCCTCGCTTTGCCGTACTTATTTGCCGAAATCAAGTTAACCATAGAGGTCTTGTATTCAATCGCCAAAATGTTGGAGGTACAGAAGATAACCACGGCTAAGAGCAGAGCAAAATACTCCCACTCCCTAAAAGTGTCCATAGTCAGCCGCTTGTTCACCACTTCATTGACAAGTGCAGGCTTTTCGCCCGTCAGCTCAGCCTTTCCATTAACATATTCAAGCTGAGTGCAAATGTCCTCAAATGCCATTCCTCTTATGCTTAAAATACCATCAATGGTATTGAGCCTGTTCGTTTTTTCCTCAGCCGAAATCGTGGTGTCGGCTGAAAGCTCCTCGGCTTCTCTTGTAAGCTCGTCAAAATAAGCCCTTTCACTCTCGATAAAATCATACTTTTCCTCGTCAAGCTCACCCTCAAGCGTTTGCATATAGGTGTCATAGGCGCTTTCCTGAGGACTTATGAATATAATACTCAAATCATCATTGTAGCTGACAAAGCCGAGAGCCACGAGGATAATTACTGCGACAAGGGCGAAGGAGGTTTTGTAGTGCTTGTAAGCCTCGCCGCTGTATATTCTCACACTTCCGTTGATTTTCTTAAACCGTCCGAGCCGTGACATAAGCCTGTCGAGCAAAACGAGCTTGCCGTTATGCTGTGACAGTCTTGAAAACGCCAATGCCGCTCCCAAAACTCCGACAACGGAGAGAGCTATAGCTAAGCCGATGAAAACGGTGATTATGTTAATCGGCTGTGAAAAAATATTGACATTCTGATAACAGCCAAAAATATTGTTGCCGCTGATAAGGTAGAAAATATTTATAAATTTTAGCGAAGCCAACACAGAGCTGCCGTCAATGAAAATGAAGCAGGAAAATTCAAAAATCAGTGCCGCCGCCAAGATTAAATAGGTCTTTGCGGAGGACTTGATAACCACGAATAAAAATGCCGTGAGCATTGACAGAGAGCAGAGCAAAAGCGTTTTGCCGAGTACCCACAAAATCAGGTATTCAAGCATTGTAACATTTAATGCGCAGTTTAAAAACAGCTTGCTCGACTGCACGGGGCGGCTCAAGTCTCCAAAGCCGTAGACTGTGCCTGCCATCATAATGTTGCTCGCATAGAACAGCAGACTAACAACCGCCGTAACGCTCAAAACAACCAAGAGCTTGCAGGCTATTGTTTGCAGTCTGCCCTTCGCCGTTGACCGCACAAGAATATAAAGCTCCTTTTCTCTTTCAACGGAGAACATCAAAATATTGACGAGCAATACGATAATCAGCAAAATATAGCTTGAAACCTCATATGAGGTTGCGGCTTCAACCGCCTTGTTGTTGCCGAGAATGGGCTTAACACCTTTAACCTCGGCAAAATCCACGGGAGTTTTTTCAATATTTCTGAACGAAAAGCTGTCCGGCTCTGCAAAAATGGAAAAGCTGCTCTGTTGCTCGGCTCTCGACTTCATATTGGAAATAAACTCTTCATAGCTGTCTATGTGAGAGAGCTGAGCCTGTATGTTGCTTAGCATAACCGAGCGGTTGAACAGCTCATCATCGTTCAAGTCCAAGCCTGCCGCATTGTCATACAGCTTTGGATATTTTTCCTTGTATTCATCTGCATTTCCGTTGTGCAAAAGAATTTGTGCAATCTGTATCTCCGTGTTCTTGCTTTCAAAGAACGCATTTTTATCCTCTGCGTCGTTACATTCCCGAATAAGCTGTTCATATGCCCCAACATCACTTGAAATTGCCGAATTTTCATAATCAGAGGATTGAAGCATTACGAAAAACAGAGAATCGGCGCAGAAAAAGGCAATGATGCAAATAAGAAATATTTTGTTTGAAAACAGCTTTAAATATTCGCTACCTGCAATTCTCATTCAACTCTCGCCTGTCCCTCTACATAATAATTGCTGTCCTTCTTTTCAGCCCATTTCAGCTTGCAAAGCTTGGTGAATTTTATAGTTTCTCCGCCGATTGAGCCAAGTTGACTTTTATCCGCCATAGCTAAAATTCGTTCTCCGTTATCATCTACAGATTCAAAAATAAAATATTCATTATCCTGTGGATTAATATAATTGCATACTATATTTTCAAATTCAGGCGGAACATACGAATCTATCTCATTCATATTTAAATCGTAAACCGTAATAATCTGTTTTTCTGCATCTTTTCTGGTGACCTGCACACAATTATCACCATATATGTATTTTCCATCGGTTGAATATCGCAAATTATCTTTATGAGCTATTGTGAAAAAGCTTTCCTTTACATTTCCATCCAAATCGCATTTAAGATAAACATTTTCATCCGAATTTTTATCGTAATAGGACGCAATCATTGTGTTGTCTAAAAAGAAATTATAAAACACTTGATAGCCTTTAGCTTTAGGAATGTCATTAATCTCTAATGTATCTAAATTGATACATTTGATACTTAAACCGGGTCCTTCCTCTTTTTCATTTCTCTCGTCGGCAGTAAAGTAAAAATAATTCTTATACGCACATATTTGAGAAACAGCTCTCAAGCTGGACTTAATATAGTAATCCGTTTTGTATAGAATCTGCGGTTCTGATTTAGGTGAATCAAGAGGTATTCTAATTACTGATGAATCAGTAGAGCAATAAAAATATCCCCTGTGTATGAACCATTCAAAAGCATAAAAATTAAAGCTTCCCGTAAGATTTTCCCTTTGGCTTCCATCAGGCTTCATACGCATAAGATATGTATTGTAATTTATATAGCTCTTGTCATACTCTCCGCATAAAGCATACAAATATCCGTCATTATATTGTATTGCAGAATCATGGGCACCAACAAGCGTATCGGGCTTCTGCGTTAAGTTTAAATAGGCATCGCAAGCTTCAGGGTCATCGTGAGTACAATTTGGTTTTGAACAAAGAGGAGTAGCCTTTTTTGTTTCTTTATCAATAAAAATCACGATTCCGTCCTCACCGATATAATAATAACCTTTATCTGATTTTGTCATAGGTGCATTTCCGCCGATATGGTACATTAGCTGCATATCTGTTGCATAATTTATATATGCATCATCGGAATTTGAGTATGAAGATTTATTCGTACAGCCATAAAAAAATACAGCAGCATAAATTGTTAAAAGTAATGCCATCATTGCAGTTGTTTTCTTCATTGGAATACCTCTCGCAATTTAATTATTTATCTTTTTATTAATATATTCTTTAAGTTTTTCTGGTTCTTTGGGTTGACCGCATAAATTTAAAGATGCCGTATTGCAAGCAATTTTCACTGCACACTCAGACATTTTCTTTAATACCTCATTCATTTTCTTTTCCATTTTTAACAACTCCTTGTTTTATTTTTTCTATAACAATCAATGTATCTACCATAAAAATAGTAGGCAATACAATGATTAATATATTACTCTTAAATATATAAAATAGCACACCAGCCAAAACAATATTGGTACATAGAGCAATAATAGCAAGACCTTTTTGCTTTTGAGAATTAATAATTGTTCTACCGTTGTTTTTCACAGGACAAAACTTTATAAATATAACAAGTGATAATATAAACACGACTAAAGTAAATACAGTAATCATATTTGCTGAAAAGTTTCTTAAATTGTTGTAAAGTAATAAAACTAAAAAATAATTAACAAGCGTTACTGCAAAACATTTAAAATAAGAATTTGCATGATATCCACCACTAAAAAACCTTATACTGGAAAAGGAAACTAAGAACAATATTGTTTCAACAAATTTACCGATCAAAAATCCAACAAGTAACAATGCACTCGTTTCAATGATTGATGATATTATTAATTCAAATCCATAAACATATATCTCCAATGGTAATAAATCAGTTTTTTCACAAACAAAAAAAGCTATTCTCTTTGACAGACTATGTAGCATTTGTTACATCTCCTGAAAAAAGAATAGCATATTTTTATTTAAAATGTAGTGTTCTGGTAAAAATCATTGGTTTTCTGGTAAAATTCTATTATCTAATATGACTGAAACAATAAATTCATTATTTTTTTCAGAAATAATTACATCTCCTCCATGTTTTTTTGCAATATCTTCAACTATAGAAATCCCTTTCCCATGATTTCTTTTATTTTTCTTATCAGTCTGCAATAAAGGATTTTTAGACAGTACGGATTCAATTATTTTATTGTTGCATTTAATAATAGAATAAAATCCTGTACGTTCTATACTAAAAATAATTTCTTTATTTTTAGTTTCATGGTTTGTTAAATACGATATTGCATTATCAAAAATATTTCCTATTATAGAAATTATATCAGATTCGTTATTAAACTGTTTCATATTATCTGAAATTTTTAATTTGACAGAAATTCCATGAAGTCTTGCTTTTTCAATTTCAACATTGAGAACTGCATTAAGCAAAGAATTATCTGTATTAACAATAGTCCCACCAGACGAAAACTTATTCGTCACTTTCTGACAAATCTTATGGGCTTCATCATATTTACCTTTCAAAATCAAATTGTCAATACAAGCGATATTATTTTTCATATCATGTCGTATTCTTACTGTGTTTTCAATCTGTTTGTTGGAATTTATGATATTATTTTCATACAAGTTTGCTCGTTGCTCAGATAGCAATAGCTTTATAGCTATTTGATTATCTCTGTTTATTCTCGCAATCATAAACCAAACCATTACCGCAATTACAACCATGCTAATACAAATTATAGAAAGTAACATAATTAAATTTGATTGATAATTGGTTAAAATTAATATGTAAGCAGTTATATAAATTATAGCCATTGTCAATATCGGAATTGCTACGAAGGCTATAATATTTGAAATTTTTTTCAAACTATATTCTTTAGCTTTTGTGCGCCATATAATCAGTAAAACCGTTATCATTGTCAGATTCACAAGTCCCACACAGAAATATCTAAAAAGACTTGATTGCAAACCCAGTTGCTTCAAAGATAGCCCTGTAACAAGCGATGTAAGATACAAAAATCCGTATGAAATTATTGTATAGGTTAAAGAAGTAACAAACGGTAGAATAATTTTTATTGTGCGTTCCCCTTTAAGGCAAAGAAAACAATATACCTCATACAGTAAAATACATATCATCATATCTAACATTAAAATAAACGGATTGATAAAAGTAAAATATGTCAGCACCGCAAAATGCAAAATAACAAAGGCAGCTAAAAATGCAATATTGCATTTTTGGGAATATCTTCCGCCTAAAAAAATTAAAAAAAATCCAACAAAATAAATCGACTGCAATAAATTAACAATTAATTCAAAATTGTAATTAAGCATTTCTGTCACCTAACCATTTAAAATATTTTTTCTTAATTTCTTCTCTATACTTTTTATTCATAGGAATAGTTATATCATTCTTTAGTAAAACACAGTCAACAGCAATATAATGAATAGCTTTATTATTTACAGCAAAACCTATGTGAGGTCTGACAAAAGAATAAGAAGATATCCTTTTAAACTCTGTATTCATATCACTCCTGACTTTGTAGTCTTGATTATAGGTATGATATATAACATAATTTTTTATTTTTTCAAGATAGATAATTTCATCTATAATAATAGGTATGTCTTTTCTTTCTGTATGTAAAATTATAGTCTGGTGTATTTCATTAAAGTATTTGTTTATATGACCGATACATTCAGGTAAATCAATATTTATCATATTTTTACGAATAAATGAATAAGGAAAACTCTTTAACGCATCAAATACAAGCTCTTCGTGGCTTGTAACAAAAATAATGAACGGTGTTTCTGCATTTCCTTTTAAATCATTAATTCTTTTTGCGGTTGCAATGCCGTCAATTGATGGCATCTCAATATCAAGAAAAATCAGGTGATACTTTTTGTAATTTTCCAGTACACTATATCCGTTAGAATATTTATCAATTATACATTCTATCCCTAACAAGTTACAACAATCAGAAATTTTGTTAATCAAAGTGTCTATAAATATTGGTTCATCGTCTACAACTGCTATATTTATCATACTCTTCACCTGCCATATATTATATGAACATTGTCTTAATGTACCAATTTCACATTTACACATTCATATTTTAGCAAAAACATATAACAAATTCAATATATAAAAGCATTTAATTAGGAGTATATTGATAATAAATAAACATCTCTTTTCTTTGTTTACAGCGATGCAAATGTTGAGATATTGATTACTTTACTATGAATATTTGTTATGCTATAATATATGATAACAAGGAATTTAAGTTGGTCAATAATTATTTAATAGCATCAATAAAGCATCAAAACAATTTTGATGTTTTGGCAAGAGTTTAAAAATGGCTTAAAAACGGCATTGCAATCAGCTTTTTTAACTTCAACAGTCGCTCCAAAACCGCGTGCCGAGGGTTCAAGTCAGCTGACTTCCCATAAGGAACATATAAATTAATTTTTTTACAGAGCAGGTAGTTTTCACTATCTGCTCTGTTTTTTCAACATTTGTAATATAAAAAACACTTACAATATGATATAATAACTTAATGAAATATTACACCGGTTGTTTATTGGAGGTACATATGGTTACGGAGCAGGAAATTAAAAGCAGAAAATTCAAATGTGATTTTGAAAAGGAAAAGCTGTCTTATCAGGTCAGCAGTAAAGAAATGGAGATTTTTTATGAAAAGAAAACAAAGCTTGCAAAAACGCTAAATAATTTTGTGCTGAAACTTGAAATGGATTACGATTGCAGTCGTAACAAAATAGCCGATAAGATTGAAGATAATTGTCAGCAGAGCTGGGACACATATAAAAAAATAATAAACGGAAGAGGTAAAGCCACACGAGTTGCGTTGTATAAATTCTGCATTGGTATGAATTTGAGCAGAGAAGAAGCCGATACCCTGTTCAACCTGACAGAGGGGGGAAGGCTTACAGATGATAACATAGGAGATTATATTTTCGTAAGGGCATTAGGTCAGGATTCGATATTCTACTTTATCTATGAATTTGAAAAATACACAGGAAAGAGCATAGCATTAAGGGATAGACCAACAAAATAAAAGAAAGTTAACGGGAAAACTTATCCCTTTCTTATGATAATCCGGCAATATATAATGAAGACACACTTAAATAAAGGAGGTCTTCAGAATTACTAATCCGAATATCAATTGCCCAAAAGGCTCTCAAATTACTAATTTACGAAAGGATAAATTTTCTATGAAACCCATTATTTCCTGCAACATCGCTTATATGAAGTACTACAAAGGCATTATCGACGGCGTTGACGAACCCGTAAACGGCGGAGCATATGTACAGGAAACAAACGACGCTCACGAGGCGTACAACTTTGACTTTTTCAGAGGCGAAGGAGACGAAACCGATTTCTGCATAGGCTTTGTAATGCTTGCACAATCCCTGAAAAACAAAACAAGCCAGCTCCACATTGAAAAAATCAACGGCTGTCAGCTTTCAAAAAATGAAGAAAGCGTTGACGGTGTAACCGTTGTATGGTGTGCAAAGTCAGACAAGATTGACGGAATGAGAGTTGTCGGCTGGTACAAGGACGCTACCGTCTACAGATATCCGCAATTTGTTGATTTTATCAACGGATACGTTCAGGAATTCAACTTTATTGACAAGAAGGAAAACTGCGTACTTCTGCCCGAAAACGAACGCTTTTCATCAAAGTGGATTGTTCCGAGGAGCGGTCACAACGGCTATGACTTCGGATTCGGACGTTCAAATCTATGGTACGCTCAGGGTACGGAAAGCAATGCAGAATTAAAAAGCTACATTGAAAATCTGTCGGAACAAATTGAAAACTACAACGGCGAAAACTGGATTGACAAGGAAGTGAAATAATATGAAAAACTTTACTTGGGAAAACTTTGACAATGAATTTTTAAAAGCAGTTATCTATTCACCCGAAACAAACGCCGACGACCGTCCTCTGTGCGAAACGGACGAAAAAGACGACCTTGTCTGCTCAATGAATCTTATTTGCACCGCACCGAACGACAGGTTTGTAAAAAGCTACCGTCAGATTATCGAGGACAAGCTCTTGTGCAAATACCCCGACATTCTTGACGAGGTTTTGGGCGTCCTCTGCATTTCAGGCAAGGACTTCGGCACAAAGCTCAGAAGTCTGCGCCAAAAGGCAACCTCGGCAAGCCTTATTATCGCATATGCAACTGCGATTGCAAAAATCGGCGGTGCTGACGTTATTTTTTCAGAGGACACAAAGTTCAGAAGAACTATTGAGCTGAATATGAGAGAAACTCCTGCGGAGGATATTTCGCTCTACGACTTTCAGAAAGATGCGGTAAACGCCCTCGAAAATCACTTCATCAAGGAAGATAAAAAGTCAGGCTTGCTTGTAATGCCAACGGGAAGCGGAAAAAGCAGAACAGCCTCATATTTTTTGATTAAAGATATGATAAGTCAGGGGTATCAGATTCTCTGGATAGTTCACCGTCATATGCTGATTAATCAGGCGGCAGAGTGTTTTTACAGATTCGCAGGTCTTTCAAAGCTTGAAAATCCCGACATCAAAAGCTACAAAATCAGCTGTATCTCCTCCGAGCACCAAAGCATAAAATCTGTTGATAAAAATGACAATGTTATCATAGGAAGTATTCAGTCAATTTGCAGAAACCAAAGGCATTTAAGAAGAATTACAAGTAAAAAGCTGATGATTGTCGTTGACGAGGCTCACAACACCTTTGCACGTTCCTATCAGGACACGATAAAATATCTTCTCAAATACCGCCCCGACGCAAAGCTCCTCGGACTTACGGCAACACCTGTACGCAGTTACGATTACGACAGCGCAGTTTTGCTGAAGCTATTTGACGACAATATTATCTACAGCATATCGCTCGGAAACCTGATTACAAAGGGAATACTTGCAGAGCCTGTATTTACGAGAATAGAAACAAACGAGGACTTTGAGCCTGTTATCACCGAGGACGAGGCACAGAAAATCAAAAGACGAGGCGAGCTCCCCGATTCCCTGCTCGGAAAAATTGCCGTTTGCTCCTCACGAAACAGCATTATTATTGACGAGTACCTCAAAAACGCTGAAAAATACGGCAAGACTCTGATTTTTGCGCTGAATGTTATGCATTGCAGACTTCTTTGTGACGAGCTGAAAAAGCGCGGTGTAAAATGCGACTGTATTTATTCGGGCAACGAGGACAACAGCTACATAATCGAGCAGTTCAAAAACGGAAAATTCGACGTGCTTGTGAATGTGAACATAATGACGGAGGGCAGTGACGTCCCCGATATCGAAACTGTTTTTCTCACCCGACCTACACAGAGTGAGGGCTTGCTGATGCAGATGATTGGCAGAGGTATGCGTGGCATTCAGGCAGGCGGTACGGAAAAGGTCAACCTTGTTGACTTCAACGACAAGTGGACGGTGTTCAACAAATGGCTCAATCCGAAGTGGCTGTTTGCGGAAATTGACGAAAACGAGGAAACCGAAGAAGAACAGACACAGGCTGAAACCGCAATCAGCGAGGAAGAACAGGAAGAAATATATTCGTGGGAGCTTTGCAAGGAGGCGTACAATATTCTGTCGGCAAAGGCAATGACTTACAACAGTTTTGTCACTCTCCCTTCCTGCTGGTATTCGCTGATTGACGAGGACGGTTACGATTACACTCTGCTTGCATTTGAGGACCAGCTGAAAGGCTATGTGAATCTTATGAAGGACAAGAAAGAGATTGTTTCAAGCGAGTCGGTTGACGTTCCCAAGCTGATTGAAAAGTACTTTTCGGGATTCTGTATGCGACCGAGCGAGCGTGAAATTGCGATGCTGATTGACAATCTCAAAAACTTTGAGGAAGAACCGAAGGTGCATATGTTTGCAGACCGCAAAAAGATTGACCCGTACTATGTTGCAAAACAGGCTCTTGAAGAAAACAAGGACTTCAAGGTGTTGGCAGAGCAAGCATATCAGAATTATCCGTTAGCCGAAGAAATATACGGAAGCTGGGAAAACTATGCAAGCAAGGTTTTTCACTTCTACATTTACAGAGGCAAAGCTCCCGCATACGGCACACGAGTAAGCGAGCTCCCCGATGAGCAGATACCGTTTAACAGAGAGCCGTATTACAACCTTGACGAGCTTGTGCAGGAAGTAAAGGACGAGATGTTCCACGGCACATACGACGGAATTTCGTCAATCCGCTGGACTGACAAGGCGTACAAGCAATACTACGGCTGTTATTTTTACAGAGACAACAGCATAGTCATAAATTGCGTTCTCAACTCAAAGGACGTCCCGAAAGAGGTTGTTAAATTCGTAATTTACCACGAGCTTCTTCACCGTGACTATATGCATCACGATAAGCTGTTCAGAGAGCAGGAGCACAAGTACAAGGACTACGAGGAATGCGAATACTTCCTTTACGGCTGTATGCCGAAGCTTGAAATCAGCGAATGGTAACTTCAGATGAGTTTACAGAGCAGGTAGTTTTCGCTATCTGCTCTGTTTTTTGCTGTGATTTTGCTATTGAATATCTCTCACCAGAATTTTCCTATATGTGTCAGAAATATGTCAATCTCATATTTTGCTCCGGGGTTGTCTTTATCGTTTTCGTGTATGGTGATTTTGCTTACGAAAGTTCTCAGTATCTCAGGTGTCAGTTCTTCAATGTAAATATATTTGTTTGCCAAGGCAATGAACCTATCAACATTGCTTTCCTCTGTTTTGATTTCATTTATCTGATTTTGCAGTTCGGGTATCTTTGCTTTTAATTCGTGCAGTTCAGCAGTATAGCTGTCGGACAGAAGTCTGTACTGGTCATCGGGAATTTTGCCGAGTGCGTTATCCTCATAAAGCTTTCTGAATATTACATTCAACTCGTTTTTACGGTTATTCAGCCTGTCAAGCTCGGTTATCTTCTGACTGAGTTTTTTTCGGCTTTCCGACAAACTCCTTTTACTGATGCACTCAACAAATTTGTCCTTTTCATTGACTGCACAATAAATTGCCTGATTGATTTCTTCCCTAACAATTTCATCTAATACAATTTCACGGATTCTGTGCGGCAATACACAATCGCCGTCCTTGTGTCTGCGGTAGGAACTGCACATAAAGTAATAGCTTTTTGGCTTTGGCTTGTTTCCGCTGTTGTAGGTAAGCCTTGCTCCGCAGTCTGCACAGTAGAGCAAACCACTATACTTATTGATATTACCTGACTTCGTAATTCTTCTCCTGCCCTCACGAACCTTCTGAACAATGTCCCAGGTTTCCTTGTCGATGATAGCTTCGTGAGTGTTTTCAAATCTGAATTGATTTTCTATGGGAACAACTTTCTTTTTCCTATCTTTGTAGGATAAAGTTGTGGTTTTACAATTCACTGTATGTCCGAGGTACACTTCATTTTCAAGCATACCGACAATAGTTTTTGTCGCCCAGCTGTATCGGTCTGTAATATCGGTTTTCTGAATGATAACTCCGTCATTTTCATAGCGGTACACCGATGGTCTTGGGATTTTCTTCTCGGCAAGAATCTTTGCAATATTCCTTGGTCCCATTCCTGTGGCGCAGAGTTGAAATATCAGTTTCACATTCTTTGCAGTTTCTTCGTTGATAATCAAATGTCCTTTTCTGTCGGGATCTTTCTTGTAACCATAGGGAATATGAGAACCAATGCGTTCTCCCCGTTCTGCTTTAGACTTGATAACTGCACGAATCTTTTTGCTTGTATCTCTTGCAAACCATTCATTGAAGAGATTTTTGAAAGGTGCAAGCTCATTTGACGAACTGTTTATATCTTGGCTGTCGTAGTTATCGTTGACGGCTATGTAACGAACATCTCTGTGTGGAAACTCCATTTCGATATAATTACCAACGCTTATATAGTTTCTGCCGAGTCTTGATAAGTCCTTTGTAATAAGAGTGTCAACCTTGTTCTCCTCAATAAGATTCAGTATTTTCTGAAATGCAGGACGGTCAAAGAACACTCCAGAATATCCGTCATCCACGAACACCTCAATATTTCTGAACCCGTTTTCGATTGCATATTTCGTAAGCATTGCTTTTTGATTCTCTATACTGTTACTGTCGCCCTCTTTCTCATCCTCCTGAGAGAGTCTGCAATAGAGAGCAGTGATTTTTTCTTCTGTTGTAATTAAATTATCCATTTCTCCTCCTTGTCTGTATCAAACCGCTTTAGAGTAATTTTTTGCAACGCAATCATACTCCTAAGCGGTTCGAATATCCAGACCAAATTTCAAATATCAAGATGCTTTTTCAATTTCCTGCATCATAAGATATTTCAAGTTATCCTCTGCTGTCCGATTGGAATTCATATCAAAGATTGAGTTGACAGAGTATGTAACTCCGTTTATCCTGTAATCTTTGTGTGAAATCATTTTGTTATCTTCCACAATAACCATTCTGCTTCGCTTCAGATGACCGGCTACCGCAGAATTATAATTTTCTTCCTTTGGAATTCTGAAGTCATTAATATCTTTCATTAAACCTCCGTTCTGATGAAGCTACATATTCAGATTAAATCCAGTTTCTTCATCTTCGTATTCAATATTTTCTTCTTTTGATATTGCACCTGCAATCAATCCGGCGGTAAGTCCAAGTAAAGTACCAATATCACTGCCGTTTTGCTCGGCTGCAATCCGCTTTCTGCGTTCTTCTTCATCCTCCGACTCATCATCAATTATCCGAGAAAGTGATTCAGCAAGAGAGTTGATACTGCCGAGGACAGCACAGTTATTGCTATCCATTTTAAGGCTGTCAGCAGAGTTGACTTCTTCACTTGTGACGCTATTGCCGATTCCAACTCCCGACCTTGTCGCAAGGTATTGTTCAAAAACTCTTCTTGACTCTTCCCAGCCTGTTCGATAGTTTTCGTCATCTGAGTTTGCACCGACCTGATTTCTTTCAGAGTCTGTTCCGAAATTTTCTTCAGCTCCGCATGACAACCCTTCGAGATCAATTCCATATTGTCTTTGTTGATTTCCAGAATTCTCTCCAGATATTGCACCATCTGGTCGTCCGTTGAGATTTTTGAAATCATATTGTACAGCTCCGGCTGAAAGGTTATTGCCGTTCTCAACAGGGTGAGTTCTTCCTCCCTGACCTGTGACGGAATCGAAATCATTTTCGTTTCTCCCGAGAGTAGCTCTATCGCTGTCAGCGAGTTGCTGTTCCTCTGCTTGAGATTTTCCAAAATATTGTTCTTGCCTGTATCTGAATTCATTTTCCATACTTCCTTTCAAATATTTATCGTTGTGCAGTTTAATATCTCTGCACTTCATTTTATTCGGGCATTGATAGGTGATGTATTTCCTGCCATCAGTCCAAGTCACCGAATAACCCATAATTGACATTGCGTTTATGAAATCCTCCTTGCTTCCGCTTATGTTCATAGCTTTGTCTATGTCATTCATCAGTTTGAATTTCCAGCTCTGACCTTTGACTGCGGTGCGGTATTCTCTTGTAGAGATTTTAATACCGTTCTTGCTGTAAGCCTCAAGAGTTGAAAGGCTATGCTGTCTGCAAATTTCATCGCTCAATGCTCGTAATGATTTGAGTGTGTTTGGATTCTGACGGAGTTTTTTACCATTCTCAAAGCTGACAGAGTTGATAACAAAGTGAGAGTGGATGTGTTGTGCATCACAATGTGTTGCAACCAAAACTTCATATCCTGTCCACGCTTTCTCAGCAAACTCTAATGCAACCTCATGAGCTTTCTGCGGAGTAATATTTTCTTCGGGTGAGAAGGATTGAACATACTGGTAGAAATTCATACCGTCCGTCTTTTTATACGATTTCTTTGTTGCTAGGAATTCTGAAAAAACATTCTCACCGTCACAGTTAATTCCGCTGATAAGTCTTTGATTTAAAATTTCATCGTAAACTTTTTTGTCCTGACAACAGTAATCAATTACACCTTTCATCGCACTGATTGATTGTTTTGACTCACGAATATATGTCACGGTCGCCATCACTTTTCCTCCGACAGTTTTATGATTGTGTCATAGATTTTTCTTTGCATAGCAATCATCTCACTAAAGTTGTAGGAATTAAAAGCACCACTGTTTATCTTTCTTGTTATCTGATTAAGATTGTTTCCAATCCTTTTCAGCTCAACTAGTAACGGTTGTAAATCAATAACTTTTATTTCGGTATGCAATGAAGATTTCAAAATATACTCGGTCAATGTTAATTTAGATTTCTTAGCTTTTGAAATAATGGCTGACTTTTCAGATTGAGTTAATCTGATACTCAATGTTTGATTTCTCTTACGATTTTCTATTTTTATGCACCTCCGTATTAAAGTGGGTCCGGGCTTCGCTCGGTTTTATGTGTTCGGCGGACAGCCGGGCGCTCTGCTTGCCCCGGACAAGTCCGGGAAATGTAGCCCCAACCTCAGCTACTAAAAATAAAATTTCAATTCTGCCGTAAATTCGCCCGAATTTCGATTTTCACTTGAAGACGGGTACTTTCTCGCCCTCTGCAAAATAATCGCACAAATCGGCAACGACGGCGAAACAACTGCCTTGCGACGATAAAAACGATAGAAACGATAAATCAGAGAGCGGTGTTTTCATCGTACTTAACGTCACCATCGTCACCGACAAACTCATATCGGATTTTCAGTCCTCGCACATTCTTATCTCTGAATGATTCAAAATAAACTCCGTTTTCTTCTAACTCGTAACTCCACTTATTCATCATTCTTTTAAGAAGTCGTGCTGTCATATTCTTACCAGTGCGTGAGTTGTATTCATCAACAAACTCTGCGTTACTTCCGTTGAAGTTTTCAATCTCTTTCATCATCTCAATAAGCAAATTCATTTCGTCAGGCATAAGCATATCGGGATTTTCCAAGCTGTCTGCAATCAGATCCCATACGCAATCGTCTTTATTGAAATTAAGCTCAAACTCACGATATTCAATATCTCTGCCTGTGCAAATCAATGTTGCACTGTTTTGACTGCGTTTGCTCCTGTCAAGAGTAAATATTGTATCTGCACAGCCTGCAATTCCGTTTGTTCCTGACAGCTTATTAAGCGGGTCCCTGTCGTCTTGCTTACGCATATGATGTACAAGCAGAATAACTATTTGCAATTCATCGGTTATCTCCTTAATAGTTTCAATCTCCTTGTAATCACTTGCGTAGCTTGTATCTCTTGTGTTCTGTCTGACCTTTTGCAAGGTATCGATAACAATCAGAACCGTATTGCTGTGCTCGTTCACAAAATTTCTTATCTGCTCTTCAAGTCCGTCAGAAAGAGAACAACAGTCAGTGACAAAGTAAACATCGCTCGTGACCTCATCAGTGATAGTCAAAAGCCTGTCCTGTATCCTACTGTCCTTATCTTCAAGACATAAATACAATGTTGTCCCTTTAGTTGTTTTGAAGTTCCAGATGTTTTCTCCCTTTGCAATCTTCACACACCAATCAAGCATCAGCCACGACTTGCCAATCTTCGGAGCACCTGCAATAATCGCAAGTCCCTGCGGCAGAATACCTTTTATGACAAACTTTGTTCTCGGAAGATTCATATCCATTAATGTTTCACCGTCTATGGCATTAAATTTCTTTTTAGTTTCCGTTTCACACATTTTATCACCCTCTTTCGTTTGAAATTCAAGTATTACTTACCTCCTTCCGCTTGTATTGTGGATAAATTTGTGTTAGACTTATATTTGTCATCGACAATATATTTTTATTCACTGACAATTTATAAGAGGGATTTATGTTTAAAAAGATACTTTACTGCGTTGGCAATAAGACAATAGAAATAAACGGAGAAGATTTTTCCCTCGGCGAACTTACCACCGAGGTACTCAATCTTCCCCGTAACAATTACTTGGAAATGAAAACTATTCTTGACTCTGCAATCCAAAAAACTTATAAATATGAAACCTCGCACGATTTAAAAGACTGGTTTGAAGCTAATGAAGATTACACTGTGCTTGATAAGATGATGAGCAAACACAAAATTTTTTCTCTGTTGAAAGAGGATAATAATATTTTGGAAGAAGTAAGGCAATTCACCTCACAGCTTTCTGTTTTTGAAAATGATGATTGCGAGCTGTCACAAAGAGATTTGGAAATCTTATCGCAGATTGAAGAGTACAACGAATATCTTGAACATCCCGAGAACTTTGAAAATTCCGATACAGTATATCTTGACGACGAGGAAAGCGGATTACGCTTTCCAATCGACATTCCGAAGCCTGATATTCTGTCTGCACCGCCCTCAAAAACAAGAGCTTTACTTATCTATCCCGGCAATATCAAACAAAAATGGGAGTACTACAAAAACTTTTGCTCTATGTATGAGAGGATATTATCCGATATACAATCATTCAACAATACCATATATAACTTTATCGACTTCTATTTATCCAAACTTCAAAAACTCAATTCAAATAATTATGCATCTGCTTTGCATAACTTTTTGAATTACCCGAGTGCAATCAAGCTGATTGCAAATCCGATTACCGATACAGGCTTATTTACTAATGCCGATTCAGTTACACTCAGATATATTCCCAGAGAAACATTAAAGGGTTCAGGTGAGTTTAAAATTTATGAATATTACGAAGTGCAATCACTCCAGACGCTTCTGAAAACAGATTTTTACAAGGCTTTAGAGGCAGGATATATAATTCGCAGGTGTGAGTATTGCGGAAGATTTTTTCTGCTTAATAAAGCATACCACACTAAATACTGCGACAAGCCTGCTCCCGATAATCCGAATTACACCTGCGCTCAGCTTGGCTATCACTACAAAGGAGTTAAAGAAACCGTTGCAGACAATCCAAAGGCGCAGTCGCTTAACCGCTGTTACAAGCGTATTGACAAGGACTTATCCCGACGCATTATTACGGCAGAAGAAAGAGAAATCCTTTACGCAAAGGCTAAAGATTTATATCACCACGCTAAAATCACGCCGGGAATTTCAAATGAAGAATTTGAAAAATCTCTTGCTTCTGGAAATCTTTATCATCTCTGCAATGTAATACGAAAAACAAATCCGAGAGGACGACCGAAAGCTAAAAGGTAAGCGTATGACTAACGAAGAAATGATTCAGAAATATTACGACGGCGATGACAGTATGCTTGAAAAACTGTACAATGAAAACATCGGTTTTATACACAACATTGCAAAAGAAGCTGCCGTTGCATTCAATTGCTTCCATAAAAAAGAAAACAGACCGCAGGAGCTTACGGTCTATACAAAAGAAATATTAAGTGACTTGGATAGCGAGGGAGCACTTGCGTTCTTTGACTGTATTCAATCTCGAAAATATGATGTTACCAAAGCGAAGCTGACTACATATCTATATCCGCATATCAAAGGAGCAATGTACCGTTGGCTTGAGAAGAACGTGGGTGCAGTTTCACTTTCAAAGCACGATATGAACACAGTCCGTAAGGTTCAGAAAATGTATTATGAAGATTACAAGGAAGTCAATGAAATTGCAGATGAATTGAAGTTGTCTGAAACCACAGTTGAGAAATATATCAACTACAACACGCACAGCCTGTATATGGAGGACATCACATCCGACAATTCTGATAGTATTATTGATTCCCTTTTATCAGATGAAACATCAGCTTCTACGGACAAGCTTGTTCAGCAAAAGCTCTGCCTTGAGCTTTTGAAAAAACAGTTTAACAAGCTACCCGACAAAGACAAATATATACTCGGACATTCAATGGGTGTATTCGGCTATGAAAAGAAAACGCTTGACGAAGTTGCTCTTGTTGAAATGATGACCATAGACGGAGTGATCAAGGCAAGAAAAGCTATTATTAAAAAGTTAATAAAAACAGGTAAATACAACGATTAACGGGAGAACAATTTACAGCGTTCTCCCGTTGATTTTTGAGTAAACAATTATTATTGATTTACCGATTCAATGATAATCCGTGCTCCTAACCTAAAGCCGTTCAGGAATGCTTCTCGGTCACAGATTTCAGAAATTTCACGATTGCAATCCTTGTATTTTTCAAAGGTTTCTTTCTGTTCCTCAGTCAGGGTTGCCGTGAGTTTTTCTTCATTTCTGTTTAGCAATTTCAGCAGTTCTGTGACCTCGCTGTTAAGTTTTGCACATTTTTTATTCGGAACTATGTTTTCATAATATAGCTCTTCAAGTGTATTCATTATTGCACCGCCTTTCGCAGTACAAACATATATCACAAAGCTCTTGCAAAGTCCAGACTTTTTTCAAGTATTACTCTATTCTATAAAAATATTAATATGGAAAAAATAACTTGCAATTCCCGATGTTTCAAGTTACCATACAACAAATAAATTATGATAAATAAAAATTCGCAGAATATTTACATCTGCG
>ULNO01025446.1_pt1 | contig 23056 bp, 20 predicted proteins | sample 1951961 | NCBI WGS metagenome assembly ULNO01 (sample SAMEA4835581, study PRJEB28245) | human gut metagenome | biome: gut microbiome; material: fecal sample | place: Denmark | collected 2008
CGAAAAAGAAAAATGGACTACTTAGAACTGTGGCATTTCATCATCTTAAAATCAAATGTGCAGCGAATGCCTTAAAACTTTTTTATCAGGAAATCCTCTCCCCCTTTCGCAAGCACCTATGCAATCAATGATAAAAGGAGATATTACACCATGAATATACCAAATGACCCAGTCATGTTATTAAGTTACATCAACACGCAGCTTCGGGACTTCTACCCTACCTTAAATGAACTCTGTTCTGAATTAAATCTTTCGAAAGATGAGCTCTGCAGCAAGCTTTCTGCCATCGACTACGAATATGATGAGGAAGCAAACCAGTTTGTATAAATGTGGTCTGTTGTAGTGGTAGGAAAGGCATTTGCCGAGTGGCTGCGTGCAGATACCTGGAAAATGTTCTTTCCCTCTCAGCATCAAAAATAACCACATTTATACCAACCGTTCTGATACACATAACGAAAGGAGTATCCCATGTCACTTTACGAAGACCTTTTGCAAAAACAATTTCTGCCCCACGCCTATGAAGACTGGGCAGAGTATCGCAATGCCATCAGCAACTATCTGATTGCATCTACTGCTGCTGACAGTACTCTTGCTATCTTTGGTGCTGGCTGCTGTAACGACTGGGACTTGTCACTCCTTGCCGGACACTTTTCATCGATTACTTTAATTGATAATAACCTTCCTGCCATGAAACAGGCTCTTAAACGCTATCAACTGGAAACTTATCCTACCATTCACCTTGACGAATGCAATCTTACCGGTTTATACGGCAGTGACTACGAGAATTTCTGTGATACACTCTTTGAGCAGAAAAAGCTTTTTGGTACTTCCATCGATACGGAGCTTCCGGTCAGTACGGCACTGGCATTTCTGCATCAGACTTATGAGAAAGCCAAAAAGCATGTCATACGCTATGGCAGCCATGCTTTTGATTATTCTGTAGCTTTTGGTCTTCACAGCCAGCTTAATAATATGGCTGCGTGGATCTGGGATACCATTGCAGAAGCCTGTCACTGGCAGGACGAACGGGTAACGGAATATATTGCCTCCCAGACCGATGAGATTGTAAAACGGGTTAATGATACCATTTTGCTTTCTACCGGGAAAGACGCTTTCTTTGGAAATGAACGGACTTCTTCCCTTAATGATTCTCCCGTAATCGGTGCCATGGAATGCATTTTAGACATCAAAAAACGTTACCCCGGCTGCCAGGCAGCTCTCGTTCCATGGAATTTTAATCCGGAACTTGGGGTAACGTACGAAATGCTGTTACAACATGTAACACTATAAATCAATTCTATGACTGTGCGAACTGGCTGTTATAAAGGGCTGCATAGAAGCCATTCTTCTGAAGCAGTTCTTCATGATTGCCCTGTTCGATAATATGTCCGTCTTTCATAACCAGAATAATGTCTGCCTCTTCAATGGTAGACAGACGATGGGCAACGATAAAACTGGTTCTTCCCTTCATCATCCGGCCAAAAGCTTCCTGAATCTTCATCTCAGTTCGTGTGTCAATCGATGAAGTTGCTTCATCCAAAATCAGCATTGGCGGCAGGCAAAGCATAACTCTGGCAATGCAAAGAAGCTGTTTCTGTCCCTGGGAAAGATTGCCACCGTCCTCTGTAATTACCGTATCATAGCCCTTGGGCAGACGTTTGATAAAATTATGGGCATGGGAAGCTTTTGCTGCCTCCATGATTTCTTCATCGGTAGCATCCGGTTTTCCCATACAGATGTTCTCACGAATGGTTCCCTCCTTTAACCAGGTTTCCTGCAATACCATACCATAGCTGCTGCGCAGGCTGCTTCTTGTCATATCTTTCACCGGCACGCCGCTGACACGGATGGTTCCGCTGTTGACATCATAGAACCGCATCAGAAGATTAATCAATGTTGTCTTACCGCATCCGGTCGGTCCGACAATTGCCACACGCTCACCCGGATTGACATGGAGATTAAAATCCTCAATCAGCTTCTGCCCCGGCTCATAAGAGAAGTAAACATGCTCTAAATCCACATCTCCCTTTACTTCCTCTAATACCACTGCATCTTCTGCATCCGGTACTTGTGCCTCTTCATCAATCAGTTCAAATACTCTTGCTGCACAAGCCAGTGCATTCTGTAACTCAGTTACGACACCGGAAATCTCATTAAAAGGCTTCGTATACTGATTTGCATAACTTAAGAAACAGGATAACTGCCCAACACTGATTCCACCATGGATAGCCGAAACTGCGCCAAACACGCCAACACCTGCATAAACTAACGCATTGATAAAACGGGTACTCGGATTGGTAATGCTGGAAAAGAATAAGGCACGAAGGGAATATTTTTCCAGTCTTTCATTAATTTCATCAAAACTTTCCAACGCCTCATCTTCATGGGAAAATGCCTGGACAATTTTCTGGTTTCCAATCATTTCATCGATTAAAGCAGTCTGTTCTCCTCTTGTCTCTGACTGCAGCTTAAACATGGAGAATGTTTTCTTTGCAATAAATCCTGCTACCACAAAAGACAACGGTGTTAAAAATACGACCACTGCCGTAATCTTTACATTGACGCTCAACATAAAACCTAAAGTTCCGATAATTGTTACCACACCGGTAAACAACTGGGTAAAACCCATCAGAAGTCCATCTGCGAACTGGTCTACATCTGCAATTACACGGCTGACTATTTCACCATAGGAATGAGCATCTAAATATTTCAGTGGAAGAATTTCTATTTTACGGATAGCATCCTTACGGATATCCCGGACAATATTATAAGTCATCTTATTGTTGCAGACATTCATAATCCACTGGGCAACTGCCGTAATCAGAATGACTACCACCATTTTCTTAAGGATTGGTGTAATATAAGTAAAATCCACTTTTCCTTTGTCTACGATATAATCAATGGCATCTCCGGTAAGAATCGGAATGTATAAGGTTAAAATTACACTGATCACCGCTAATGCAATGGACAAACCTAAGAATAACCAGTACTTTTTCATATACTTAAGGATTCTTCCAAGGGTTTCCTTCTGTCTTGATTCCTTTTTCATATCAGTGTCCTCCTTCCGTCCTCTTAAACTGCGAATAATAGATTTCCTGATATACGCTGCAAGCCTTTAACAGCTCTTCATGGGTGCCGGTTCCTGCAACAGTTCCATCATCTAATACGATAATCTTATCGGCATACATAATGGATGCGGCACGCTGTGATACGATAAATACGGTCGGACGGTTTGGCATATTATGAATTGCCTGACGCAGTTTAGCATCGGTAGCATAATCCAGTGCAGATGAGCTGTCGTCCATGATAAGGATTTCCGGCTGTTTTACCAGTGCTCTGGCAATTGTAAGACGCTGCTTTTGTCCACCGGAGAAATTCTTTCCACCCTGTTCTACTTCCGCATCCAGTTTACCGTCTTTCTTATCTACAACTTCTGCTGCCTGTGCAACTGAAAGTGCCTGCTGCATCTCTTCTTCCGTCGCATCCTCTTTGCCCCAGGCAAGATTGCTTCGGACGGTTCCCGCAAACAGCACTGCTTTCTGCGGCACAATACCAATCTTATCTCTTAAATCCGTAATCTTATATTCCCGGACATCCATGCCATCTACCATAACCTGTCCCTCCGTGACATCATAGAAACGAGGAATCAGATTGACCACAGAGGACTTCCCGGAACCGGTTCCACCGATAATACCAATGGTATCTCCTGGCTTTGCTTTAAAATCAATGCCGGTTAAGGTATCTGCTCCGGCACCTTTATAACGCATGGAAACATTGCGGAATTCTACGGTATATCCGGTATCTTCCTTTTTGCTTCCATTTCCATCCACCAGGGAAGTCTCCATCTCAAAAATACTCTGCACGCGGTTTCCACAGGCAATTGCCTTGGTTACCGTAATAATCAGGTTTGCAAGCTTTACTAATTCCACCAGAATCTGGGACATATAGTTTACCAGTGCTACTACTTCACCCTGTGAAATCTTTCCGATATTTACCTGAATTGCACCTGTCCAGATAAGAATAACCAGTGCCACGTTGATAATAATATAGGTAAGCGGATTCATCAATGCTGAAATTTTTCCTACGAAGAGCTGTACATCCGTCAGCCTCTCATTACTCTCATCAAAATCTGCAATTTCTTCCTGCTCTTTATTAAAGGCACGGATAACACGGCTTCCGGTCAGATTCTCCCTTGTTACTCCAAGGACTTTATCTAAAGATGCCTGCACCCGGCGGAACAACGGAATTGTAATTATCATAATTCCAAATACCACAACGGATAAAACAGGAATCGTTACCACAAAGATAAGCGCTGCCTTTACGTCAATGGTAAATGCCATAATCATGGCACCAAATACAATAAAAGGAGAACGCAAAAACAGACGGAGTACCATATTGACACCGGACTGTGCCTGATTGATATCACTGGTCATTCTGGTAATCATGGTATCCGTTCCTGCGGTATCCATCTCTGTATAGGACAATTTCTGAATATGGTCAAATAATGCATGACGTACCTTAGTTGCAAAACCTACTGCCGCTTTTGCCGCAAAATACTGTGCAGTAATGGAACAGGTCAGTCCCACTAATGCCAGCAAAATCAAGATTCCACACATTTTCAAGATGAATCCGCCATCTTTATTGCCAATACCGGTATCAATGATTGCTGCCATAACCAAAGGCACAAACAATTCAAAGGATGCCTCTAATAATTTAAATAATGGACTTAAAATGCTCTCTTTTTTGTAATCCTTTAAAAAACGCAATAACTTTCTCACTGTACCTGCTCCTAATTAGTGATCACCTAATATTCCCTTTTTCCTATCTTTCTATGGTTGAATCTTATCTTTTTTTAATCCATCCATATAAACTTTGGTTTCAGCCACAACCACACCGCTCAATACAGTAACTGCAATCAGGTTCGGCAGAGCCATCAGTCCGTTGAAAATATCTGCAATGGTCCATACAGCAGATACTGTCATAAACGGTCCGATAAATACCGCTAAGATGTATAACCAGCGGTATGCCTTTACAACAGCCTTCTTATGTCCGGTCAGATACTCCAGACAGCGCTCACTGTAATAATCCCATCCTAAGATTGTGGTAAATGCAAAGAATACCAGACATACCATCAGGATAAAGGATGCTACCTGATTTGGAAACGGAAGTCCGAGCTGGAATGCCTTGGTTGTAACGGCAACACCTTCCAAGCCCATGTCCCATGTACCTGTAAGTACGATTGCAAGACCTGTCATGGTACAGATAATCAGTGTATCAATTACAGTTCCAAGCATGGAAACCAGTCCCTGTTTTACCGGATAATCGGTCTGGACTGCTGCAGCCGCAATTGGTGCACTACCAAGTCCTGCTTCATTTGAGAAAATACCACGGGCAATACCTTTCTGCATTGCTACAATAATACTTCCCATTGCACCACCGGCTACCGCCTTAAATCCAAAGGCGCTCTTTATAATGGTTGCAAATGCTGCTGGAACCTCTGTAATATGCATCACAATAATAATTAATACAACTACCACATAAGTCAGTGCCATAAATGGTACAATGACCTGTGATACTGTAGAGATTCTCTTAATTCCACCGATGATAACAAGCGCCACACAGATGGTAAGAATAATACCTGCAATAATTACAGTCCAGGAATAAGTTCTTCCAAAGAGGTCAACTGTCCAGATGGTATCCGGGTCAAAGAAACCCTTTACTGCACTGGTAATACCATTAATCTGTGTAAAGGTTCCGATTCCAAATAAGCCTACACCTACACCAAAGAAGGCAAATAATTTTCCAAGCCATTTCCACTTTGGTCCCATTCCTTTTTCAATATAATAAAATGGGCCGCCGATGATATGACCATCTTCTGCCACCACACGGTACTTGATTGCCAGAAGACACTCACTATATTTTGTGGCAGTTCCTACCAGTGCTGCTATCCACATCCAGAATAACGCACCCGGTCCACCTTCTACCAATGCAGTTGCTACTCCGACAATATTTCCGGTTCCTATGGTTGCTGATAATGCAGTGCAAAGTGCTGCAAAACTGGATACTTCGCCGGATTCGCCACTCTTTTCATTTTCAAACAAATATTTTACTGCTAATGGTAATTTCCTAATCTGAAGTCCCTTCAGGCGGATGGTAAGAAAAATTCCCACCAGAAGGATCAATACAATAAGTGGTACACCCCAGACAAAATTATCAATTTTACCAAGAATGTTGTTAATCTGGTCTAACATTTTTGTTCGCTCCTATTCTCTTTTGATTCCAATTTAAATGGTTAAATACACTTTAGCATAGCACAGTTATCAAGTGCAATCAATAATTCTATCTTTTTTTTGCATAATTTGTATAAAAATACTCCTTTAGGGTTATATTACGGATGAGGTGATGACAAAATGATTTTAACCGAACAAGAGACTATGCTGTTAAATGATTTAAAACAGCAGGAAGAACTTTGCCGCGACAAATATGCCTTTTACAGCAGCGAAGCAAAAGACCCTGAATTAAAACAGTTATTTGAGGTCATTCAGAAAGAAGAAGCAGAACACTATGACACCATCAGCAGTCTGCTTTCCGGTGATACGCCTGATGTTGGTATAGCTGCCCCGAAGAACTATCAGCCAAAAGCTGCTTACCATGCATCCAGTGAAAATGCCGACAAGAAGCATGATGCATTATTGTGCAGTGATTCCATTTCCAGTGAAAAGTATGTATCTTCCGCATACAACAACGATTTATTCAGCTTTGCTTCTCCAAAAGTCCGTCAGATTTTAAACCATATCCAGACGGAAGAACAGCAGCATGCAGAAATGATTTACCGTTATAAAACTGCAAATCAGATGGCTTAACCTGCAGATGCATTGCAACTGTCAAAAAGGCATCGGAACAGGAAATTTTTCTGCTCCAATGCCTTTCATGCTTTTTATACTTATTATTTATTTTCGCTGCTCACGGTTCTTACATTTCATCTCATACATTCGCTCATCTGCCCAGTTAATATACTGTTCCATGGATGCCTCGGTATCCGGCTCCTTCTGGTAATAACCGATACTCATAGACAGACGGTACGGCAGCTTCTCATCCCTCTGCCACTGCTTTAACAAGGCTGTTATCTGAGCTTTCTTTTCTTCAGCCTGTTCCCAGCATAAAGCATCAGAAACCACTAAGAATTCGTCCCCTCCATAACGGATAATCAGTTCCTTTTCACAGAACGCCTCCTGTAATGCCTCTGCTGCAAAGCAGATTGCCTGGTCACCCGCTTCATGACCAAACTCATCATTGATTTTCTTTAACCCGTCCATATCAGCAAAGATAAATAACAATCGACGTCTGCTGGTATTTGCCTGTTTTACCATATCTACCACAAAACGGTTGATTCCCATCCGGTTATAAACTCCTGTCAGGCTGTCGCGGACTGCCATATTATCAATGTTACGGGCAGCATTCCGAAGTTCTGATACATTCTTTAACTTTTCCAATGCATTACTGATATTACGAATCCAGACATAATAATTCGGAATATGTTTTGTATCCAATGTACCGGTCAGTATCATATATCCCAGGCAATTATCCCTGAAATGAACCGGCATATAGAGATATTCCCCTGAACCTCTGCCATTCCACATTGCCGGGAACATCTGCTCACTGGTAAAAGAATAAAATTCCGGCATGCCGTCCTCATTATTTAATTTGGTTATGTATATCTTGTTTTCATAATCCCGGGTAATTGTGCGGTTGCGTAAAATGCTGTTACCACGGCCGGTCATCTCATAATAAATACTCTTATTCAGGCACAGATATACATCCTCTGTCGTAAACTTCCCAATATTCTGGCGGATACAGAAGATTAATTCTTCCAATGATTCGCACTCCATCATCTCATCTTCCATATTGCGTATCTGATAAGTATATTTTTCATTTTCCTTTTTTTCAAAGTATAACGTTTCTATCGCAGATACCACGCGCTTTTTATCCTCTAAAACACAGCCACAGCTTTCATGCACTGCAACACGGGAAGATAAAATCAGCTCCTGTTTCTTCCCTGTCTCAATTTCCTGCAAAAGTAACTGCATAGCGGTATATCCCAGTGTCTCCTTTGGTCTGGCTACCGTAGTAATTCCCGGAATATAGCGCTGGGTATCATAAGAGCCATCAAATCCTGTTACTGCTATGTCCTGTGGCACCTGATATCCCAACTGTTTCAAACGGTTGCAGGCGCCTAATGCCATCTCATCATTGGCACAGCAAAGTGCCCGTGGTATCTTTCCAGCCTCTTCCATGGCATCCACTACCTGTACGCCACTGTCAAATGAAAAATCCCCATGCCATACCGCATAATCTTCTGTTGAATAGTTCTTTTCTTCCACAAAATCTTCAAATGCCTTCTGGCGGATATTACTCTCTTCATTTGTTGCATTTGCAGCTACAAAATGAATTGGATGATAGCCATGACTGTCAACATGCTCTATCATCTCCCGCATTGCCTTATAATTATCTATTCCAATCAGGCTTAAGCCTTCTACCTTTTCCTCAAAGCTTACTGCAGGAATGCCAGCGTGATGTATTCTTCGAATAATTTCCTCTTTTGTTGGTTTCTCCCAAATTGTATTGGTTGCAAGAATTACGCCATCAAAACGCGAAAGATTAGCCAGCGAATATATTTTATTTTCTCCAAGCACATGCTTGTCCGAAATCTCACTCCCTGCCTGACAGGAAAAAATAGAGATTGCATAGTTTGCTTCCTTTGCCTTACGAATAATACCATTGATTAATCTGGTCTGATATTCACTATTCCATCCAGCTAAAAAGACTGCAATATTACCCAGTTCTTCCATTATGTTCCCTCCAGCATATTTCTTTTATTTTACCACAAATATTCCAACTTTCCACCTGCTTTTTATTAAACTCCTTAAATTTATTTACCAGACATTTTTATGCGCCGCAGTGTGCATCCTCACGGAGCGTTTTTTACTTTACAGGAACGCAATTTCCTGTAAAGAAAAAAAAGACCTGCAAAATAACAGGTCTCTTTTCCTACATCTTCTTTATATATTTTCTTCAGTTCTCTTATAACTGCGTTGTTACGAAAATATCGTAAATTGCCTTGATGGCATTTTCAAAATCAGAATTACTTACTCCAATGATAATATTTAACTCAGATGACCCCTGGTCAATCATCTTAACATTGACATTCGCATGTGCCAGTGCTGAGAAGATTCTTCCGGATGTTCCTCTGGTGGAACGCATACCGCGTCCTACAACTGCAATCAGGGCGATGTTAGACTCTAATTCTACGCTGTCCGGCTTTGCAAGGCGGTGAATTGCAGATACAACTGCCTGTTCCTTGCCTTCAAATTCCGGCTGATGTACAAATACGGTCATGGTATCAATACCAGATGGCATATGTTCAAAGTTAATACCGTTTTCTTCAAATGCAGAAAGCACTTTACGTCCAAAACCAACTTCTGAATTCATCATATCTTTATCAATATTTACAGATACGAAGCCTTTCTTTCCGGCAATACCGGTAATGGTATATTTGGACTGGTGACAGGTTGTTTCCACAATCCATGTTCCCTCATCTTCCGGTGCATTGGTATTACGGATGTTGATTGGAATACCGGCTTTACGGACCGGGAATACTGCATCTTCATGTAATACGCTTGCTCCCATGTAGGAAAGTTCTCTTAACTCACGGTATGTAATTACTTTAATTGGTTCCGGATTGTCAATAATTCTTGGGTCTGCAATCAGGAAACCGGAAACATCAGTCCAGTTCTCATATGCTGTAGCATGAACAGCCTTTGCAACAATAGATCCTGTAATGTCAGAGCCGCCTCTGGAGAAGGTCTTAACACTTCCGTCCGGCATGGAACCATAAAATCCAGGAACTACAGCACGTTCAACCTTGGAAAGACGTTTGCTCAACACTTTATCTGTCTTGTCTGCATCAAAGTTACCATCTTTATCAAAGAAAATTACTTCTGCTGCATCCACAAATTCATAGCCTAAATAGTTCGCCATTACAATACCATTTAAATATTCGCCTCTGGAAGCTGCGTAATCAGAACCTGCCTTAGCTGCAAAGTTTTTCTCAATTACTTCAAACTCATCTTTCAGAGAAAGCTTTAAGTTCAATCCGTTAATAATGGAATCATAACGTTCTGCAATCTTTTTTAATTCCTTATCGAAATCCTCATCATTTTCCGCCAGAGCATAACATGCATATAACATATCTGTTACCTTGGTATCTTTGGAATTTCGTTTTCCCGGTGCACTTGGTACAACATAGCGGCGTTCCGGGTCTGATGTGATAATCCTGCCTACTTTTGCAAACTGCGTTGCACTTGCAAGTGAACTTCCACCAAATTTAACTACCTTAATCATCGTCATTTGCTCCTTTACTATCTCATAACTCAAGATTGTATCTTATTTTTCCCCATTTGAAAAGAAGTAAATGTAATTTCCATTTAAAAATTTCAATTTAATTTCTATTCAATTTATGCTTCTTCCTGTTTTTTGGTCTTTAATAGTTTGGTAAAGCAGCTTGCTGCTACCATAACACCTAATACCATCAGAAGAACTGCAACAATGAGCTGCAAACCATCTACTAAGAATACTGCAGTTCCATTCATTACATTGCTTACCAGTGCAATGAATTTCTGAACCAGTGCAGTAAAGGTTACTGCCAGCATGCTTACCATTGGTACATACAGCGTCCAGCCGGTACGTCCGGTAGTCTTTAAGAATACAGCCAGTGCAATCAAAACAAGTGCTGCAAGCAACTGGTTTGCGGAACCAAACAGCGGCCATACATTGTTGTATCCGCCCAGTGTTAATAAGTATCCAAAGAATAAGGTTACGATTGTTGCAAAATATTTATTGGTTAATACTTTGCGGACACCACCCATTTTTGCAGGGTCTGTTGTATCCTCATAGAATAATTCCTGGAAGGACATTCTTCCGATACGTGCTACAGAATCCAGTGAAGTAAGTGCTAATGCAGATACACACATGGTCATAAATACAGTTGCCACATCATTTGGTACACCTAACATTTCAAGGAAACCGGCAACACCGGATGAGAAGATTGCAAATGGTGTTCCATCTGGTTTTGTACCATTTACAGCTACTGCACCAACAACGACCAATACGATAATTCCAAGTAATGACTCTACTACCATTGCACCATAACCAACCATAGGCATATCTTTTTCATTGCGGATGGTCTTAGATGATGTCTCAGAAGATACCAGACTGTGGAATCCGGAAACAGCACCGCAGGCAATGGTTACAAATAAGGTCGGGAACAGATAAGATTTGCTTCCGTCTGCTCCGGTTAAAACGAATCCGTTAAATGCATTTAACTGCATTGCAGGATGTGCAACTACTACACCAACAACTGCGCCGATAATCATACCAAGAAGCATAAAGGTTGTCATATAATCTCTTGGCTGCATCAAAAGCCACATTGGAAGTACCGATGCCAAGAATAAGTAAATCATGATAATGTAGATCCACATGGTCTTATTGGTATAGATTGGAAGTTTCATGCCTACTGCAAACATTACTACGATTAATGCAATTGCAACGATACCTTTTACGATTTCGTTCATCTTTGGTGCTTTCTTTAAGATAATACCAAGGATAACTGCAACACCAATAAATAACATGGAAACGGTTGCTGCTGCACCGTTAGCATATACAGCATTACCATCACCTGCCGGATATGCATTGAAGGTTCCGGCAACCATATCTGTAAATGCTGCGATTACCAAAAGGGTAAATAACCAGCAGAATAACATGAAAAGTTTTCTTCCCATCTTACCGATGTACTTTTCAATAATCATACCCATGGATTTTCCTTCATTCTTAACTGATGCGTACAGAGCACCGAAGTCCTGTACTGCTCCGAAGAACAATCCACCAACTACTATCCATAAGAATACAGGTACCCATCCGAACACACTGGCAAGGATTGGTCCCGTTACAGGGCCTGCGCCAGCGATAGATGAGAACTGATGTGAGAATACGGTAAATCTGGATGAAGGAACAAAGTCCTCTCCGTCTTCATATTTTACTGCAGGGGTTTCAGCTTTCGGGTCGATTCCCCATTTCTTAGCCAGCCAGCGTCCATAAAGTAAATAACCGGCAGCCAACAATACGATGGCTATTAATACAATAACTAAACCATTCATTTTCAATTTCCTCCTCATATGAATTATTTAATTATTGTTTTTACTCCCTTTTAAATTTAATGTCAAGGTCTAAATTTAATCAATTTTGTATTACTTTTTTAATCTATCCTTCCTTTAATCGTTGCTCTGTAATGCGTCATAGCCGGTCTCTCCGGTACGGATTTTCTGGGCGGAGCGAATCTCATAGCTGAAAATTTTGCCATCGCCGACTTCTCCGGTAAAGGCTGCCTTCTGAATGGCTTCGATGGTCTTTTGTTCCCATTCTTCGGAAGATACTACGATTTCAAATTTGATTTTCGGAAGCATCTGCACTGCCACTTCCATGCCTCGGACGATTTCCTTATATCCTCTCTGCACACCACAGCCCATAACCTGCGATACCGTAATACCGTTGACTCCGATGGCATTTAATGCTGCTTTTACATCTTCGAATTTTTCTTCCCGCACAATTGCATCTATTTTAATCATCATATCTGATTATCTCCTTTTCTATCCTACTGATCTAATCCGTTGAAGCTTGGGTAAGCATTTTCTCCATGCTGTGTTACATCCAGTCCAAGCTGTTCTTCTTTTAAGCTCACACGAAGCGGAGTAAAGATTCTTACCACTGCCACGCAAAGCAGGGTACCAACTACTGCAATTACAATGGTAATTAAAATTCCTTCCAGCTGTGCTAAGAAAAGTCGATAATCTCCAAACACCAGACCATCCCATTTTGCAGTACTGTTAATGGATTTCTGTGCAAAAATTCCGGTAGCAATTCCACCCCAGATACCGCCGATTCCATGGCATCCAAATGCATCCAGCGCATCATCAATTTTCAGTTTCTTCTTAATAAGTGCCACTCCGAAGTAACAAATCGGGCTGACCAAAGCTCCGATAATAAACGCTGACCAGATTGGAACAAATCCTGCACCCGGTGTAATTGCCACAAGTCCTACTACAAGTCCGGTGGATGTACCTACCAGGGTTGGCTTTCCTTCTTTTACAACATCAATAAACATCCAGGATAATAAGGCTGCTGCTGCAGAAATTGCAGATGTCATAAATGCATGAGCTGCCAGTCCATCGGCTGCCAGTGCACTTCCTGCATTAAAGCCAAACCAGCCAAACCATAAAAGGGATGCTCCCAATACAACAAACGGGATATTGTGGATTCGGTAAGTTACCTGCTCATAGCCACGTCTTCTTCCAAGTATGATTGCAAGAACCAATGCGCTGATTCCGGAACTGATATGTACCACATCTCCTCCGGCGAAATCAACAGAGCCAATCGCTGCTAAAAGTCCGCCTTCTCCCCAGACCATATGTGCCAGTGGATAATATACAACAAAGGACCACAATGCAACAAAGAGAAACAGTGCCTTAAACTTCATTCTCCCTACCAAGGAACCGGTAATCAGTGCCGGTGTAATCATGGCAAACATCATCTGGAATGCACAGAATAAAAGATGCGGAATGGTAGCTGCATAAGGACCTGCTTCCCAGCCTACACCATTCAAGGCTATCCAGCGGAAATCTCCGATGATACCTCCATGGTTGCCACCAAATGCAAGGGAATAACCAAACAGTGTCCAAAGCACTACCGACAATCCCATGATTGCCACACATGCCATCATCGTGTTACATACATTCTTTCTTCGTACAAGACCTCCATAGAAAAATGCAAGTCCCGGTGTCATAAAAAACACAAGTGCTGTTGCAATCAGCATAAAGGCTGTATCTCCAGTATTCATATCTAATCCTCCTTCTTTTCTCGCAGATTTTCTCTCGCTACTCACGGAATAAAGAATGTGCCTTGGCACATTCTCGCACCTGCGGCGGTCGCTTGCGATATCTACCTTATACGCCGCAGTGCGCATCCTCGCGGAGCGTTTTTTACTTTACAGGAAAGCAATTTCCTGTAAAGTAAAAAAAAGATGCCAAAAACACGTTTCCGTGTTTTTGACATCTTCGTCTACAGCTAGGACTATAGCACTTTTTTATTCCTATTGCAAGGGTATTTTTAAATCAATTAATTATTTTTTGTTCTTTTGCTAGTTTTTTTGTGATGTTTCCGGCTGTTTTCTCACCCAAAAGGATGCTTTATTTCATCCATTTATCTGCTTCTTCTTTCAGCCAGGAGTACCATGCTTCCATTCCCTCTCCGGTCTTTGCGGAGATTGGGAATATCTTAAGATTCGGATTCCGTTTCCATGCATACTCCTTTACCTTATCCATATCAAAGTCAAAATATGGCAGCACATCAATTTTATTGATAATAAGTGCATCGCATACAGTAAAGATTAATGGATATTTCAATGGCTTGTCGTGTCCTTCCGGTACGGACAAAATCATTGCATTCTTCACTGCTCCGGTATCAAACTCTGCCGGGCAGACAAGGTTTCCTACATTTTCAAGGATAGCAATATCTACATCCTCCGTGCCAAGCTCCTTCAAGCCCTGTCTGGTCATGTCTGCATCCAGATGGCACATACCGCCGGTATGAAGCTGCACAACCTTTGCCTTTGTCTTATCAGCAATCGTCCATGCATCTACATCGGAATCAATATCCGCTTCCATGACTCCTACCCGGTAGTCCTTTAACAGCTCATTGACCGTTGGCACCAGGGTAGAAGTCTTGCCACTTCCCGGTGAAGACATCAGATTTAAGAGAAATGTTTTCTCTCCCTTTAACTGTTCTCTTAAGCTGGCAGCATCCTTATCATTATTTTCAAATATACTTCTTTTTACTTCAATTACTTTCATTTCCAGTTCCTCAATTATATCTTATTTTACATCTGCTCTTGCCAGTGCATCTTTATAATACTTGAAGTCTGTAAATACTTCGTTGGTATATGGATTCTTCTTGTTCTTTACCGATTTGTAAATGATGTATCCTAATGCAATGGCATTTACAATCAGTGCCAGTGCGCTGACGATGGTCATTGCGGTCGGATCTGCGTTGTTCGAAGTTCCTGCCACAATGCCATTTACCGTTCCGTCTGCATACTGTCTGGAAACGGTTGCCCATGGATAATAGGTTGTTCCATCGGCAGTAGTCTCCTGAAACAGTGGAAAAATCTGGGCAAACATACACCAGATTGCCAGTGTATTTGCACGGTTCATAATCCAGCCACCTTTGTTCCAGATTAATGCTGCAATAGTAGGTGCTAAAAGCAGTGCTACACCACAGAACCAGGAGTGGGTTGGCAGACAATTGTAGGTATAAGCGAAGTTCCAGATATCATATACTACAATGTAAACCCAGATCATATCCGGCCAGATCATATCCTTCTTGTCTTTGGAGGAATATACTTTCCACCAGCCTGTCATGCAAAGGATATTTAAGATTCCTGCGATTCCGTTCATTACGTTGTGCCAGCCACCATAGAGCCATACATCTTCAGAAGATAACCACCAGGAATACCAGCCGTTGATTGCGGATTCGAAATCGCTGGCTACTGCAATCAAAATATTAATTGCTACGATTACAAATGGGAATGCGCGGAACCACTGTTTCTTTCCAATACCCCATTCATACTTAATCATCATAAAGCCGATACATCCGGCAAGTGCTGCATACAGTTTTGCATAATGGAACCATCCATTCATATAAAGATGTGTCTGGTTATTTACTGCCCATTCTACGCCCTGTCCTGCGCATACTGCAATTACAACAAAGTAAACGGTAAGTGCCAGCGGAATAATTCCAAACATCATAAGTCCACCAAACTTGGTTCTTCTTGCAAACTCATTTAATAAAATAAGTCCGGCTAAGACTGCCAGCATGGCAATCCACTGATAAATTCCATTTCCTCCATAAACATGAAACAACATTTTAACCCCTTCTTTCTTTGATAAATATTTTATCCGAAAGCCTGCCTCAGCAGGCCTCCATTTCTTTGATACTGCATTCATTTCCCGTCAGCAGATAGGTGTCATCACTCTTACAGTACGGACATTGTCTGCCGAATTTTACAGTCGGATAAGTTTTTTTGCAATTCTCGCACATGGTTACCGCCGGAAGCGTCTCGATACGCAATTCCGATTCCGATAACAGGTCCGATTTCTTCCGGTAATAGTCCCAGCAGTCTAAAAGGTATTCCGGGACAATTCCGCTGACTTCTCCAATTTCCAAAGTAACAGAACCTATCTTCGTCACTTCATTTTCTTCTGCTACTTCCTTTAATGTTTTGGAAATATGAATGATAATTCCCAGTTCATGCATACACTCACATCCTGCTTTTTATTTCTTCCTGCCTTTGAATTTAATCTTAATCTCACGCTTTAACATATATGGGAAGATTGCCTTTAACTTGTCTTCTGATTTTACCATGCGGCTTGCATCCGGCAGGTCACGGCTTAAGTGGATGGCATCAAATTCGCACTTCGTTGTACAGATTCCGCAGCCGATACACTTATTCGGGTCTACTACGGTAGCACCACAGCCTAAGCAGCGGTTTGCTTCTTTCTGTACCTGCTCCTCGGTAAAGGTGCTTCGTAAATCACGGAAAGTATGCTTTGCATCTCCAGCCTTATGTCCCGGCACCTGACGTTTTGCATTGTCAAAGGTCTCAACTTTAATATTGTCTTTATCCAGTTCAATGAATTGTCTTCTGTTACGTCCCAAAGTAAGGCTCTGTCCTTCATGGACAAAACGGTGAATAGATACACAGCCTTCTTTTCCTGCTGCAATAGCATCAATAGCAAATCTTGGTCCGGTATAGTTATCTCCTCCGGTAAAAATATCCGGCTCTGCAGTCTGGTATGTTACCGGGTCTGCCTTTAAGGTTCCGTTCGGATTAAATTCCACTCTGGTTCCTTCTAATAAAGCCCCCCACTTAATGGACTGTCCAATGGATAATAATACCTGGTCACAAGGAACAGTTAATAATTCTTCTTCGTCATATTTTGGTGAAAACCGTTTATTCTCATCCAGTACAGAGATACATTTTTTGAATACTACTGCGGTTACTTTGCCATTCTCGGTAAGGATTTCCTTTGGTCCCCAGGAATTATTTACCACAATGCCCTCTTCTTCTGCCTCTGCCACCTCATCATCGGCTGCCGGCATAATATCTCTTGATTCCAGACAGAACATGGATACATCGGAAGATCCGGTACGAAGTGCGGTTCTTGCAACGTCTACTGCTACATTTCCTCCACCGATTACTACGGTCTTGCCGGATAATTTCACGCCTTCTTCATTTAAATTGACACGACGCAAGAAGTCTACTCCGGTTTCTACGCCTACGGCGTCTTCTCCCGGTACTCCGGTCATACGTCCGCCCTGTGCACCAATTGCTATGTAAAATGCTTTATACCCCTGTTCACGCAGCTGTGCTATGGTGATGTCCTCGCCAACTTCTACGCCGCACTTGAATTCTACCCCCATCTCGCGCAGCACATCGATTTCTGCATTGATTACATCTTTTTCCAGACGGAAAGATGGAATACCATTCATCAGCATACCACCCGGTCTTTTTTCTTTTTCAAACACAGTAACCGGATAACCCATTTTCTTTAAATAGAATGCGGCTGACATCCCTGCCGGTCCTGCTCCGATTACTGCTACCTTCTCCTCAAAAGGCTTTCCGGAATAATTCAACATTGGTGGAATATAACGCTTCTCTGCATGGAGCTCCTGTTCCGCAATGAATTTCTTGATTTCATCAATAGCTACTGCCTGGTCAATGGTTCCCCTGGTACATGCATCTTCGCAGCGGCGGTTACAGATTGCTCCACATACTGCCGGGAACGGATTCTCCGTCTTAATCAGCTTCAATGCATCCAGATATCTTCCCTGAGATGCCATTTTAATATATCCCTGTACCGGAAGATGTGCCGGACATGCTGTCTTACATGGTGCGGTACCGGTGTCATAACAGTTAATCTGGTTATCATCCCTGTAATTTGGATTCCATTTTTCCGGTCCCCACTTGGTGGTATCCGGAAGCTCCTGCTGCGGATAGGTAATATGCCCGCCATCTTTGGTGCATAATTTCTGTCCGAGCTTTGCTGCACCAGCCGGACAGTACTCTACACATCTTCCGCAGGCTACACATTTCTCCGGCTCTACGCTGGCACGGTATGCGGAGCGTGACATATTCGGTGTGTTGAAAAGCTGGGATGTACGCAATGCATTACATACACCGACTGCACAGTTACAGATTGCAAAGATTTTATCTTCTCCATCAATATTGGTAATCTGATGGACATAGCCATTATCCTCTGCTCGCTGCAGAATCTCCATTACTTCATCATAATCAATGTAACGGCCCTTTCCGGTCTCTACACAGTAATCTGCCATATCACCGACACCAATACATAAATCATCCTCTAAGTCTCCGGTTCCCTCCCCACGGATTCGCTGTTGCCGTCTGCAGGAACATGCGCCAACGGAATATTTATCATATTTATTGAGCCAGTGGGAAATATGCTCCACGCTTGCCGACTGCTGGTTTGCCGGGATTGCTTTCTCTACCGGAATAACATGCATTCCGATTCCTGCTCCACCCAGCGGAACCATCGGTGTTACTTTCTCCAGTGGAAGTCTTGCCATCTGCTCAAAGAAATCTGCGATTTCGGTATGCTCTTCCACCTGCTCCTTGTTCATTACCATGAATTCTGCGCATCCCGGTACGAACATTGGAAGTACATACTGTTTGTGATGGTCTTCGTTCTCCCAGTTGTACTCAATGACTCCGATGACACTCATTTCTTCTAAGAGTTCTTCGGTCCGCTCTACACTCTTCTTACATTTCTTTGCTACTTCTGCTGCGGTAGCCGGTACTCTGACTTTCATTGCCAGTGCAACTTCTGCCATCTCATCCGTCACTACACTTGCCAAGCCCCAGTATTCCGGGTCATTTTCCGTAACTTTTACTCCGATTCGGTCTGTAATCTTCTGACCAAGTTTCAGAATCAATTCTCTTGGTTCTGCCATGTGCCCCTCCTTTGTATGATACCTGTATTGCTCCCCTCACAGGTTGTTTTTTGCCGTGATCCATTACAATATTTGTATATATTATACAATATCCGGTTATTTTTATCAATAATTATCACACTTTTCACAATAGTTCTTCATAAAAAAGAAACTGTGTCTTGTGAATTTTATACACAAAACACAGTTTCCTGTTTCTTTTGATTTTCTCACTGTTTGAAACTTATTTTTTCAAAATCAGTTTCCAAAATTCTTATTTTCAATTAATCCAGTGGAATCAGTTTTTCTTTTCCACCCATATATGGCTGCAATGCCTTTGGAATATTTACGCTTCCGTCCGCATTGAGGTTGTTCTCTAAGAACGCAATCAGCATACGAGGTGGTGCAACTACAGTATTATTTAAGGTATGTGCGAAATATTTATTTCCATCCTTGCCTTTAACACGGATTTTCAGTCTTCTTGCCTGTGCATCGCCTAAGTTAGAGCAGCTTCCTACTTCGAAGTATTTCTTCTGACGTGGAGACCATGCTTCTACGTCACAGGATTTCACTTTCAAGTCTGCTAAGTCTCCGGAACAGCACTCAAGGGTACGTACCGGAATATCTAAGCTGCGGAACAAATCTACGGTATTCTTCCAGAGCTTATCATACCACTCTTTGGACTCTTCCGGCTTACATACAACAATCATTTCCTGCTTCTCAAACTGGTGGATACGATATACACCACGTTCTTCAATACCATGCGCTCCTTTTTCTTTACGGAAACATGGAGAGTAGCTGGTCAGGGTATATGGAAGTTTTTCTTCATCATTGATGGTATCAATAAATTTACCAATCATGGAATGCTCAGAAGTACCAATCAGATACAAATCCTCGCCTTCGATTTTATACATCATGGCATCCATTTCATCAAAACTCATAACACCGGTTACAACATTGCTCCGAATCATAAATGGTGGTACACAGTATGTGAATCCACGGTCAATCATAAAATCTCTTGCATAAGAAATAACTGCAGAATGTACTCTTGCAATGTCTCCCATCAGATAGTAGAAGCCATTTCCCGCAACTTTTCCTGCTGCGTCCAAATCAATACCATGGAAACGATCCATGATATCGGTATGATATGGGATTTCAAAATCCGGAACAACCGGCTCACCAAATTTTTCAATTTCTACGTTACAGGAATCATCTTTTCCAATCGGAACGGATGGGTCTATGATGTTTGGAATTGTCATCATAATCCTGGTAATCTTTTCCTGTAAATCTTTTTCCTGCTCTTCTAACTCTGCAAGGCGGGCTGCATCTTTGCTTACCTGCTCTTTTAATGCCATAGCTTCGTCTTTCTTGCCCTGTCCCATCAATGCACCAATCTGCTTGGAAATACTGTTACGGTTTGCACGTAATGCATCTGCTTCCTGCTGTGCACTTCTTGCCTGCTCATCTAACTCAATTACCTCGTCTACCAGTGGCAATTTGTGATCCTGGAATTTCTTCTTAATGTTCTCCTTTACGATGTCCGGATTTTCCCGTAAGAATTTTAAATCAATCATCTTTGTTCTCCTTCTTTGATATCATGTGCTTTTTTTGAAAATTTTATAGGATTGATTCGTAAGCATGCGGTTTTTCTCGCTACTCGCGTAAAAAATGCCTTCCATCCCATGCATTTTCATACATGGGACGAAAGGCTTATCTACCGTTCCGCGTTGCCACCCATTTTGCCGCATCTCTTTTTACGTCTTCTCTTCTTTGCCTGCGACCACTTCATTGCGTATCATAAGGGGTACGAACCCGTGGCTTTCACCACCAGCCTCCGAAAGTGGACCAATTGCTTCCTAATACCGGCTCACACCAGCCGCCGGCTCTCTGAATTATTCCGTCAATCTTAGCTTTCGTCAAACGCTGTTTTTACTCTGTTCCCTATTATAGCGCGGGGAGTGAATTTACGCAAGGGGATTCTACAATCCTCTGATTATATTTAAGTAATCCTGGCGTTGGTCAACAACAGCATAGATTATAACTCTTTTATTTTCTTCATTTATCTTATAGAAAACCAGATTTTTTTCCAATATCAACACCCGATACCCTTGTCTTTTCAATACCAGATAATGCGTTTCTCCCCCCTTTAATGGATGAACTGCCAAATCAAGAATATTCTGTTCCAGTTCTTCTAATTTTTCCAGTGCAACCTTATTACCAAAATTTTCGGCTATATACAATACGATTTTTCTAATCTGCGCATCTGCCGTTTCTGTACGAACAACTTCATATTTCAATAATTCTATTCCTCCCCAAGCATTTGTCTTAAATCATCAAATGTTTCACGAACCGGTGCTACTCTACCATTCTTTACATCATCTTCCGCTTCTGTAAGAATTTCCAAAAGTTCTATTCTTGACTTCATTCTTTTATATTCCTCATACGAAAGAGAGACTGTATCACCACGACCGTTTACTGTGATTATAACCGCTTCATTTTCTTCTCTGCATTGTTTTGAAATTTCACTATAATGATTTCTTAAATCTGCAGATGGTCGTATTGTTTCCTGTAATGCATGCATAAAAAAACACCTCCGCCTATATTATAGTCACATCATATCATAATTTGACTATGTTATCAAGTTTTCCATTCGTAAACCCATCGTAAACCATCGTAAAACCATAACAAAATTCGGAAGGGATTTTTGTTACTTTTTACTATATCCATGTTCATTTCTGGAAAAAGAATGTGCCTTGGCACATTCACGGTCTAAGCGATTTTTCTTCAAAAAAATTTTTGCAGTTCTTTATATCTAAAATACTGTGTTGCTGAAAAATGTGATGAATGTATGGTTAGTCGATAACTGTTGCATCTCTATCCCACAAAAACTCTCTATGTCCATTCCAATCAACCCCATAAAAGGTAGCCGCCTCTGTATCATTTTCAAAAACTTCTAATACATCAAACTCTGTTCCATTTTCCACCAAAAAGTATTCCCTATATACTTCACTGCTTGGCTGGTCTGTTAAATATGCTCCATTTGAATTCGTAACCTTCACCCGAAACAGCACCGGCTCCTCCGTTGCCGTCTCCGTCACAGCCTCGGTCTCTGTCATGCTCTCATTTTCTACCTTTGCCTCCGTTGCTGTCTCGCTCTCTGTCTCAGTTGTGACAACTGCTTCGGTCACTTCTGTGGCAGCTGGATTTGCCTGCTCTTTCGTGCTGCCACAGGCTGTAACTGATATTGCCATAAGTATCGTTAATACTCCTGTCATAACTTTTTCCGCTATTGCTGTTGAAATCTTTCTGTTTTTCATAAATGTCCGCCTTTCCTGTTTATCTTCCTTTTATCATTTGAACTGCTCTCTATTTTAGTACATATATTTACTAAAATCAATAGTAAACATCTTTATTATGATAAATTAAAAAAGTCCTCTGCAAGACATATTATTTTTAGGATATATTCTGGATTTTTGAGAATTATATAAATTTATTTTTGAAAAATTCCGGATTTATTTTCAGATTTGGAGATTATATGGATTACATACAGCGAATGCGCGATTTACGCGAAGATCATGACAAAACCCAGCAGGAAATTGCCGACGTTCTCGGAACTTCCCAGACCATGTATGCCCGTTACGAACGTGGTGCTAACGAGCTTCCTATCCGCCATCTTCTGAAGCTTTGCCATTACTATCAAGTTTCTTCTGATTATTTTCTTGGTCTTTCTGATATAAAAACAGCTCATTTACACCATGACAGTAAAATCTAAAAAGAGGAAAATTCAATGAAATCTGAATTTTCCTCTTTTTTTACACTTTTTCTATTTTTTACTCGTGACGCAATGCCTCGATTGGGTCTAAGTTTGCTGCCTTATAGGATGGCAGAAGACCGAAAATAATTCCGATAATCATGGAGAATACCACGCCGCCTACGGCTG
>ULNO01031466.1_pt1 | contig 23007 bp, 19 predicted proteins | sample 1951961 | NCBI WGS metagenome assembly ULNO01 (sample SAMEA4835581, study PRJEB28245) | human gut metagenome | biome: gut microbiome; material: fecal sample | place: Denmark | collected 2008
ATTTGTATTCGTGTTTGTGTTTTGGTTATTATTATTTACATTAGAATTTTGATTCTCATTACCAGTATTGGTATTTGTATTTGTATTTTCATCTGGTTCTGTTGAATCTTTTTTAGTTGTTATAGCCTTAACACATAAATTAGATTCTTCAAAAGTAGTATCATCTAATTGTAATGTAGTAAAGTCATTCCAAGATTGTAAACTATCCAAAGATATATAACTCTCTCCTGGATTTGCACTTACATTGTCAAACATTGTTGGATCAGTAGTTATTTTACTATCAGCATAATTACATTCAATACCAATATTAAATTGTTCTGTAGCAGTTAATTTTACCATAACTGCAAATTTATCTCCAGTTATTTTTATTGGATTCTTTAATTTCAAAGTATTATATGTCGCATCTAATGTTGATGAATCCACTTCGACTTTCTGTAGTTTGGTTGAATCTAGACTAGAATCTGCTGGATTAACATATACTTCTGCTGTAACATTTCCACTTGCAGCAACTTGTACTTGATCTATATATTCATCCTCATTTCCTTCTTTAGTAAATATATTAGCTACACCAATTGATCCTTGTGGGTTAACTGTTAAATATACTGTTGCACCATAAAAATCATTTTGATATATGTTTTTGTCTTCTGAGATATCTTCTGCTCCCATTATTCCAGTTAAATTTTTCTCTATATTAACATCATCATATGACACATATGTATATCCGTCAGCAAAACTTTCTGTTCCATATGAGTTTAAACAAATATATGCTCCTGGATTCTTTGGTTTTTTTTCTGGATTAAAATTATCTACAGAATAATTATCATCCCATCCTACTATTGTAATTGCATGGTCTATGCTATAAAAATTATTATCACAGAAATATGCTGCTGAATGCATTGGATCTTCTGGATTGCTATAATAATTTTTATTATTTCCAACTGTTGTTGCAGCTAAAGCACCATATTTCATAATATATTGTTTTATTTCATTTCTAATTAATGTAACTTCTTCATCTGTATATTCTTTATAAGAATCATCTCTATATTTTACATTTCCTTCTACATCTATATATTTATTTATGTTTGGAAATACTTTTGAATCTGTTACTCTTATAACAGCTTCTTTGTCTTGAATTTCTGACAAGTTAATTTTATCTTCATTATCTTCAAATGGCATATCTTCTTCTAAAACTGCTCCTGTTCCATTTGTAAGATATCCTAATGCCATTGTCGAATTACCACCAGTTCCAACTTCTCTACTATATCCTATTGGATTCTTTCCATCCAAAAAAGTTTCTGAAGTAGCATAGTCCATATGTCTTGCAGAATATCTTGGTATAACTGCTTTTTGTTCAGATAATGCTAAATATGATTCTAATACACTTGTCATAGAGAAAGCCCAACACTCTCCTGTAGTTCCTTGATGTTTTACAGGAACGTTAATATCTTCTGTTAAACTATATTTTGTTGGAATTGAAGCTTTTGCAAAAAGGTTCTGTACACCAAATAAAAATGAATTAGCATTATTCCTATCTTCTTCATCAATATTTGTTGAAGTAGCCATTGGCATAATTACATTATCTTTTTCTTCTTCTGAAAGCTTGTCCCAGTTTTTAAAATCTTCTGATAAATTTAATGAAACAGTAGATTCCTTTTTATCTGTTGTCGCAAAAGATATACTGCTTGCTTCTAAAAATATTATAATAATAAGTAATATTGGTATAAGTTTTATTATTTTTTTCATGACATCATTCTCCCCTTATATCTATATAATAGCATATAAGTTTATAGTTTTATATAACATGTTTTTTTCTTTTTAATTACAACTTTATTACAACTTCGTTGCTATTATTCAAATCAATTTTTCTATATGAAACATTACATGAATCTAATAATTTCTTAGATGCTATTGTTTCATCTGTATTTGCATACTTATCCGATAAATATACTACTTCTTTTATTCCTGCTTGAATAATCTCTTTTGCACATTCATTGCAAGGAAACAAATCTACATATATCTTTGAATTTTCTAGATCCTTTCTTGATCCTCTATAATTTAATATAGCATTTCTTTCTGCATGTACAACATATAAATATTTTGTCTCTAATGGATTTCCCTCTCTTCCCCATGGGAATTTTTCATCATTAAATCCATTTGGAGCTCCATTATATCCTATTGATAAAATTCTGTTATCATTACTAACTATACAAGCTCCTACTTGGGTATGTGGATCTTTACTTCTCATTGCTGATAATTTTGCTACTGCCATAAAATATTCATCCCAACTTAAATAATCTTTTCTAGCTTTTGAATCTACTTGCATAATTTTCCTCCCATTTTTTATTCTATTTTAATATACTTATTTTTTAAATTTTTTTCAATATAATATCTTAATTTTATTAAATTTGTTTTTTTCTAATTTTATATCTTTAAAATCTATTGAAACTTCCAGAAAAAATCCAATCATATAAATTTTTTCTAAAAAAGTGAAAAAAAATATTGACAAAAAAAACAAAAACAATTATAATCTATACTTGTCAGGAGCTAATGCAGGTGTAGTTCAATGGTAGAATTCCAGCCTTCCAAGCTGGCTATGCGGGTTCGATTCCCGCTACCTGCTCCAGACAATATAATAAAAATCTTTTAGGAGCAAACGCAGGTGTAGTTCAATGGTAGAATTCCAGCCTTCCAAGCTGGCTATGCGGGTTCGATTCCCGCTACCTGCTCCATTAATTAGCAACAGCTGGCTTAGGTTGTTGCTTTTTTATTTATTTAAAGTTATAATATATTTACTCGCGGGTATATTTTAATGGTAGAATTTCGTGCTTCCGACCCGAAGGTGTGGGTTCGATTCCCACTACCCGCTCCATTTGAATACAACTTACGGACTGTAAAAAGTTCGTAAGTTTTTATTTTATATAAATATTAAACTTTAATGTTCTCTTTCTAGGAAGGAGGACATTTTTTATGCTTGAATTTAAAACTATAGAAGAATTTAAACCTAACCCAAAAATAATAGAACTTATTAAAAACTACACTTGCAAAACTAAAAAAGGAAAAATTAAAGTTCTTCTACATACTAATTTACAGGTTATAGAACCAACTGAATATCTAATTACATATCCTATTAATCTTACTATACTTGAATACAAAGTAAATGAAATAAGTAATAAACCATTTTACATTAAAGAACATAATGCAAAATATAACTTAAAAGAAATAGAAAATATTATAAAAAAATACAAATATTAAATTTTTTTGAAAACACACTTCGTAAAAGTGCCTTTTAGTGAGGAAATATATGAAGGAATTAATCTTTTCAAAATTAAAGGGGTATATTTTTGCTTTTAAGTTAGGAAACATATGAGAGGATTAATTTTTTTTGAAATTCTGTCTGCTTTTTTGAGTTATAGTTAGGAAACATATGAGAAGATTAATTTTTTTAAAAATCTAGGTTGCCATTTTAAACTTAAGTGAGGAAACAAGTGAGAGGAATATTAATCCTTCTCAAAAATGAAGAAAGGAGGAATTTTATGAGATGTGGCGTTTATGTAAGAGTTAGTACAGATGATCAAAGAGATAATGGTTATTCTATTGATTCACAACTTAGAATGATTAAAGAGTATTGTGAAAAGAATGATTATAGTATAGTTGATGTTTATAACGATGCAGGTCATTCAGGCAAAGATTTAATGAGACCAGAAATGCAAAGATTACTTACTGATATAAAATCTAAAAAGATTGATAAATTAATTGCTATTAAAGTAGATAGACTTACAAGAAATAATTATGATGGATTTTGGCTTTTAAATTACTGTGAAGAACACGATGTTAAAATTGAATTAATATTAGAACCTTATGATGTATCTACTGCTAATGGTGAAATGATATTTGGAATGAACTTAGTATTCGGTCAACGAGAAAGAAAAGAAATTGGAGCAAGAACGAAACGTGCTATGGAAGAAATGGCTTTAGAAAAAATACACCCTAGTAAAGCACCTTATGGGTATGCTAGAAATAAAAATACTGGTCATTTAGAAATAGAACCTATTGAATCACAAGTAGTTAAAGAAATATTTGAACTATGCAAACAAGGACATTCAACAAGAAATATAGCAACTATTATGCACGATAATAACGCTTACTTAAAACAAGGAAAATGGTTATCAGATAGAGTTTATAAAATACTTACTAATTCAATTTATATTGGAATATTTGAATATGGAAAGTATAAAAGAAAACCTCAAGATGTTTTAAGAGTTGAAAATTATTGTGAACCAATTATTGATATAAATACTTGGAATGCAACTAGAAATGTATTAGTTAAAAATAAACATTCTAATTATGGTGATCACATTCATTTATTTTCAGGATTAGTTAAATGCCCTTTATGTGGAGAGATTATGAGTTCATCAGAATCGTTTAAATATCCTTACGGAAAACAAAAAGTATATTATCATTTGAGATGTAAAAACACTAATTGTAAAGGTTATGGATATCATTACAATACCGAAAAAATAGAAATAAAATTAAAAAGAATATTAGAAGAATTAACAATATTTATGCTTTCTATGGATAATGAAATTATCACTTGTAATTCTACTAAAAGTAATGATGTAAAAGAAATAGAAAAAGCTATTGAAAAATTAAAAGTGCAAGAAAAAAGATTAGTTGATTTATATTTAAGTTCTACTTTGGATGTAGAAACAATTAACCACAAAAATGAAGTAATAAAAAAAGAAATTGATAAATTAACTAAAAAGAAAACTACTCTTGATCCAGATAATTCTTCAAAGGAATATACAATAGAACTTGTTAAAAAACTAGATTGTATTGAAGAAAATGACAAATTAATTTTTACGAATATTAAAAATATAGGTTTTATTTTTCTTTATGATTTACTAACAAGAAAAGCAAAAAGAGATTTAATTCATAGACTTATATCTCAAATTGAAATAGCAAGAGATAAAAACTATAACATTGAAATTAAAAACATAAAGTTTACAGATGAACTAATAACAAAAAGCAGTAAAGAATATATAAAATATCTTAATAAAATTATGGAAAACAATAATATTGGCATCAAATTTTATAAAGAAATTAACAAAGAAAAGCTAAAAAATATAGAACTAGATTATGATATTTTATCTATTAAAAAAATGAAATCAAATAAATATTCAAATGAATTTTTGAAATATTTTATATCAAAATCGAGAGAACATTTATATGTTGATGGAATTATTAGTTGTCCTTATGTTGAAGAAAACAAATTAAAAGATGTTTTAATATTATTACCTAAAAAAGATATAGCAGTAACAAATTAAATAAAGAAATGGAGAGATGAAAATGGAATTAATTTATACACAAAATGGAGATTATTTATTACCAAACCTAACTATTAAAAATCAAAGTAATAAAGGAATAAACAAATATGGCTATTTAAGATTACGTTATTTAAAAGAAAAAAAGAAAGCACTTTATACTACACTTTTAATGACTAATGAACTTACTAATCATCTTATTTCAGTCAGTAAAAACAGTGAAGATAGATTACAAATATTAATGGAAAATTATAAAAATTCAGATGAAAGACTATCTGAAAAAAATAAAGAAATTAATCATATAGACTGGTTAAAACTTATGAACAATTACAAAAATATGGCTGAAGAAATAATCTTAAAAGAATTAATATTCATTTAAAAAGTGTATGTACTAGATATAATTTTTTGTCTAGCCAGCACTGAATTTGTACACTCGCACAAATTCGTATGTGGGGAAATCCCCAATCCCCTTACATAAGAAAGGAGGTGGAAAAGATGAGAAAAAGAAAGATTGAAAAAACATTATATTTATCTGAAAAAGAAAATAAAATTTTAGAAGAAAAATGTAAAAAGCTGAATTTAAGTAAGTCAGATTATATTAGAAAATTGATTAAAGAATATACTCCTATCAAGGCTGATATGAGTATACTAGAAAAACATCGTGATGAATTTAAAATGATTGGAAATGGACTTAACTCTATTGCTAGAGATGCACATAGATATGGTTATATTAAAGAACGTGATTTAAATCATTATTTAACTTGGTTGAATGATATATGTGATGATATAAAATTCAATTTAAACATCGAATAATATCTTTAAAAATTGGATAGAAATATCCGATTTTTTCTTTATCAATTCTAGTCGAAGTATGGAAAATATAAGCAATATATAGTATAATATTAACAGAAAAAAATGCATATCAAAATTAATATAATTAAATGGTTTTAACGTAAGGAGTTGTAATAATGGAAACTACTAACCTATCAAAAATTAGAAGAAATAAAATGTTAAATACAATTAAAGAAATTAAAAAAAATATTACTGATGAAGAAACACTAACTAATTTATCAATGATAGAAAATGAATTGACTAAAAAGAAATATGGACTTATATGGGAAGAACACGAAGAAAGAGTTGATAAAGAGTTAGAAACTCAGATACCTACTTTTGAAGAAACAAAGGATAAAGAAATAGTATTTAATTCATCAGATAAGTTTAATTTTTTATTAGAGGGAGATAATCTTCATAGTTTATATCTATTAGAAAAAACTCATAAAGGATTAATCGATGTAATCTATATTGATCCTCCATATAATACCGGTAATAAAGATTTTATATATGATGACCATTATATAGATTCAGAAGATAGTTATAAGCATAGCAAATGGCTTTCTTTCATGAAAAGAAGACTAGAATTATCAAATAAATTGTTGTCAGAAGATGGAGTAATGTTTATCAGTATAGATGACAATGAATTTGCACAATTAAAATTATTATGTGATGAAATTTTTGGCGAAAATAATTTTGTAACCTCAATTCATTGGAAAAGAAGTGAATCTCAAAATAATAGTGCTAAGCAATTAGCAATTGTTGGTGAATATATTTTGTGTTATGCAAAAAATAAATTTAAAAGAGTATTTAATAAAATTGAATTAAAAAATACAGCATTAAAAGAATATAGATATGTGGATGAATTTACTGGTAAAAAATTCAGAAGAGGCACTATTGTTGACAATACTAGAGGTAAAAATATTCTTGAAATAACATCACCTAACGGTATTAAAAAAACAATCAAAAGTATTCGTAATAAAGATTTTTTTGAGGAAAAAAACAAAAATGGTGAAATATATTGGACAGAAACAGGAACCCCATACTTAAAAATATTCTTAGATAATTCTGAAGGTCAAGTTGCTAGTAATTGGTTTGACAATATTGGGGTTAATGAAGATGCTGCTGATAGTTTAAGAAATATGAAAATTGATTTTTCTTTTTCAAAACCGGTTACATTGATAAAGCAATTAATAAAAATATCATCAAAAAAAGATTCTATTATTTTAGATTTTTTTGCTGGTTCGGGGACTACTGCACAGGCTGTATTAGAATTAAATGAAGAAGATAACGGCAATAGAAATTTTATTCTTTGTACTAATAATGAAAACAATATCTGTGAAGATATAACTTATCAAAGAATAAAAACAGTTATAACCGGAAAAAGAAAAGATGAAAGTAAATATTCTGAAGGAATAAAAGCAAACTTAAAATATTATAAATGTACATATATTCCTAGAATAAATACTGAAAAAGAAAATCTTCACAATAATTTACTAATTAATATTAAAAATCTTATTCAGCTAGAAAATGGGATTGAAATAGATGACAATAAAATTAGAGTTTATCTAGATGAAGATGAATTAGATAAATTTAGCAGAAATCAAAGTGAATTAGATGTCTGCGAAAAAGTATATATATCATCAGATATACTCTTAACATCAATGCAAGAATCTATATTTAAAAATAATAATATTGAAGTATATATCATACCAGAATATTATTTTGAAGATGAAATTATGGAGGTAATGTAAATGCAAGGAATTAAATTAAAAAAATTTCAACTTGATACAGTAAATAAATTATTAGATGCAACAAGTATTGGCACTAAAAAAGAAATATTAGTACAAGCACCTACTGGATCTGGTAAAACAATTATATTACTTTCATATATTGAAGAGTATTTTAAAGAAAATAAAAACGTTTTATTTGTATGGCTTACTCCTGGTAAAGGAGACTTAGAAGAACAAAGTAGAAAGAAAATGTTAAAGTTTTTACCACATCATAAAACACAAAATATTCAAGATGTATTACTTCAAGGTTTTGAAGAAAAGTCTGTCTCTTTTATTAACTGGGAAACGATTACTAAAAAAGGAAATAATGCTTTAAAAGATGCTGAAAGAAAAAATCTATATGAAAGAATACATGAAGCACATAATTCAGGATACAAATTTATTGTAATTGTTGATGAGGAACATTTAAATAAAACTGTTAAAGCTGAAAGTATTATTGAATATATGAATCCTAATTACATTATAAGAGTTAGTGCTACTACTAAGACAAATAAAGAAGCAAAATTTATTGCTATCGATGAATTAGAAGTTATAAATTCTGGTTTGATTACAAGAGCACTTTATATTAACGAAAATGTATCTAACGATACTACTCTTTCTAATGAACACGAATATTTACTTGACCTTGCAATAGAAAAAAGAAAAGCAATTAAAAATGAATATTTAAAGTTAGGTGTTCAGGTAAATCCTTTAATTATTATTCAAGTACCAAGTAAATCTGATGATTTAATAAAAATGATAGAAAAAATTCTTGAAGAAAAAGGATATGACTATATAAAACAAAATCTTGCTATATGGCTTGCTGATAGAAAAGAAAATATAGATAATATTGAAGATAATGAATCAAATCAAGCAATACTTATTATGAAACAAGCAATATCTACTGGTTGGGATTGTCCTCGTGCTAAAATACTTGTAAAACTTCGTGATAATATGAATGAAGATTTTGAAACTCAAACTATTGGTAGAATTAGAAGAATGCCACAAGGACATCATTATGATAATGTTTTACTTGATAATTGTTATTTATATACTTTTGATGAAAAATATGAACAATCTGTTAAACAAGAATTAGGTAGTAATGCTTATGACACAAAAGTTATATTTTTAAAAAATCAATATAAAAACTTTACCTTAAAGAAATTAACTTTTGATAATAATTTTGATGGTTTTGATGAAAGAGAAACATTCAATATATTACATAAGTTTTATATAGATAAATATAAACTAACTTCTAAAAAGAAAGATAATAAGACAATTTTAGAAGCTAATGGATATGTTTTTAAAGACACTATTGATAATTACATAGTTCAAGACAAAATTGTTAGGATTAACAGTAATGAACTAGAAAATGCTAACAGAATTAAAGTGCAATCTATTGTAACTACAAATAAAAATGGTTTTGAATTAAGACATTCTATAAATGAAATAGCGTCTAAAATTGGTATGCGTTATGATAGAACTAGATTAATGCTAGAAAGAATGTTTTGGAAACAAAAATTATTTACTAAAAAATTTGTAGATTTAACATTAACTGAATTTTATGCTTTTGTAATAAATAATGAAGATATATTAAAACACGATTTTCAAGAAGCAGTATCTCAAAAAGCAAGACAAATAAAAATGAAATTTGAAGAATTAAAAGAGATTGATTGGCATTTTCCAGAAATGGATTATATCAAATATGATCATAAAATGAGGGATACTACTATTTATGAAAAATCAACATATTTAAATTATCCTAATAGCACAATAAAATCAAAGTCTGAAAGAATGTTTGAATATTTTTGTGAAAATAACGAAAATATTAAGTGGTTTTATAAAAATGGAGAAAAATCTAGTGACTATTTTTCAATAGTTTATGTAGATGCAGTAAATCATAAGTGGCACTTCTACCCTGATTTCATAGTTTGTGATAAAGATAATAAAATTTGGATTATTGAAACAAAAGGTGGAGAAAATGCTGAAGGTGAATCTAAAAATATTGATATTAAAGTAGAAAATAAGTTTGAAGCGTTAAAAGAATATGCAAAAAAATATAATGTAAATTGGGGATTTGTTAGAGATTATGATAAAAACGATTCATTATATTTATGCAATACGGAATATACAGAAGATATGGAAAATGATAATTGGAAATTGTTAAGAGAAATATTTAAATAATTGGAGGACAGCAATGAACGAATTATATTATGATCATTATAAAGAAACTTGTGAATTGCAAAGAAATAATGAACAAAAAAGAAATAAATATTTTATATATTTTACTATAAGTATCATTATTCTCCTTTTAACAACTAAATATGAAAATAATATATATACTTATTTTAAAGATATGTTACAAATTAAATATGGAATTAATATCACTATTGAATCTAATATTATGGAAATATTTATATGGTTAATTACTATTTACTTGAATTTGCTGTATTATCAAATAAATGCTACAATAGAAAAAAACTACAAATATATACATAATATTGAAAAAAATTTGAAATTTAACTCTAAATGTAAAATTTCAAGGGAAAGTGATAATTATTTAGAAATATATCCACTCTTTCAAGATATAGCATATTATTTTTATAAGTATATATATCCTATTATAGTTATTATTATTTGTACTTTTAAAATATTTTATAATGTACAATTTAATTTTAATTTAATGATGTTTATAATAAAATTAATATTTTATATTATGATTTTATTGATTAATATTTCATATATAAAATTTAATTATATAATTAGTAAAAAGGGAGGTGAGTAAAATGGCAAGATTAAAAGTCTGTGTAAGTTTTGACTATGAAAATGATAAAAATTCTAGAAATGCTATAAGATTATGGAATGCAAATAAAAATATAGATTTTAGTATAAATGACAAAACTCCAACTGAAATTGATACATATAGGATTGATAGAATAAAAGCTGGTCTAACTAGTAAAATTTCTGAATCAGATGTATTATTAGTTATAAGTGGTCAATATATGAACTCATTACATAAGGATAGAACTGCTATAGGTTCAATAAATTGGCAAAATTGGGAATGCAAAAAAGCTTTAGAATTAAATAAAAAAATCATTTTAGTTAAATTAAATTCAACATCAGCAATTCCAGAAGAATTATATGGCGAATCACGTATTGATGTAAACGGATTAGAATTAGAAAAAATTAAAAACGCATTTAATTCAATTTACGTTCATTAATTTCTATAGGTAGTTATACTTGCATTCTAATTAAATGTATATTATAATGTATATAGAAAGAGAATAAAGTTCGTAACTTGTATGCTATTCGCTCCATTTGAATACAACTTAAAAAGTTTTATCTTTCAAACTCTTGTTTTAATTTTTGATTTTCTACTGTTTTACTTACACAACTTATAAATTCTTTTACTTTTTCATTATGAATACCGTGTCCACAATTAAAATATTCTATTTTCATATTACTAATCAACTTAGAAACATGTTCTAAATCCTCATCTGTTAATGCTCCTTGAACAATTCCATCTTTACCAATAATAGTATTTGCTTTCATAAATACAGTATTGCACTTTATATTTGAAAGTAATTCTTCATAATTAATGTTTGCATTAAAAGAGTCATCATAAAATGTTTTTCCAAAATTCGGGTCATATCCTTCTAAACCTCTAAACACTTCTAAAAATTTTTTAGAGGGCCAAAAAGGAACTTTTAAAGTCTTTTGTGACTGTTTTTGTCTATATTTTAATGCAAATTTTCCTAATTTGTTTCTTATCTTTTCGCTTGAAGCCTCTCGGAAAAAGTTCCAACAATATTGATTCATAAAATAATAGTATACAAAATCAGTTTCTTCTTTTTGATTTATAAAATTATGGCATACTGTTGATAAATCTTTAAAATTAAAAGTATTAAATCTTCTATCTCCATTACTTGAAACTAACGGAGCATCTTTCAATATTAAATTGTCACAACCATTATAATTAGAAGCAATATAGCAAGCAATCAGTCCTCCTGATGAATGTCCTAAAACAGATATATTGTCATTAGTAATAGTTCTTATAAATTTCAATCAAATCATTACTTTGTGCTACTAAATTGTATTTCTCTCTATTATGAGAACTTTTACCGTGTCCATAACAATCTACTAAAATCAAATGAAAATTTTTAGATACGTCTTTTATAACTTTTTCACATAACACAATAATAAAACTTACCTTTTGTTTTATTTCCTTTCTATAATTGGTTGTTAAATCTCCTATATATCTAATTTTATACTCTCCAATTATTATAAATAGATACAAAACAATATTTTTGATCTATTTTTCTAAACAAATAAATCTCTTTTTTTAAAATGATAACATCCTATAATAGACAATATAATTGCTATTCCTAATAAAACTATAACTGGTAACCAAAAATCATTTAGACCACTTGCGATTTTATCTGTTGGTAATAATGAATATAATGATACATATTTAAATACTTTTAGCTCACCTCCCATGTTTCCTAACATTTGAAACATAAAAAATGCAATAGGAAGTCCTGCGCCAATTAAATAAAAATATTTAGATTCACTTACAAAACAAGCCGTGCAAAAAGTAATACTTCCAACAGCCAACCACAAAAATAAAGTGCAAACATTTAGTACAATGTATCTTGAAATATATAACTGCCCTGGAAATTCCATTTGACTATATACTATTCCCAGTATTGAAACTGAAACCATTAAAATAGTAAGCCATATAAAAATAGATAAAAGTTGTGTCCTAATAATTTTACCTCTACTATTTGGAGTTGCAAGTAAACTTGCCATCGAACCACTATCAATATAGCTCATAAGTAATTTATTTACTAATATAATAACAAATATTAAAGGAAATAAAAGCATAATAAATCCATATAAATATATTTGTATCCATTGCAATAAATTAGTTGCTATTCCAGACATTCCAATCGCGCTCATAATTTCTGGTAAAGCTTTTTGATAATCACTTAACATACTAGACAATTCTGGGTTATACATATAAATAATTACAGTTGTATATAAACATAAAAAGGCAAAAATAACGAAAAAAGGCATTAAACAAGATTTTAAATTTCTTTTTAATAATGTTAAACTAATCATTTTTATTATTCTCCTTTCCGTAGAAATGCAAAAATAATTCTTCTAGGCTTTGATTTTGTGTTTTCAAATCAATAATTTCATAATTAGATAAAATTTTTAATATTTTAGGTAAATCATTTTCTACTAAAATAGAAATTTTACTATCTTCTATCTTTTGTATATTTAAGCTTTTTTCCTGACTTAATTTTTCTGCTTCTCTTTTTGAGTTTACAGTCACAATATAAATTTTTTTCTTCATCTTTCTTAACTCGTCCATATCTAAAATATCTATAATTTTTCCATTTCTTATTATCGCTGTTCTATCACAAGTTTTTTCTATCTCTTCTAACATGTGGGAAGAAATAAAAATTGTTGTCCCTTTTTTCTTTTCTTCTAATAATAATTCCACAAATTTATTTTGCATTAAAGGATCTAATCCACTTGTTGGTTCATCAAGTATTAAAACTTCTGGACTTCCCATAAAAGCTGTTACAATTCCTACTTTTTGTTTCATTCCTTTTGACATTTTCTTTATTTTAACATTTGTTTCTAATTCAAATATTTTAAGTAATTCATCTATTCTATTTCTATCTTTTATTTTTTTCATGTCTGCAATAAAATTAATGTAGTCTTTAGCACTCATATCATTTATGAATGCTATTTCTCCGGCTAAATACCCTACTTGATTTTGGATAATATGTGCTTTTTTGAAACAATCTTGGTTTAATATAGTACACTTTCCCTCATCTGGTTTAATAAAACCCATCATTTGCCTAATCGTTGTAGATTTTCCAGCTCCATTTGGCCCTAAGTATCCAAATATTTCCCCTTTTTTTATATCTAAATTAACATTGAAAACTCCTTTTTGGTTTCCAAAGTTTTTTGTAAGTTTCTTTAATTCTATTATAGTTTCCACATTAGCCTCCTTTAATTTTTGTTATATTACAAAATTAATTTAGTCCTATCAATTTATGAATATTTTCCTGTTTTACGATTTGTTTATTGTACTAATTATATTATTAAAACAAAAAATAAACTATATTTTTGAATAACGTCAAGATTAAAATATTAAAATTATATTTATTTTAATATCTAATATTTTTAGAAATAGGACCAAGTTAATAACTTATATGTGACTTACTCCAAAAAAATCAATTTTTTAATATTGAGTTTTTTCTTATTTATTTTGATTAATAATCCACCTTATATCCTCTATTGATTTATCTATATTAAATCTTCCATTTCCAACTGGATAAAAAACTGAATAAAATTTATATTTTTTTCCGTTTACTTTTTGAATAAAACATTTTTTCCTTACCTGTGAAACTGATATCTTTTCATCTAGTACAATTGAACTAACTTGATTTCCAAATAGAACGATATTCTTTGGTTTTACTATACTTATTTCTTGTTTAAATAATTTCAAATACTCTTTATATACTGAGTCAGGTAATGGTCTTGCATCTATCTGTGTACATTTAGCTAAATTTGTTATAAAATATTTATGTTTTTTTACATTATCATATACTTCTTCCGCAAACTCTTCTGTCCATTCTTTCCCTTTAAGTAATTTAATTTTGGTATAAATATTTTCATCCAATAAATTTAAATTATAAAATAAATTCCATATATTTTTTGTTCCTATCCACGGTGCTTTTAAGCCTTTCCATCCATCATAAGATGCTACGTTTTTTCCAGTTGGATTCATAAACACAAAACATATATCTGGATTATTACTACATCCTCCATTATATATGGAATCTAAATTTTTATCTCCATATTTTATTTGCAATTTATCATATTCTTTTTCTAATTCTTTTAACTTCATATTTTCTCTCCTTTGAAAATATTTTAGCATAAAGCTGCTGTTAAAATCTACAATTTTATAACAGCAGCTTTAGTTTAGTTAAAATTTGTATTCACTTAATATTTCATCATATTTTTCGTATTTTGGAAAATATTTTTGTAATAGTTTATAAAAACTTTTTGCATGTGTTTTATATTTTAAATGGCATAACTCATGTATTACTATATATCTTATGCAATTTTCATCTAATTCCATTATTTTTGAATTAATATAAATTTCTTTTTTATCAAAATCAAATTTAGCCATTTCTTTTGAATTTTGAATAATGCTATAATCTTCTGGAACTAAACCAGTTTCGATTCTAATTTCTTCAAAAACATTTTCTAGATGTCTTTCTGCTAATTTTGCATACATTTTATTTAATATAACATCTATTATTTTTTTATTATTTCTTCCTTTTAATTTTGCTGGTAATTTTATTTCTATATAATTATTGTTTAAATTTAATTCTGGAGTCTTAATGTTTGCATATATAACTTTTACTGCATAATTAATTCCCAATATTTTTGCACTATTATATAATGATACTTCTTCCATTTCATTTAGCTTCTTTATTATCCAGTTTTTGTTTTCTTTTATAGCATCTTGTATTCTTTGTTTAGAAAAATACCAAGGAGCTTTTACTACTACTTCTCCATTATTTACTAAGATAGAGAAATTCCCAAATATAGCTTTATCTATTGTATATGAAATTATATTTTCTTTTACTTTTTTCATAATAAACCTCCTTAATATTTTTCGAACTCTTGTTTGCTTTTGCTTAAATGTATTTTATATTCTTATATAAATTTTGTCAATAGTTTTTTCGAAATTTTGTTCGGTTTTTTATAAAAAATTTTATCCCTCTGTAAAATGGTTCTACAAAGGGATTTTTATGGTTCGGGTAGTTAGATTCGAACTAACGATCGTAGGGTCAGAGCCTACTGCCTTACCGCTTGGCCATACCCGAATATAAGGCTAGATATATAATAATATATATCTAGCTTTTTTTCAACTATTTCTTTTTAATTTCTTGTTCTAAATCATAAATTATATTTATCATCTTTTTCGAATATTCTCGTATTTTTTCTTTATCATCCTTTATATCTGTAGGTATTTCTATTATATCACCTACCACTACATAAACTTTTTGAAAAAGATGTGGTCTTCTTGTAATAAATACTGGTAATATTGGTACTCCACTTTCTGCGGCAAAATATACTGCACCATTTTTTACTTTATTTCTTAACTCTTCTTTTTTCTTTAATATTCCACCTTCTGGAAACATTAAAAGTTTGGAGTTTTCCTCTAGATTTAAACATTCTATAGCATGAAGAGTACTTTTTACATCTCTTTTTTCTCTGTTAACTGGAAATACTCTATATCTTCTAAATAATTTTGCTAAAAGTTTATTCTTAAAAATCTCAGACTTTGCCATTATAGACAAATTATCTACTATCGGAAATATAAATGTTGGGTCTAATACATTTGAATGATTTGGACATATAATGTATTTCTTCTTATTATCTATCTTTTCTAAACCTATATATCTAACCCTATATATAAAATGACAACAAAGTCCTTTTACTAATGTCTTCATTATTTTGTACATATAAAATATCTCCTCTTTCTATAAAATGTCTATTTAAATATTTGTGTTACTTTAGGAAATAGATAATGACTTCCTCCTACTGAATTTGCATCTTCTACCATACTTACTACAACTAATTGCTTAGCTGAAGTTTCATCAGCTGTAAATGCATTAAACCAACCAATAACCTCTCCTTCTTCATCTTTACTTTTCTTTAATTCTGCTGTTCCTGTTTTGGCTCCAATTGTTAATCCATCTATTTTTGCATCATGTGCTGTTCCATTTGGATTTTCAACAACTTGTATTAAATCTTCTTTTATTGTATTTGCTGCCTCTTCTGATATAGCATTTTCTTTTAAATATTCTGGCTGTTTGTTTTCTTCATAAATTATTGTAGGTTTTATCATATTTCCATTATTTACAAATGCAGAATATATTGATGCCATATGTATTGGATTTACCAAGATTTGTCCTTGACCATATCCACTATCTGCAAGCTGTACTTCATCATCTATTTTTCCATCTGTATCATATGTTGATTTTGATGTAGAAAGTTCAAAACTTATATCTTCATTAAATCCCAACTTATTAAGACCTTCCATAAAAGCATCATATCCTATTTTTAAAGCTGCTTTGGCAAAATATATATTATCTGATCTTATTAACGCATTTTGCATATTTGCAGGTTCATTATATGGAGTTAATGTTGTTACCATGTAATTTCCCCAGCTAGAATCTTTTTGCCAACTAAGCCCACTTCTTCCAAAATCCTCGTTAGGATTAATCTTTCCTTCTGTTATTCCGATTGCTCCTGTTACTGGCTTAAAAGTTGAACCTGGTGACCACGTTCCAGTAAATCTATTTAACAATGGCTTGTTTTCATCTTGATTTAACGAATTCCATTCATCTGTACTCATTCCTAAAACAAAATCATTAGAATCATATGATGGTGTACTTACTAGTGCTAAAATTTCACCTGTTTTTGAATCCATTGCTACATATGCTCCCTTATTTTCTTCTAGGCTATCATAAACTTGCTTTTGCGTAGTAGCATCTATTGTTAATTTTACATCTTTACCATTTTCTAGCTCTTGCTTTGCTATTGTTTTTACTTTATCTCCATCTTCATTTTCTATATAAATTTCTTTTCCATCTTTTCCTCTTAATGTGTCTTCATATGCTTTTTCTATTCCAGCTTTACCTATTAAACTATTACTGTTATATCCTTTTCCTGCATTTGATTCTAATTCTTCTGCACTTATTGCTTGTACATATCCTATTAACTGAGATGCTTCTCTTCCTAAAGTATATACTCTTGAACTTTCTGTAGTAATTTTTACTCCAGGAATTGTTAGTACTTGCTCTTTTATTTGAGATTCTGTTGTTGCTACATTTTTTATTGGAACAAAAGTATCGTCTTTAACATATGACATATTTAATTTATTGTTTATTGAATCTACTGACACTCCTAAAATAGTTGATAATTTCTGTATATCTTCATCTTTATTGGCACTCATCTTACCTGGTACAAGTCCTATTGATGAAATATTTCCCTTACCTGCTAATAAAACATTATTTCTATCATATATATTCCCACGTTCTGCCTCTAATGTTTTTACTCTTATCTTATCATTATCACCTAATTCTGGAAAAATCATACTGTTTGACCAATTTAGTTTATATTCTTTATCTTCTTTTACAAGTGTTACTGTATTTGTAAAACTAACCTCTCCTGCAGAAGTATTCATTTTTTGTGTATATGTAATTTTCTCTCCATCATCAGCTTTTTCTACATTTGTAATTTCTGTTGATAAATTTGTCATATCTATTCCACTATATATTGAATCATTTTTATTTACAAATGTCTCTTTTGCTGTCTTGTCCTTACTTGATGAACTTATTAGATCATATGCTTCTTCATATTTTTGTTCACCTATTTTTGAGAAGTAATTATTTAATGCATCTTCTGGTTTTTCTGACTTATTTAGCATGAAAAAAGCCACTATTGCTACAATTACAATTACTAATATTATTAACGTCCCTATTAATACCTTTTTATTTTTCATATACTCCCCCTCCTTTCGGTATAATATCTCATTTTTTTACAAAAGTAAATAGAGTCATTATTTAAATGACTCTACTTTTAGTTTACTCTGTTCTTAATGCTTCAACTGGGTCTTTTTTACTTGCCATCCTTGATGGAATCAATCCTGCAATTATAGTAAGAACCATGCTAATTACCACTAAAATTATTGCCGCATTTACTGGCAAAACAGCATTTACTGTATCCATATTAGTTAAAGAATGAATAATACTATTAATTGGTATATTAAGTAATAGTGTTACAACAATTCCTAAAATTCCTGCAATTAATCCTACTATAAATGTTTCCGCATTAAATACTCTTGATATATCTTTTTTGGAAGCACCTATTGCCCTTAAAATTCCTATTTCTTTTGTTCTTTCTAATACTGATATATATGTTATTATTCCTATCATTATTGATGAAACTACTAATGAAATTGCAACAAACGCTATTAATACATAACTTATCGTATCAACAATTTGAGTTACAGATTTCATTAATAAACCAACTGTATCTGTATAATTTACTTCGTTTTCTTCTTTTCCATCTGCAATTTGTTTATTATTATATTCTGTTATTGCATCTGTAATTCTATTCTTTGCTTCGAAATCTTTTGGATATATACTTATAGCTGATGGTTTTGCTAAATCTACTACTCCTAATGTTTCAAGATTTTTATCATATGATGCATTTTCATTTTGTTCATATGCTTCCATCATTAACTGTATTTGATTAGCATCTAACCTAGAAAGCATTGCTCTTTGTTCTTCTGTTAAAGAATTATAATCAAACTTTCCGTTCTCTCCTTTTTTTGGAAATTCCAATCCATTAAATACATTAATCTCTGGATTTTCTTTTTGCTCTTTTACTATCTCTTGTTCATTTATTTTATTTATAACATGTTCTTTTAAAGTTTTTAAATAACCTATTTCGCCAGCTGTTTGAGTAGATATACTTCCTTCTTTTTGTTTTATAATTCCTACTACTTTTATTTCTTCTGCATTATCTACTTTTTCCTTCATATATTCTTCATCATCACTTTTATCTATCCACATATTATTTGCTTTTTCATAATAGTCTGTATTTAATAAAACTTTAAAAGATAGCTTTAGTAAATCATCATAAGTGTATGAAGTTTGTTCATCATCTGCCAATTTTTCATCATTCTGTATTGCATCCATTTTTTCTTCTAATTCTTTTTGGTCTTTTATTCCTAAAGTATATAATGTATAATCACTAATTTTATTATTTTCATCAACTATTAAAACAACTTCATTATAATTTTGTGGCCAATTACCTGCAACTACATCATATTGTGAATCATTTAATTCTTGGTTATCTAATAATTCTGTAAAACAATCTGATCCCATTGCCATTCCTGATTGTTGCATTCCTAATTTTTCCATAACAGTACTTGGATTTACTTTAACTATTCCATTTGAAGTATCTGTTCTATATAAATTCAAGTTCAAATTATAATCATATTTTATAGCATTTGCATTATCAGATATTCCATTGTTACCCTCATCTATATATTTTTTTAGTTCTTCTAAATTGTTTGTTTGCTTTTTGTCAGCTAATACTGTTAACATATCTGTCATAATATTATTAGAATATATCTTTCCATCTTCATGGGTTTCTTCTCCTTCTGCCATTTCCCCCATCATTCTTTCCATCATACTTGTTAAATCTACTGTAGTTTCTTGAATCTGAATTGGATAACTTGATAATGTATCCTCTTGCACTTGTTTTATATAATTCTGAACACCTGTAGATAATGATAATATTAATGCAATTCCTATAATACCTATACTTCCTGCGAAAGATGTTAAAATTGTTCTTCCTTTTTTAGTCATTAAATTATTTAAACTTAATGAAATTGCTGTAAAAAAGCTCATCGCTGTTTTACAGCTTTTTGCTTTTTTCTTTTCTTCTTTTGCACTACTATATGGATTTGTATCATCTTGAACAGCTCCATCCAATACACGAATTACCCTAGTAGAATATTTTTCTGCAAGTGTTGGATTATGTGTTACCATTATTATTAATTTGTCTTTTGAAATACTTTTTAGTAATTCCATTATTTGTACACTTGTCTTTGTATCTAGTGCTCCTGTTGGTTCATCTGCAAGTATAATATCCGGATCATTTACTAATGCTCTTGCTATTGCTACTCTTTGCATTTGACCGCCAGATAATTGGTTTGGTCTTTTATGTATTTGTTCTTTTAGTCCAACTTTTTCTAAAGCTTCTATAGCACGTTTTTTTCTTTCTTCTCTAGATACTCCAGAAAGTGTTAATGCTAATTCTACGTTTGATAATACACTTTGGTGTGAAATCAAATTATAGTTTTGAAATACAAAACCTACCGAATAATTCCTATACGCATCCCAATCTCTGTCTTTAAATTCTTTTGTTGATTTACCATTTATAATTAAATCTCCTGATGTATATCTATCTAGTCCACCAATTATATTTAATAATGTAGTTTTTCCGCATCCACTTGGACCTAATATAGATACAAATTCATTACTCCTAAATTCTAAATTTATCCCTTTTAATGCTTTAACTACTTCATCCCCTGATTTATAATTTTTTGTAATATTCGCTAATTTAAGCATTTTTTCCTCCTATGCATTTGATTGAATTTTATTAATGTCAAAGAAACTGTTAGTTATCATATTTCTTACATTAAATTTAGTTTCTGCTTCTTTTTGAACCAAAAACATTCCCATATCGATTCTTTCTTAATTAAACTAGCTATGCTCATAAATATCTTCTTTTTCATATTCATAATAATATAAATAAAAAAAATACTTGTCAATTATTTAGGCATATATTATTTTCTCCCCATACTTATATTATTTTTAATACTTTAAGTATGGGGAGAATTCGGAAAGCTTAGCGTTCATTGAACCACCTTTTCGGTGTCCTATACATATGAAAATATGTGGTTATTGAAATGACTTCTTTTCCTTCTAGTTCTTCGGAATTCAATTCCGATTTAATTTCATAGTTAAAAAAAGTCGTTTCCCAAACAATTAATCCTTCTTCTCTGCAACGTTTCTTGAATCTTTGTAATTCTGGCTCTGTAGACAAAGAATCTTTTTCCAACAATGTTGCTAATAATAAGGACAAATCATTTGTTTTTTCCTTTGGTATATAACCTGTTAGTACCAATCGAAAGCCATGTTGTATAGTACAATCTGACATTTCAACTCTTTTTAACCGCTTATTTCCTACAACCATCCTACAGTTCATACTTTACTCCTTCCTTAACTTAAACAACTTGTGTCTTATATAGAATAGCACAATTTACATTTTTTAGCAATTTAAAATAATTATTTTAATTCATTTTCTATATTTAATAATCTGTTATATTTTGCAACTCTATCTGTTCTGCATGGTGCTCCTGTTTTTATTTGACCAGCATTTACTGCTACTGCAATATCTGCTATAGTTGTGTCTTCTGTCTCGCCTGATCTATGTGATATTACAGTTGTATATCCTGCTTTTTGAGCCATTTCTATTGCATCTAATGTTTCTGTTAATGTTCCTATTTGATTTGGTTTTATTAATATGCTATTAGCCACTTTATTTTTTATTCCTTTTCTTAATCTATCTGTATTTGTAACAAATAAATCATCACCAACTAATTGAATTTTACTACTTAATTTTTGAGTAAGTTTTTTCCAGGAACTCCAGTCTTCTTCTGCTAAGCCATCTTCTATCGAAACTATTGGATATTTTTGTACTAGCTCTTCTAAATATTCTATCATTTCATCACTAGTTTTAAATATACCTGTCTTCCAAAACAAATATCCATTTTTTCCAATTTTTTTAGCCTCATCATACATTTCTGTACTTGCAACATCTAATGCTATTGATATATCTTTTCCTGGTATATATCCTGCTTTTTTAATTGCTTCTACAATTACAGCTAATGCTTCTTCTTCACTTTGCAAGTTTGGAGCAAATCCTCCTTCATCTCCTACAGCAACAGAATATCCTTTTGATTTTAAGACTTTTTTTAGATTATGGTATGTTTCAACTCCCATTTGTAGGTTTTCTGCAAAATCTTTTCCTGAAGTTGGCATTATCATAAATTCTTGTGAACTGATATTATTATCAGAATGCTTTCCACCATTTAATATGTTCATCATTGGAGTGGGTAATTTTTTTGCATTTACTCCACCAATATAGTTATATAGTGTCATACCTAATGAATTCGCTGCTGCTTTTGCTACTGCAAACGATACTCCTAAAGTTGCATTTGCACCTAATTTTTCTTTATTATCTGTGCCATCAATATCAATTAATTTTTGATCAATTTTTAATTGATCATATACATTCATACCTGTTATTTTTTTTGCAATCATTCTATTTACATTTTCTACTGCCTTTTTTACTCCTTTTCCCATATAGCGCTCTTCATCATTATCTCTTAATTCTACTGCTTC
>ULNO01016702.1_pt1 | contig 20076 bp, 11 predicted proteins | sample 1951961 | NCBI WGS metagenome assembly ULNO01 (sample SAMEA4835581, study PRJEB28245) | human gut metagenome | biome: gut microbiome; material: fecal sample | place: Denmark | collected 2008
TCTCTACGGTGTGAACTGGAAGATGGATTGGCTCACCAAAGGATTGTCGGCCAATGCACGTATAGCTTATTCTACTATCGACGAAGTCTTCCGCAAGGTAAACCGGGGAAAAGATGCATATCCTACCTACCACTACGATCCTACTACGGATCAGTATAACATCAACCCCAACCGTAAATATGCTTATTCACAGTATGCTCTGACGGCCGGAACCAACCAGGCTGTGAAAAATCTGGATGTTCAGGCCTCCATCAACTATGCACGCGTATTCAATGGAATACACGACGTTAGTGCCACGTTACTGTATAGCCGCCAAAGCCGTACCGTAGAAAAAGATCCAAACGATACGGGACAAAAGATTCCCGAAAACTTTCAGGGACTTACCGCTACCGTAGGTTACAAGTATAAAGATAAATACCTGATCGACTTCAATGTTGCATACAATGGTACCGACCGTTTTGCCGAAGGACACCGCTACGGAATATTCCCTGCTATTGGTGTGGGTTGGCGTATCTCCGAAGAATCGTTCTTCAAGGATAACATTTCTTTCATCCAACTATTGAAAATCAGAGCTTCGTATGGTATTGTAGGTTCGGACGTAGCTATGGGTAACCGCTACCTTTACAACCAGATATATACAGCAACTAATAATGCCTATAATTTCGGACAAAGCGATGTCACTTCCACTTCTATTACGGAAGGTGACCTCGGTAATAGCAGTGTGACATGGGAAGAAGCCAAGAAGTTTGACATAGGTCTCGACTTTAATGCATTCGACCGCTTCTCACTCACTTTCGACTGGTTCTATGACAGACGATACAATCAGCTTGTGAAGCGTAACGACATACCTCAAATTTTGGGTGTGGGAACTTCACCTATCAATGTGGCACGCACCAGCAATATGGGTTTCGACGGACAAATTGGTTACCAAGACCGTTTCGGCGAGTTCAACTTCAACACCAACTTCGTCTTCTCGTATGCTAAAAATAAGGTAGAATTTAATGCTGAAGCGCAACAAAGATACGATTGGTTGTCAGCAACAGGTCGTCCTATCGGTCAACCGTTCGGATACACTTGGATAGGTTATTATACACCTGAAGAAGTGGACTTGATTCATGCAGGAGCCGCAAATGCACCGGCTGTGCCCAATACCGATGTGCCTATCCAAGCCGGCGACTTGAAATACAAAGATTTGAACGGAGACGGTGTTATCAACGACTTCGACAAGGGAGCTATTGGTAAGCCAAACTTACCCAACACCACGCTGGGATGGACAATCGGTGGTTCGTGGAAAGGATTGTCAATAAGCGTACTCTTCCAAGGTTCTTTCAACTACAGTTTCTCAGTAAACGGCACAGGCATCGAACCTTTCAAGAGTCAATTCCAACCCCTACACCAAAAACGTTGGACATTGGAACGCTACCTAAACGGTGAAGCTATCGAATTTCCGCGCTTAACAAGCAATCCGTCGACTGTAAACAGCGCAGCAGCGTATATGTCCGATTTTTGGTTGATTGACGCCTGGTACATCCGCTTGAAGACTATCGACGTCTCCTATCAAGTGCCTACGAAAGTATTGCCTTCGTGGCTTACAAACCTCCGTGTCTACCTCAATGCTTACAACATGTTCACATGGACAAGTTTTGATAAGTATCAACAAGACCCGGAAATCAAGTCCAACTCCGCTGGTGATGCATACATGAATCAACGCGTGTTTAACTTAGGAGTACAACTTACATTTTAATAAAACGATAAATTTCTCATAGCAGTATTGATAAAAAGGGATGCATTCATGTAATGCATCCCTTTTTTTACTTCTTCCTACCTATGTCAATGTGCCTCCACTTCACCCTTTCTCCTGTGTATATTCAAAAAGGAGCTTTTAGAAGTTTCACCTTTAACTAAATGGCTATGAATTATTTCACATACACTGGTTGTTTTACCTGACTAAAGCATAGCTTTAGACTGGCTAAAGCTACGCTTTTGAGAGTTAATAAGAAGACATATTCGCTCTTTCTACCAAAATACAATTTTATCCATCCCTTTCACCTTTCTTCTGAACGCCCGATAAACAGGGCGTTCACAGGTGAAGAGAGTCATCTTCATCATTGCATTCATTCCGAAAGAAAATCATTACAGTACTTTCTAAAATCATTGAGTTAATTGTAGAAAACACTGCGATGTTTTTTAAAATCATCCCAATGAAAAAAATAATCTATTAGCATATTTGTTTTTGCTATTAGCATATTCCTATTAGCTATAATGATATTGCATTTCCAAACAAAGTGAAAGAGTAGGTGAAAGGTTTGCCCTTCACCCATAAACGCCCTATTTATCGCGAGTTTGAAAGAAAAGTGAAGAGATTAAAAACAAATACACTTCACCGACACAATCATCCAACCGGAACCATGAATGTTCTATGAACGAACCTACTTTTTTAACAGACTTATCCCAGTTTCCTATCACCTGCCCCTCCTAAAGAACAATCGGATAAAACAGACGATTTAGTTCATTCCTGCACCACTAGAGATGAAATCTGTGAATATCCATAAAACGATTTATTAGAGAGAGCAATATTTATGAATGAGTCATTTAGGGACTTAAAAAATGAGATTCAGCTATTTCCTTATCATAGCTGAACCTCACAATACAAAAGAGATGATGAAATAAACTAATCTTTTAATTCTTTCTTCCTTTATAAATTCACAGTAATACCTTTAGCCATATCGCCAGAAGATTTATAGACACGACCGTTATGTAATACTTCCACTTTAATCATTCCACAATCAAATTGTTCTTGTCCTTTGCAGTCTGTCATTTTTACAATAAGATTATGCGCTCCTGCTAACTCTGCTTTAAAGGTCAGTTGTTTATAATCTCCTTTTTGAAACTCCCATCCATCTCCTTTGTCCCAATACAAAGAACCTTCCGCTTTACTGTCTTTATCGAGACAAACAACTAGAGTTAAAGGATCAAACGAGTTTTCATTTACATTCTGAATCACCTTTCCAACAGGAACAATAGCTCCTCCCCTGACTTTTAGCTTAGCCTGATATTTACCCTTTGTATCTCCTTTTATCAAAGACAATTCCTCCCAAATTCCTTTTGGTAAAGAGGGATTCTTTGCAAATGCAGGAATTACCAATATGTCTGTTCCCAGCATAAAAGCCTGTTCTTCCGAACGCAATGCCTGATCTTTTGGATCAGCAAAAAATACAGGAGCCATGATAGGTTGCCCATCAGTATGAGCTGCATAGAAAGCAGTATAAAGATAAGGCATCAGCCGATAACGGCGTTCCAATGCCATGCGTGATTCTTTTTCAAGTTCTTTACCAAATGCCCACGGCTCTTTGTTATTCGTATCACAAGAAGCGTGTCCTCTGGAAAAAGGGAAAAATGCACCAAATCCTAACCAATTCCCCCACAAATCAGAAGTTGTATTGCCCGCAAATCCACCGATATCAGGACCATTGAAGGGTTGTCCGGACAGGCCTAATGTAATAGACATCGGAACAGAAAGTTTCATATGTTCATAAGTTGCCTCATTGTCTCCTGTCCACATAGCTGCATAACGCTGTCCACCAATGATATTGGAACGGGAAAGAAGAAACGGGCGTTTATCCGGATTGGCAGCCATCATACCATCACGAGAGGCTTCAACCATCAATCGTCCATAAGCATTATGATACATCAAATGATTACCTGTTGGCAAATTACCTCCACCCAAATGAATATTACTTTCAGGCATTGATCCATCGGGACCGTCAAATACTGATGGTTCATTCATATCGTTCCAAATGCCATCTATACCATTAGCCATAAAGTCTTTATAAAGTCCTGCCCACCAAGAACGTGTTTCCGGGCGGGTAAAATCAGGAAAAGCACAATCACCCGGCCATACTTTTCCATGAAACTCATTACGATAAATGTCACGGACAAAAACATCCCGTTCTTTCCCGGTTTTATAAACAAAATAGTTTTCATCTACTTTTACCCCGGGATCAATCATAAATACCGAATGAAAACCTTGATCGTGCAGGTAATTGTTCATATGCTTTGGATCGGGAAAATCTTTATCGTTAATTGTAAATACACGAAACTCATCCATATAGTTGATATCAAACCATATCACATCACATGGAATTTTCTTTTTCCGAAAGGTATCTGCTATATCTTTTACTCTAGCCTCTGGCACATACGAGAAACGGGATTGGTGATATCCTATCGCCCACCTGGGAGGCATACTTATAGTTCCTGTCAATTCTGCAAGTCCCTTCAATACTGCCTGTGGAGATTCTCGGTCTATAATGTACGTACGGAAAGGCGCACCTTCCGTTTTAAATTCTATTTTATCCGAGTTGGTTACCAATTCTGCTTTACAAAAGCTATCAAACAAAACACCAAAAGCTGTTCCATCCGGACGAACACCCAATACCCAAGGATGAGTCTGATATAAACGTGTCCCACCGTCCACTCGATACATGCCATTATCTGTATTCCACATCTTTGTCTTTTGTCCATTACGCAATAGCGGTCCCGTTACTTCTCCACCACCATACAAGCTTGTTCCGGCAGGAACATCTAATGAAGCATTAGCTTTACCGTTCACTGTTGTAAAACGAGGGATCAATGTCCAGTCTGTCGGTATTTCTCCCTGTTTTACCAGCTCATTAGATAGAATTAGGGAGGGAGTTCGAGCTACATCATATTTTTCGGGTACAAATTCGACTATTCTCCTCCCCACTAAAGTTACTTTTTCTGTTTTTACATCACCTGCCCAAGTTACTTGCGTAATAAAGATCAAGGCTGTTACATGCAATAATGACCACTTCTTTCTCATTTTTAACTCTTTAAATTATTATATAGTAATTCAAATCAACGAGATTTTCACATCTAACTCTTCGTTAAGCAAAACTTACTTTTCTCCTTACCTTAAAAAGCATAATACCTATGGTAGGATGACTATTAATGATTCAAATCAAATACGAAATCATACTTACCCTCTTCTATGACAACTATTTTCTTTTCAATGCTGACTTTCTTCTTATTCATCTTGCACGCAACAGCAGCATCAGGTATGCAAACAGTGGCAGTAGTTCCGGAAGGAACTGAAACTTGAAGATTCAGGAGGTTATTTTTCAATTCCCAATTGACAATAATAGTACCATAAGGTGACTCTTTCATAGTTTTAGCCCAAGTGACCCCGTTCGGTATTTGAGGATCAATATAGACATGACGATATCCCGAAGCAGCCTCATCAGGACGTATTCCTCCTACAGCTTGATAGAACCAGGTGCCGATGCCATTGTAACAATTATGCACCCGGCTACGTTCGCCACTCCAATATTCCCAAGTTGCTGTAGCTCCATTATCAATCATATATAGATATCCGGGATAATCACGTTTCTTCAATATCTGATAGAAGAAATCCACTTTTTTATTCCGAACGGCCCATTCTGTTAGGATAGGCACTCCAACAAGACCGACTGCTATATGTCCTTTATGTTTTTCTTCAGTGATAGTCATCATATTCTCTCTTACCGTATTATATAAAGCATCGGGGACAACGCCTACCAACATAGGATAACACATATCCAACTGCGAACCTGTGGAATAGATACCCTCATTCGGACGATAGAAAGTTTGATGTATCAGTTCATTAAGCTTTTCTTTACGGGTTGCAAATTCTTCGGCTTCTTCTTTCTTACCCAACACTAAAGCTACTTTATTCATAGCACCCAGACATTCACTGATAAAACAGTTACTTACCAAATCCACAGAAGATTGAGCCCCTGCATCCACTCCCATCGGTGCCAGCCAGTCGCCAAGATACCAGTCGCGATATTTCGTATCAGGCCAGCGTTTCAATAAACCGTTGACAGTATATTTATCAACATATTTGAACCACTCTTTCATTTGAGAATAATATTTTTCAATCAGTCGCGGATCATTGTAGTTGACATAAGTTCTCCAAGGAGCCAACACAAAGAATCCACACCAATAAGGGCCGCCGCCACCTGCACCGGGATTAGGACCTACGTGTGGTAAACTACCTCCCTCACGCATGGAATCTCCCCATGTTTGCACCCAGTTTTCAAAAGTCGGAGCTACATCATACATGGTTTGCAAAGACATCGTAGAAGAGTTTCCATCACCACCATAACCGGCACGTTCCAGATGAGGACAGTCTACCATATATCCACTAAAGGTGAGACATTTCATTGTATACTGAATCATATTATGAATGGCATTCAAATCGGCATCCGAACATTCGAAAGTGGCCGCTTGCTGATAACCTCCGTGAATCTGAAGCGATTTCATCCATTCTCTTTCCGGCTTTACAGGAAGATTGGAAATACGCACATACCGATAAGCATGATGATTGAATTTATTTCTAAAACATTCTCCATTCCGTCCACCGGATATATAAATATCACTTTCACCCTGTTTGTCAAATTCTCCGTCTTTAGTCAGATTATCACTATATTCCATTGTTATTTCATGACCTACAGGCAATGTAGGCATATACATTTCAAACCATCCGGTCTGCACCCGTCCCATATCTACCAGCCAAGTGTCTTCATTCAATTGCTTTATAGAAACAGGTTGTAGTTTCTGATAGATTTTATTGACCTCACACATTTGGGGTGAAGCAATATGATCGGGAACTTTCACCGTTACTACCGGAGCCCATTTCATCTTGTTCAATGCTTGTGAAGAAAGATCTGTCGGCAAAATTCTTCCATCCACTCTTTCACCAGCAAATTGCAGTGCACGCCAAGTCCCTGTATCTGAATAACCACTTTCGCGCCCACACCATGAATTATCTGTTTTTGTCAGTACTTCCCATTTTCCATTTCGTAAAACATTCAGTTCCGCTTTCACCAATGGTCCGTCGTAAGCTGCTCCGAAAGTAGTACTTTTATACCATCCCTGTCCAAGCCAGATCAATAAGTCATTTTCTCCCTCTTGCAAGTAGGGAGTTACATCATAAGTGACGATCAATGAACGATTAGTCAGATGAGATACAGCAGGTGTCAGTACATCCTCGCCAACTTTTTCTCCATTGATATAAATCTCATGATAACCCAATGTATTCACATGCAAAAAAGTGGTTTCCCCTTTTGTTGCATTTACTTTCTTACGAAGAATAGGAGCACAGACCTTTCCTCCCTCAACAGATGATCCTATATATTCGCCATGCATTTGTGATTTATCCAAAATACCAACGGCAAAACGGGCTACCGGGCTCCAGGCCGAAGCCTGTTTTTGGGAATCCCATGCACGAACTCTCCAATAACATAATGAGCGGGAAGACAAAGAAGCACCTTGATAAGGCACCATTACCGAAGCATCGGATTTCAATTTCCCGGTATTCCATAAATCGGCTTTATCTTGTATCAGAAGAATACTGTCCGAAGCCACTTGTATCTCATAGTAAGCTTGTCTACCTTTCAACCCGTCACCTTTCAGCTTCCAACTGAAATGAGGAGTAGTATTATCAATCCCCAAAGGGTTCACCAGATTCTCACACTTCATTTCTGTCAGCATGAAAGGCGCTTCTTTCGCCTTACCATACATAAACGCTGGCATACAGCCAAAGCAGCCTATTAATCCTACAAACAACAAGCGTATATTCCTCATAATATATCAGTTATATATTTCAATGTAATCCATTTGTATTCCTTCGTTCATACCCAATAAGATGATGCTGACACACATCATTATTTCATTCTAGTCAGTTTCACCTGATGAGTAACCGGTTTATTTATTCTATAAATTGTTTCAACAATAGAATTCATATAATCACTCCATACCTTACGTATTTCAGGATGCATTGCTTTGACATACCAGTCATAGCTTGCTCTAAGAAAAAAATCTTTTGGCAAGTATTCCTGAAGTTTATCAATAGCTTTCTGATTATCGGCAAACAATAATCCCTCCTTTTTCAAGAAAGAATATTCTGTCCACAAATATTCTCTGAAGCGTTTCTCTATTTCAAACCGCTCTTCATTCAGGTACATAATTGTCATAGCCTGCTGATATTGGGGAGTAGTCGGATAGTCCGCCAGATTAATCCCATCTGCCAATCGTTCGGATGAAATATCATCTATAAACTGACCATCTATAGTCAACCGATACCTCCCTTTCTCCAGGTTGATTACCTGAAAGTATTCCTGATTAAATTCCTCCATAAACGGGATTAACTGCATGGCATCACGTTGAGATCTCTTGTTTCCCCAGCCATGCCGCGGAATAGAATCCAAAGGATAAGGAAGTGCATTGGCCAGATAGTCAAAAGCCAGTTCGCCTTCTTTCTTCTTTAATCGGGAGATTTTACAGTTTTGGTGAGTTACAACATTCGAGTGCTGTGCATCAATAGAAAAATCCGACACTTTATGTCCTGCCAGCCCTTGCGCTTTCAAGAACAAATAAGCCATCACCATCTGACCATCATTATCCGGATGAATCCGATCTATCCGGCAAAAAGTAAATGTCGAATCTTTCTTCTGTTCTCTTAGACTGATTTCGCACATCGGTTGGTTGAAATCTACAAAACCCCATCCATTCTTTTTGGCTGACGTGCGTTGGGCATCTATTATTTTCAGAATGGCGTTATTCTTCTGATGCAGAATGAAATTGTTGAACTTTGAGGTTTCATCATAAGGAGAACCACCTATCAATACTTTGGTTATTTTATTCTTAGCCAGCAGCCGTTTTTCTATTTCCCGAAAGCTATCCAACGACTTTGCAATCTGTTGTCCTGACAGTTCGTTTGCATTGTCTTTCATGTAAATATCATAACCGGTATCATTCATACCGAAAGTAAGGGTCACGTAAGTTGGACGTTTGCCGAATACATCATCGTCCAGCCGGTCTTTAATATCCCATGCACTCTCGCCGCCAATACCAGCATTCATGATAGTGATCGGTTTATCCGGAAAACGAGTCATGTAATACAACCAGATAAACGAATGATAATGTCCGCCATGAGTGATGCTATTTCCTGTAAACACTACGCGCTCCCCTTTCTTGAATGGAGGAATTGCCGACTGTGCCTGCAAACTACTAATACTCATATAAGCCAAACACAGTAATAGAAATATCTTTCTATTTATTTCATGAATCACCATCTGATACCTTTTTTGAATCATACCGAACTATAATTATCAGAACATTATATCCAGTTTATTCTTTTCCGTCTTCCCATACTGTTTCAGTAACACACTAACGTCCCCTTTCAGCAATTCGGGTTCTGCCTCCACACTAATCATCTTCTCTTCACCGGGCATCAAAGTAACATAATTATCAGACATAATAACAGGAAGTATACGTTTCTGCGTAGACTTGTTAACAAGCCTCATACGATTGGCAAATGCTACTGTTTCAGCATTATTCTTCAAGGCTATTTTTACCTTTCCATTAGACAGTTCCGACTTATCCACCAACCGGCAGGATAATTCTGCCTCCGGCAGCGTATTCAACAAGGTATAATCGAGATCTCTCACGCCATTTCTCCAATAGAAATTTTCGGAAAGCAGATTACCTCTAGCGTCAGTCAGTTCCAACTTGATAAAATGCAAAGGTGTCAGTTCTTCTATCCCTGCAGGCTTTTCACCATAGACTTCAAACTCAAATAATGAATACCCGAATTGTGTAGCACGACTAATACCCACCAATTTCACATAACGAGCGGCCACCGGTTCTAAACGAATTTGTTCCGTACCACCTTTTCCAGCCTTATTGGTATAGACCGTTTTCCAATTCTTTGCATCTTTCGACACCTGTAATTCATATTCTTTAGCACAGGCCACTTCCCATTTCAATGTCACATTTTCTACTTTCTCCTCCTTACCAAGATCAACATATATCCATTGAGGATCACTATATTCACTTTCCCAACGACTTCCTGTACCTCCATCCGTAGCCAATGAAGCCTTTTTGGAATCACCTGTTGAGGAAGAAGCAACTGCATTCTTTCCGAAAGCCAGATTGAACGGATTAAAGTTCAGTGTGAAAGCTTCTGTCTTATTACTGGCCGCCACGTCAATCTGCTTCGCCTGCCCATATGCAGAAACCTCTTTTCCATTCAGATCGTAAATTGTTGCTTTAGCCATTGCCCCTTTCAGGTCTTTCGCTGTCGTATTTATGGCTTTTATACTGTTATTGGAAGCATTCCATTGAATATGTAAAGGCTCACAAGCCTTTTTCGCTCCCCAGTAAGCCCCCGTAGGATCATAATAATAATCATAAGTCTGCCATACAAATGAAGGATAGGCAGGATGGCTCATCCAAATCAAGAGTCCGGCAGCATCATTCCACATCTTATCATTCCAAGCCTCATACATCCCCTTCATTACTTCGATATTCAGCATTTGTGCTTTCTCGCAGAATTCTTCCAGTCCGGACGATTCTCCGTACTGTGTGTTCACCGAGCTCTTGTAATTAACAGGGTTGGCATTGGATGCTTCTTTACCGAAGAAATGCTTGTTCCAGACATTATCATCATCATTCTTCAATTGCTCGTCGGTAGGCAAAGGCCACCATGCTTCTTGAGGTATAAACTCTTTTATACTTTCAAATGTAGGGAAAGTAGCTGTACCTATTTCTGTACGCATACCATATCCATGGTCGATGCCATACGGATAGGCCGGTGTATTAAAGGCCAGATTACTGCCGGAAGTTTCGAAATGATGTCTTGGAGGCTGATTTCCCCACCAGCCACTTCCAGACAGACCATCCTGATTGGAACAAGACTTATACATACGGTCATTATTGTCTTCTTTCGCTACCATTTCACGCAGATAATTATCCAAATCGGGTACCGGATGTGTTTCATTGGCTCCACACCAAATGGCAATAGAAGGATGATTTCGCAAACGTTTGACCTTATCAAGAGCGTTTGCTTTGAAAGCTTCCGGTTGTGCCACCTCATTATAAGCTACATACAACCAGAAGTCATTCCATACCATAATTCCATACTTATCACAATAATCGTAAAATTCATCGTCAGTCACACAGCCTGTCCACAAACGAATCATATTATAATTCATTTCTTTATGTAATCTGATCTTTGTTTCATACTCTTTACCCTGACACCGAAGCAGATACTCGCTCATTCCCCAATTACCTCCTTTCAGATAGATCTTCTGTCCGTTGATAAAAAAGGTCAGAACAGGATAACCTACCACATTATCAATCATTTTATACTCATACTTCTTGATACCAAACGTGAGTTCTTTCACGTCCGATGGTTTACCATCTACAGAACAAGTTAGTTTGCAAGTATAAAGATTGGGAGCACCATAACCGTTTGGCCACCAAAGTTTCGGATGATTGATAATCAATTGCGCGAATTTATCTTTGTTGATAGACAATCTGGCAGTCGCCCCTCCATCCACTTGAATATCTTTGGAAAAGGATATATTTCCCGGCTGGATAACTCCGGAAATAACCACTTTCTTTCGTTCAAGAGAAGCATTCTTTACATCAGTCGAAATAGAAATCTCCGCTTTCTGCAAAACAGGCAAATCTGAACGCACCCAAGGGTCTTCCATCACTACATCTCCGGTAACAGCCAGATAAGCATTACCTGTGATACCCGCCAGACGTCCCGGTACATAAGGCATCCAGTCCCATCCGGCACCTGCCAGATAACTGGGGCTACATGCAACTCCATACGGATCTTTAGCCTTGCGTGTTTTCTTCTGATCGGGATCGGTAATTAAAACAGCAATTGCATTCTTACCGGATTTCTTTATCAGATGAGTTACATCAAATTTTGACCGTATCATGTGGCCGCTTACATCTTTAGTAGACGTTTTCGTTCCAGATATTTTCTCTCCGTTAAAATAGAAATCAGCAAAACGATTCGTATTATCAAAATGAAGCCACACACGTTTGCCTTTCGAATAGGAAGCCGGAAGTTTAAATTCGGTACGATACCAGAAAGGACGATTATAAAACGTTTCGTCCACTTTATAAATATGATCGGCATAATTAGGATCAGGAACAATCCCGGCATCTACATAAGCTGTAAAAACAGTTCCGGGAACTACACCTTTCACATAATCGGGCATTTTAAACCCGGGAGTAGATATTTGTTCTCCGGTCGCATTTTCCAAATCTGCCTGCGGTTTCACCTCCCAGACAATTCCGGAATCAGAGCTGTTTAACGACATATTTATATCCTTTTCAGCACATACCCCCTGAATAGAAGTAGCCATCAACGATAATAAAAAAAGACCAAGCTTATTCATCAATCAAGCATTTAAAGTTACCATTTGTTTTTCCAATCCTTACTCCTATTAGATACCCCATCCGGTATTGGGCTGATCGCCCATAAACAGTTCCAATGTACCTCCGGCTACAATATCCGCAAAATCGAGATAGCATTTATTATACTCCTTGCCATTCAGCAAAGCCTTTTGTATATAGATGTTGTTCGTGTTGTTATCATGAGCTATTACAGTAAATGTCTTTCCCGAATAATAGGTAGGATCCAAGCGAAATTCCACTTTGTCAAATACCGGACTTGTAATTTCCATACGTGTATTGCCCGGACAAGAAGGATGAACACCGGAGGCTGCCAACACATACCATGCCGACATTTGGCCTACATCTTCATTGCCGACAATACCTTCTACTTTATTCGCATAAGCTTTTTCGCAAGTATAGCGAGTCCACTTTTGTGTATGCCAAGGCACGGCAAGCTGATTGAACAGGAAAGGAACGAAGTGCACCGGCTCATTTGCATGGTTATAATATTCATTCCACAACATATTGGAAGGAGTCTTATTGAAGAAATCAGTCAGGTCGGCAATTACTTTTTCCTTACCTCCCATCAATTCCACCATACCCGCAACATCGTGAGGTACAAACCATCCCTGTTGATAGGAGTTGGCTTCTATACAGCCATACCACTCTTTAAGACGTGCATTCTCCGGCCATGCCACCCATGTTCCATCTGCTTTACGAGGGCGGAACCAACCTTTCTCATGGTCAAAAACATGATGATAAGCCTGTCCCTTTTCATAGAAACATTTAGCATCGTCTTCTTTCCCCATAGCTTTTGCTAATTGGGATATACACCAGTCTGTATATGCGTATTCCAAAGTAGTAGAAATACTCAATGGTTCGGGAACATATCCCAATGAATCATTGCCAAAGCGACGTGATGTATTGACTGCATATTGATATGCCTTCTCCGCATCGTATGTACGGATTCCTTTGATATAGGCATCTGCCAAAACAGACAGCGCAGGATTGCCCAGCATACAGCCGGAATAAGAATTCATAAGCTCCCAACGCTCGTAATATTCACGTCCGCTTTGATCGGCCATAGTAATCAGAGAGTTCAGTTCATCGCTAACTAAGCGTGGATTGATAATTGTCTGTAAAGGGAACTGACTGCGAAAGACATCCCATCCGCTAAATATAGTCCGCTTCGTGAAAGTACTGTCGCCCGCATGCACTTTATAATCACCACCTACATAACGTCCGTCCACATCCGTATAGATACGAGGATCGATCATTGTATGATACATGGCAGTATAGAATATCGTTTTTTCATCATCCGTACCGCCGGATATCCGAATGCGGCTAAGTTCTTTATTCCACAAATCCGTAGCTTCCTGTTTTACCTGTGCCAAATCTTTAGAAGCTATTTCCTGTTTAAAATTATTAGCAGCTCCTTCCATATCGACGAAAGAGATGCCTACTTTCATCTCCACGCTTTCTCCTTCTTTGGTCGGAAATTCAGTAAAGAAGCCCAAGTGTTTGCCTTCCAACTCTTTTTTATCTTTTATAATCGGAGCCTGTGAAACACGTGTCAGATAGGGAATACTCACTACCTCATCCCGCTTCCGGGTCCATTGGTCAGGAATATCTGCACTCCAGAAACCGTAATCAGTCAGAGGTTTACTGAATTGCGCATAATAATAAACGGTATAATTTGCTTTTCCCTCGCCATTACCCCATCCACCGCCATCGGGTGTGCACTTCATCCAGCCTTGAATCGTATAATCATCTACCACTTTAATATATTGGGAAGTAGATGTTCCTCCTACCCTGCGTGCCAAATCTATCTGAATACGGGATTGATCGTTAGAGGGATAAGTGAAACGCAATATTCCACAATGCGGCGTCGCACTGCTCTCCACTTTTATCTTGTAATCAGTCAACTCTACAGAATAATATCCGGCCTTAGCTGTCTCGGTTGCTTTATTATAAGCCGAACGATATCCTTTGATACTATCGTTATTCTCTTTGCCTGCCACTTTATATAATTCACCGGTAGTTGGCATTACAAGGAAATTTCCCAGATCCCCAAACCACCCTACGCCACTCATCTGGGTAAAAGCAAATCCCTCAATCGTTTTATGCTCATCACTATAACCGGAACCGTTATCGCCTCCTGTTATTGTGTTCGGGCTAACTTGCACCATACCATAAGGAGTCGTAGCTCCAGGAAAAGTTTTACCTAACCCATGATAAACGCCGGCAGCTCCCACACTGGTACTGGCGCCAATAAATGGATTTACATAATCCGTCGGGATTAGTTCTTCCGAAGCTGTATGGACCGATGAACACCCTGTCATCCACCACAAAGAGCAAGCAATTAAAAGACTAGCAGTTGCTTTATACATAACAATATTATAATTATTTTAATTCAAACCCAAAACAAATGTCTTTATACCAAAACGAGGCATTGATATTGTCATTTCCGACTTTCCGGCATGTATTTTTATTTTCTTTCTTTCGATGCATTGTCCATTCAGATCGACCTCTTCCACCCCTGATAATGGCATATCGAAAACGATCTTCTGCAGCTTGTCATTTCCTTCTGCATTAAACAGGCGTAATATAATCTTTCCACTTTCCAACCGGGCAGCACTTATTTGATAACCTGTATTTTGCAAATCGACAAATGATTTTGATTCCAAAGCTGCTATTGAATGGCAGGAATATAGCAACGGCTCATTCCAGCAATCGCTATCATCTGCTATTGATGCTTTGTCCCATTTACCACGATGAGGTATGATTGCATATTTCATCTTCAGCGGCTGCGTAATTTTATAATCCGGCCCCCAAAGTCCTCCTCCCGAATATTGAGCTGTGAGCCCTAATGGATAATCTTTCCCATGAGAATAAGAAGTGGTATGATCTGACAATAAAGCCAGCGCATAATCGCCCTCCTGTTCAGCCAAATCAACCCAATGAAGTATGATATTATGTTTGATCTGATCCCAGGAATTAAAGAAAGTATTGTCGAGTTTACTTTCACAAACATCAAACGGTGCATTCTTATAGATACGAGGAGAACGAAGATCGGCTGGGAACAGAACATTCAGTTTAAACCGGTCATCACAAAAGGCCCTACGATTATCGCTCCAATGATTTTCTTTATACTCTCCAATACCTACATTCTTTTTCCAATCGATTGTCAATTCAAAATCAATTCGTTTTGTCCCTTTAGAAAGAGTTATAATCTGTGTAAACGGATGAGAAGCAATTTCTCCTTGTATCTTTACTTTTTTCTCATACGTGTTATCCCTCAATACCGTCAGTTTGCCCGGTGTTTCCGTAGAAGAATGAAATTTATTTTCTTCATAAAAGAAACCTCTCAATTCTCCCAAAGAATATTCACCTGTTTTACATGCAAAGTCTTTATTCCCCTCCTTCTTGGCAATCAGACTTTTTATAATTCCTCCTTTCGATAAGTCGAAAACAATCTTATACATATCATTTTCAACCACGTACTCCTGTTCATTAACCTTTTCACTCTTTGAAACCTGTTCATTCCCTGAAACTGCTCTTTTACCTGTTTCTTTCTTTTTTATGCAATACGTGGAGTAACCGAAAGGAGGAATATCTGCTTCAAAAAACAACCTTATTTTTTCACCCTCACTTTCTACAAAGCAACCTATCTCTTTCCCTTTCCAATCATAAATATCTAAATCCGAATATCCTGATTCTGAAGGAAGAAGGACATTCATTGTTTCTTTTCTTTCTGTTCCTAAAGTATTGAAAACGCGTATATACTGTTGTTGAGTGACCTTTTTCTGTTGAGCAATGGGATTATCAAAGCTCTGCATAGATGCTCCGATAATTCCATCAGCGATAGCATTCGTACTATCTGTCCAGCGTTTAATCTGATCTGCCCATGTACCCTGTTTATTCAATCCATTGTAGGGCACAATCCATGAGTCATGATGCTGCGCCAGCATTAAAGTGCGCCACGCTTCATCCATATCAGCTTGTGGACAGGTATATTTATTCTTCAGATAAGCCATCACGGACATTTTTTCCGCCATGATAATCCGATTTTCAGATGTGCGTACTTCCTGTGCGATACGTTGCATCACTTGACTTCCCCACATCAGGTTTACATGCATGTCCTCCTGTGAGAAATGCCAGTCATCATCTGTTTTTCCAATGGAGATCTTTTCAATGTAATCTCTCCATCTCATATATATAGAGTTATTTTTTGTGTTCTTCCCACTTCCTATCCACGGACCATTTTTCCATCCGGCATCCTGAAAACACATACCAACCGGATGCTGAATACCTGCATCACGACAAGCTTTTAAATATGCGTCCGAATTCCCCCAGGCAGTTGTTTGCCAAGTTGATTTCTGCTCCAATTCTTCACAGGCATACCGGGGAACTGTCAATATGGAAGTACCATCTGGTCCTACCCAGTTAACCAGTTCACCACCATAAGCAGCCGTATATCCTCCCCAACAAGTATTGGGACACTTCAATACAGCATATTTAAAACCGAATAGTTTAAGAATTTGTGGCAGACAGCTTGTGAAACAAGGTTCCTCCACGGAATAAGTGACAAAATCCACCTCTGGAAAATGTGCATTTATTTTAGCTATACCATATTGAAACTGCCGTATGATACTTTCACCCGAAATATTATAGCAATAAGGCTGCGCATAAGTAGGATTCGTAAATTCTACCTGCTGACTGGTTGCCACTTCCTTAAAATGCTGATAGGCCTCTGGGGTCTGTACACGAACCGTATCCCAAGTTTCAGGTTCTATTTCCAGACCTATTCGCCAATCCGGATGCATGTGCAACTGATCCACTATAAATTGCGTTTTCCACTTCACCGGATAATGACCATATATTCCGCCATGGTATCCGTCAACAAAATAAGCTTGCTGCGAATAGGCATTACTAGATAAAAAAACAGTCAGTAATATAATATAAATTTTATTCATGGTATCTTAAGACTATTTGGTTTGCATTGTTCCATTTTACGCATAAATTCATCTAATTTCTGCTGCGCAACTTCTTCGTCATTCTCATTCTCCGGAAATGTCCAATCAAGAAGTACCAAAAGATTCTGATTTTCAATAAATTCTTCTTTAAGTTCTTCACTATTGTCCACTTCCTGCAGAAAACTTGTTTTTTCATCAGAAGTCAGTTCATCAGCAAAATATCTATTTAGAAAATTCTTCATTCCTCGTCCTTTTTTTATCAAAGAACGATTAAATACATAAAAACCCCTAAAAGAATATCAATAAATTAATTAAAAGTCACGCAGCTAAGCACACATTAAGTTTCACTCTCAATTTTTTAAGTGCTATTCCCATCTGACATTCCACCGTATTCACCGAAATTCCGAGCTTCTCGGAAATCTCCCTGTATTTCAATCCCTTCATACGACTTAATAAGAATATATCACGGCATCTTTTAGGTAAGCTGTTGATAGCATCTCTGACCAGTCTTTCCGTTTCATTTCCCTCGGATATATCCGATACATCAAAACGGTCTAAAGATTGGAGTTTCAAATTTAATTCTATCTCGAAAGAGGCTTGCACATTCTCTGCATATTTTTGTTCGAATACCTTATGCTTCAGATAATCCAAGCATCTGTTTCTTACAAGTCTGAAAAGGTATGCATTTACATTTTCGATATGATCTATCGCATCTCTTCTCTCCCATAGGTCTGTAAACACATCTTGCGTTATGTTTTCAGCATCCTCTTCCAGTGCAACAAATTCTTTTGCGAACCGAACCAGTTTGGGATAATACATAAGATATAATTCTGAAAAGCTCATAGTTGTGTGTTTCTTTAGATTAGTATTCAGTTATCAAAAATCTTATGTTGCAAATATAGAGATGAAAAAAGCCTACTTCTGTGTGGAAGTAGGCGGGAAAGTAGACGTTTTTAAGATTAAAAAACATATATATATTTAATAATCAACAATTTACCGTAATATCATTTTATTGTTTTGGTAAACTCTATAGAATCATTTTTGAGATAAAGAACCGAGCTTTTTCACCTCTTCTTCAAAGAGATTACTATCAAGAACAGACGTTCTCTTCACTTTACTCTTATAATTATAAATTGTCTGCACAGAATAATGTAGAAATACAGCAATCTGACCTACGTCTATGATCCCTAATCGAATCAATGCAAATATGCGCAATTCTGTATTTAACTGGTCTTTTTCGAGCTTGTAACGCTCCTCCGGTTTCAACAGAGAATTAAACTCTTCTACAAAATTGGGATACAATTTAAGAAAAGCTTTATCGAAGTTATTATAAAGTTCTTCAAGTTCCTTTTCAAAAGGACGGGAAGAGGATTTATACAAATCATCAATTTGTCCTGTCTTTATTTTCCTGTTTACATTCTTCCTGTATTCATCCAATTTATTAATATAGACGGCACACTGGTTCATAAAATACCCCACATACTTTTCTTTGATTAGATTCGCTTCATCAAGATTCTTATTCAATCCAATCAATTCCTCATTCATGGTTTTAAGGTGCCGTTTAGCCCGGGACACAATCTTTGTTTGTTTATACGTGAAATACAGAGTGATCGCAAGAGCCACCACAAACAAGCTGGTCAGCAATATGTAAAAACGCAGATTCCGTTTCTGCTCTTCCAATCTATATAAATAGGTATTTTCTATAATTGGATGAATACGGGCTATTACAGTATTCTTAAAACGAGAGTTGTAGAAGATGGCATCATCCAAAGCTACTTTTATATAATTATAAGCCCGGTCTATATCACCTTTATGATACAAGTTGACTGCCAAAGTCAACAATGCTTCATTCTCTTTCACCGCCAACTTCGTATCTGTCATAGCAGCCAGTATCAGGTACTTTTCCTCCAGTTCAGGATTTTTCATCAACCGATAGATTCGTGCAAGTCCCATAGACATCATAGCATATCCATGAGATTCCGGCTCCTGCTTATTATATATCTCGGTCAATATTGAGAGCGATTCTTTTGTATTACCCTGATCTTGAAGTTTCACTGCTTTTTCTTTCCTGTATTCGTCGGACTGATCGAATAAGATACTCATCACTGTATCCCGGTAAGCCTCTTTCTCTGCAATATATCCATTTGAGAATCGTACGTCATCTGTATATTTAATGAGATTTTCATAATAGCGTATCTTATTCCAACAATATAATGCTTTCAGATGATCGGGCAAATCTGCACACTTTATCGACTTAAAAATGTCATTCGCCTGAAGGAACAATCCTGATAAGGAATAAGTAAAAGCCAATCGAAGTTCTTCTTCCAAAAGATACTCCTTATTTCCCATCCGCTTTGCAATCTCAATATTTTCATGAATATACTGCTCGGCAGAGTCGCAGACAAAAGTTTCATACTGGTGGATAATCTCTTTATTCAAATTGTATAAATCCTCCGGAGTATGCTGTCCAGACTTCTTTGTCTTCAATTCTTTTATGGTGGCTTCCTTTTTCTGTGTATACACCAAACGTTCAGAAATCACTTTGTCCAACACCTTCAACAAAGAGTCATTTTCATTACCTGCATAAAGGTAAAATAAGGAGTTCAAGAGAAAAAATGTAAACCAAAGTGTGCGTTTCATATTAGTGCGTTCTTTCTTAGTCTGCAAAAAAATGTATTTTATTTGTGTAATTCGTAAAAAAGGAAGTAAATCGTTCTTTTTATTGCATCTTTTAACAAATACAAGAGAAAGATTTGTCTCATTCTAAAATAATTTTTCATGAAACCGTACCGACCAAAAAACGAATCGCAAAGAAGCGGAGTTAAAAAAAGCTTTTTTGCCA
>ULNO01018420.1_pt1 | contig 19683 bp, 15 predicted proteins | sample 1951961 | NCBI WGS metagenome assembly ULNO01 (sample SAMEA4835581, study PRJEB28245) | human gut metagenome | biome: gut microbiome; material: fecal sample | place: Denmark | collected 2008
TCCCTCTGACATATCAGAAACGTGCGGCTTACACTGCAGGGATAGAAGCCACTACAGGTGTCGTGATTGACGAAGAACAACAGGAATTGTTGCTGCCTTTAGAGGCTAATCTCGTATTGTCCCAAGCTGGCGTACGTATGATGACCGGATTAGTTGGAAATATCTACTGGCCAAAGCACAGTGCTGCACAAGTTTTCTGGGAAGGAGAAAATGACGAAGCAAAAGACGGTAAGGGAGAATTTTCCAAAGGTAAACTTTACAGCCCGAATCGTTTGACGGCTTACGTAGACATCTCCAAGCAATTACTGATCCAAGAGAATCGTTCTGTGGAAGGTCTGATCCGCCAATTGTTAGCTGTCGCTATCGCACAGAAGGTGGAGAAAACAGCATTGAGCAATGCTGTACATGAGGATAACGTACCTGATGGAATGTTCCAAACTTTCGGAAGTGTTAATGGTGCCATGGATTGGGCTAAAATTGTAGAATTGGAAACCAATGCTGACCTTAACAATGCACTGTTCGGAAATTTAGGGTATATCATGCACCCTTCATTAGTGGGAAAAGCTAAAACCAAAGTAAAAGATGCTTCCGGTGCGGGTGGGTTCATCTTTGGTAATGATGGTATTGGTATGCTGAATGGATACCGTGCTCTACGCACAAACAATATTCCGAAGGAATTACAGGAAGCAAAAGATGAATTCGGTATTGTATTTGGTAATTGGGCAGATTACTTCCTTGGACAGTGGGGGGCTATTGACTTGACTGTTGATCCGTACACACAAGCAACTAAGGGTATGGTTCGTTTGGTGGTTAATTCTTACTGGAATATGGGTATGATTCTTCCTGAATCGTTCACTATTGCATCCATGAAGTAATATGGCATACGTGACCTTAGATATGGCAAAAAGGCACTTGAATATAGAGCCCTCATATACGGATGAAGATCCGTATATAGAGACTCTTATCACTGTAGCTGAAGAAAAAACAGCGAAAGAGCTTTGTGTGTCAGTGGAAGAACTTGCTACCATTGACGGCGGTAAGAATATCCCGGCACCGCTGGTTCAGGCGATGTTGCTGTGTCTTGGTGCTTATTATGCAAATCGGGAAAATACGGCGTATGCCACTCTAAAGGAAATTCCTCAAGGGGCAAAATACTTAGTTGATCTTTATAGAGACTATTCAAAATGAGAGCAGGATTATTACGCGAATTACTTGTATTTAAATCTCCGGTTGAAACGCAGAGTCCTACAGGGGCAGTGAAGAAAGAGTATAAAGAAGTGTTCCAATGTCGGGCAGTGCGCAAGAAGATGTCTCTTATTGCAGACAGGGACGGGGTTAGTGCAATGGAGCAATTTATCGGGCATACACTCGTTTTTCAGGTACGTAATTATCCGGCAATCAAAGAGAATCTCCATGTTACTTACAATGGCAATGAGTATAATCTCAAAATGGTTAATCCTCAAATAAACGATAATAGTCTGCTATTAACTCTTGAAAAAATTGATACATGATCGAGATTAAACAAATAGATCGGGAAAACATTCAGTACCTCGTAGACAATTTAGAGGACTTCGAAAAGGACAAGGCTATAAAGAGTGGTCTTCGATCTGCAGTTAATGTTTTCAGAGTTAAAGGTAGAGCTAATCTCCGGTCTCGTCTTCTTTACCACGGTAAACAGACCAACCACTTGATGAACTCGTTTACAAACCGAGTTAAACGGAATAAACTAGGAGCACTCGCGGGCTTTGATCGTCCAGGTGGTAATCATTCTCACTTGGTGGACTCCGGAACAAAAGTTAGAAGAACAAAGAGTGGTGCGAATCGAGGTATTATGCCAGCTAATCGTTTTTGGTCAGATACAAAAGTGAGTGAAGAGGGTAGGGCTATGAGTGCACTCTATCAAGGTGTCCAAAGAGCCGTTCAACGAATAAATAACAGAAGCTCATGAATAAATTGGCAATTACAACCGAGATTAGAAGCATTTTACTTGATTCAGAAGAGATCACCTCTCTGATAGGAAAGAAAATATTTCCTGTCGTTGCTCCATTGAAAACAGAAGGTGATTTCATCATTTATCAGCGTGACGGTTACAAACAAGAATATACTAAAATGGGCGTTGCCCGGCAAATTCCTACTGTATTTGTAAATGCTGTTAGTGATGATTATGATCGCAGCCTACAGTTGGCTTCTCTAATATATGAGGCTTTAGAAGGTCAATTTTCTAACCCGGATATGACTATACACTTGGAAGACTCTACGGAGGATTATTCAGAAGGAAAATACTTTCAGGTGCTTCAATTTTCAGTAGAGTAAAAAATGAAACGTAAAACTAAAATTTTAAAGAATATGGCAGAAAAAAATATGATTCCTCCAAAGATATGATCGTTGGTGATAAGTTAATGCTTTTTGTTGAAACTACTCCAGCGGATGGTAGTACACCGGCAGTAATAACACCGATTGCGTTTGGTACATCATGCGGTATTGACCTTTCAGCAGATACCATTGACACATCTAATAAAATGTCTGGTAATTGGAAAGAATATCTTGTTGGGCAATTAGGATACACTGTATCCTGTGAGAGTATGTTATCTCTCAAGACCGGACATCTTTCTTTTTCTACACTTAAAAAGATGATGGCAGATCGTAAGCCAATACCGTTCGTTCTTGCAAAGTCAGAAGAAACAGAGGGGGATTTTCCTAAAGGTGAAGAATACGTAAAAGGACAGGCTATTATTACCGCCCTCTCTCTTAAGGCCGATAATGGTGCAATCTGTACTAGTTCCATTTCTCTACAGGGAACCGGGGCTTTGGAGGATGGTACAAAAGCGTAAAGAAGAAAAGAATAAGAATGTAAGCGAAGGCGGTCAGATGATGGCCGCCTTTTTTAATTAGAACAACTATGAGTTTATTCATCATATCCATCATCATTGTTTTTGCAGTATTTACAATAGTTGCAATTGTTGATGATAAATGCTATCATTCAGGTACTCCAATAACGTTGCGTCATCCAGCTCCAAAGAAATTTCGTCTTGATACGAAAGTGAAACTGAATGTTCAGTCAATAATCAGGTGGGAGCAACTTCGGAAAAAATCATTTTCCCTAATGGACTACTCCGATAAGGATGACGTAGAATTATTACTGTATACTACAACGATATGTAACAAGGAAGACAAAATATATACATTTGAAGTGTTCCGACATACCCTTTCTAACGAAAAAATAGCCCGTGGAATGATTGTGGCCTTAGAGAGAGACAGCAGTTCTCACTCAATTTCAGAAAAAACAAGAAGAGGATGAACTGGTAAATCACAGGGCTATCCCTGGTATGATTGGAGAACTGGTTTCAACGCTCATCATGTCAGGGTTAGATGCACACTACGCATTGGAAGAGATGAAATTATGCGATCTGCCTTTATATATTGAAGCGTATGAGCGAAAGAAGAAAGAGCAGATGGAAAGTGAACGGCTTTGGACCTATCTGAATATTCTTCCCCATGTAGATGGTAAGAAGTTGCCAAGCGCTCGGGATTTATATACTTTCCCTTGGGAGGAAGAAGAAATCAAGAAGAATGCAGAGCGTGTAATGAAAGAGAATGAGGAAGATTTAAAAAAATTCCTTTCAGGAGAATTATTTGATATAGATAGTGTAAACTGGTCTAAAAGAGAACAATAATGGCAGGACATTTAAGCTTTAGTATAGCTATAAATTTACTCACGGAGAACTTTAAAAGAGGTTCAAATCAAGTGAAAGCTGCATTCAAATCAATGCAAATGCAGTTTCTTACTTTTGCTGCAGCTCTGGGGGCCGGTGGCTTAGGTTTGAGTAATTTCATTTCTCGGCTCATTGAAATAGCTCGTGAAACTAATAGAGTGACTACCGCACTAAAGAATGTGTCCGGTAGTATGTCACAGTATGCCGACAATCAGCGGTATTTACTGGACTTGGCAAAGAAGTATGGACTGGAGATTAACGCTTTGACGGCTAATTATGCCAAGTTTACGGCTGCCGCGTCCATCTCCGGTATGTCAATGATGGATCAGCGGAAAGTGTTCGAATCTGTTTCCCGCGCTTGTACAGCCTTTGGGATGAGCGCAGACGATAGTAATGGGGTTATGCTTGCACTTTCTCAAATGATGAGTAAAGGCAAGATTAGTTCCGAGGAATTACGTCTACAGATGGGAGAACGTCTTCCGGTTGCATTACAGGCGATGGCAAAAGCTGCGGGTGTCTCTGTTGCCGGACTTGACAAGCTGATGAAGCAGGGTAAGCTAATGAGTAAAGACGTGCTTCCTAAGTTCGCAGAAGCACTCAACGAGATGATTCCTAACGTTGATACTGACAACTTGGAAACATCTGTAAATCGCCTGAAAAACGCATTTACAGAATTTGTAAACGGGACGGATGCACAGAGTAAATATAAAGCCCTGATTGATTGGTTGACCGGGGCCGTTCAAGGACTTGGGGATAATCTCAAGAATATAATGTTGCTAGCTTTTGCCGCGATTGTATTTGTTGCCATAAATGCCGCTACCAAAATGTGGAGAGGGTGGTCTGTTGCTTATGACAACGTAGCAATGAGCGGTGAAAGAGCATCCGCTAGAGCTATAGCAGCTACAGAGAAAAGGGTCTTGACAGAACAGACACTAGCCGTAAAAAGAAAAGCGGAAGCACTTGCAGAAGCCAATTATCAGACGGCGCTAGCTAATGGTGTAGCATCTGATGTAATAACAGCGGAGGTTGCAAAAGACAAGGCCATCCGGGCTCGAATATCTGCTGAAAGTGCACTCGAAAGAGCTAGAGCGATAGAGCAAAAAGCGCTTGATAAAGAAAAATCTATATCCACAACTACTTCCGCTATGGCAGGAGCTAACGGCTTTAAAAAAGCCTGCATTATCGTAGGAGGACAAGCAAAAAGATTGATGCTATCTCTGAAAGGGCTTTGGAGTTCGTTTGCGCCAGCGATTATATTCTCTGCGTTGGCGGCTATTGGTGGAAAGTTGTTTGAAGTGTATCAGGAAGCCAAACGAATAAAGAATATATTCTCTGATTATCAGAAGAGTCTTTGGAGTGCAAGCAATACTCCAGAAATAACACGTATGCAAACTTTGATTAATATCATGAACGACAGAAAGAAAAGTCAAAATGAAATTAACATAGCACAAGGCGAGTTGCAGAAGATGTTAGGTAAAGAGAACTTATCACAAGAAGAACTCAACAAATTAGTAAAAACAAGAATAGCATTGCTTAGGGAAGCAGCCATGGCAGAACATGCTTTTAATACTGTCGGAGAGTATTCGGAAAAGAATGCGCATCTGTCGGGAAGCGTAGGACTAAGCACTGAACAGATGGATCGATTAGTCAAATTAAAGCCTATCGATGGCACGTCTAATCGAAACAGCTTTGCCTATAATAATGCTATCAGAGATGAACTAAAGAAAAATGGTAATTTATACAAAGGAATTTCTTTGTCTGATGTGGATAAGGCAGTAAAAGAATATATCGAAAATAACCGTGTAATAGCAGATGCCACTAACAGAGCAGGTAAATACCAGGCCAATGCTAGCAAATTAACGACATCAACAGCAGATCCCGATGATAGCAAAAAGAAAAAAACTCCTCTACAAAAAGAGCAGGAATCTTTCAATAAACAATTCGAAGAATTAAAAGCCGAACTAGAAATAGGAAAGATTACTCAAGCTGAATATAACAAGAATCTTGGTGAATTGAACATAAAGATGTATGCTCAAGCTAAAGGAACAGGTGATAAAGAAGTTCTTGAAAGCGAGTATCTGAAAGCCAGAAAGGAAGCAGCAGAGGCTGCTATAAAGAATCAAGATAAGAATGCTGCTCTTGTTGAATTTGAAAAGGTTCAGAAAGACTATAACGCAAAGGTAAAAGAAGCCCAAGTGCAGCAAGCTAAGGGCTTAATGTCTCAAAAGGATTTGAACAGTAATATTGCGTCTCTTTCAATCGAAGCAGCCAAATCCGCTGCCGGTATCAAGGGTATCGGAGATGAGGCTGATGTGTTTATCACAGCTATGCAGTTAAATGCCAAACTCCTTTCATCATCCACTAAGGTAAAACCGCGTGATACTACATTTGATTACAAAAAGACAAAAACTGATATTGCCTCTGCAAATCTGGACAAGGCTAAAGAGTTAGCAGATAAATACAAAGAAGAAGCAAGAGTCATTGGAAAAACTTTATCAGATGAAGTTGCTAATGCTATGGCGAATGTTCCGTCATTGGAAGAAGCTTTGAAATTAGCACAGGTAAAAGAGGATATCAAGAATCTCAATAAAGAGCTTAATGAATCATTGTATTCTGGTGTCAAAGACATTGCAAGCAGTTCAGACCGTATTGTAAGTGCGTTCAGTAACCTTCGTGATGTTATAAATGACGTAGACGCAACTGGGTGGGAGAGAATTATGGCTATCTGGAATGCTATGACAAATGTGGTAGATGCTTTCTTATCTATCATTAAGATGATTGAGAGCCTGACAGAACTTACCAATAAGCTCACACAGGCAAAACAGCAAGAGAATGCGATGACTGATGAGTCTGCCACATCAAAGTTAACAGAAGCGGCGGTTGATACTGTCGTCACAGAGGTAAAAATAGCCAATTCCGAGAGAAAAAAATTAGCAGACACGTCAGAAGCCGCCACGGCCGCAACTTCTGCAACAACGGAAGTAGCTGCCAATACAGCAAAGGGAGTAAGTGCGGCAGGATCTAGTGCTGCAAGTTTACCATTCCCGGCAAACATAATTGCTATTGGTGCTGCAATAGCTGCTGCGGTTGCGTTGTTTGCTTCAATTCCGAAATTTGCTACTGGAGGCGTTATAACCGGTGGCCCCACTTCTGGGGATAAAATACTAGCCCGTGTCAATGCTGGAGAGATGATTTTGAACCAAGGACAACAGTCACGGCTATTTGAAGCTATCAATTCAGGTAGATTGGGAGAAAGTGGAAATATGTCTTCCACAATAACTACTAGAGTTCGGGCTAAAGACCTTATTCTTACAATTAATAATGAACTGAAGTCACAAGGAAAGAAACCAATATCATGAGTTACGGATTAATATATACAGTACCATTTGCCACACTGGACAATGCCTCATGTGTGGTAGAAATCGAAAAAGAAAACTATATAGGTAAGTCAAAAGAATTAATCCCTGCTGGTGATTCTCCTTTTACAGTTGACATAGAAGATGAAGAATTTCTTTATACTCCTACTCGATTTAGTACAGCAACGATCCGGGTGGTTGGTAGCGACTACCTGCAAAGTTTGTTTTCTACGGCTTATCAAATGTATCGGGTGACATTGAAAGTAAATGGCTTAGCTACTTGGTGTGGATTCATAAAACCAGAACTTTACACACAAGACTACACTTTGAAGACATTTAATCTTGAACTGGAGTGCATGAGTGCTATGTCCACCCTTGAATTTATAGATTATAAACAAATGGGGGAGAGCCGCACATTTGTGTCTTTCTGGGACCTAATAAAAAAATGTATTACTTCGACTTCGGCTCAATACAATGCTGTATATTTCCCCCATGTATATGCGAAAGACGTAGAAAGTTATGCAACAGAAAGCAATGTGTTAGAAGGTATAACGGTAAGTGAACAGAATTTCTTCGATGAAGATGATAAGGCTATGAATTTGAAAGAAGTATTAGAAGAGGTTTGCAAATTCCTTAATTGGACTTGCGTTGATTGGAGAGGGGATTTATACTTCATAGATATAGATCATATCGGGGAATTCTATAAATATGGTCCTGTAACATTCGAGAAAATAGGAACAGAGGGATTGAACTTGCTTAATGTACAAAGTATAGGTTTCGCAGGATCCGATCATGCATTAGATATTTTGCCGGGCTATAATAAAGTTACAGTAAAAGACAGCAATTACCCAGTTGATTCGCTTATTCCTGATTTATTTGGAGATTCTTTATTAAGTCCTTTGATTAAAAATAGTCCATATTATCGGAAAATAGATGGAGATCGTTTTTCATTCTTCGTAAAATTCTATATAAACCCTCGGTTCAACAATGTATTTAGTGACAAAGATTCTTTGCAAGGGATTGAAATTGATTTGAAATCATTAGGAAATAATGCTGATAATGCCGTTATTAACAATATAGGATCATTAATCAGCAAGCAGGCGAAATACAAATGGGAAGACGGTACTCCATCATCGTTAAGCTTTGAGGATGTGCTAATTATTGGAATGGGCTTAGGCAACAAGAATTATAGTTCTTTGACTGACTTGACACTATTCCTAAATAAAGATATCCCAGTATTACAGATTAATTCTGACTATTTGGTAGAAACTATAATCTCTCCATCTGATGGATCAAGTTATCTATTGCTTTCTGGACAATACTTTCAATCAGACTCACTATACACCAGCCCAGCGCAGGGAGGTGATGGCACTTGGAATAATACAGCTGGAGATAATTGTTGTAAATTCAAATTGAAGATAGGAGACAAATACTGGACAGGTGGAAAATGGACCAAGGAAGAATCTCGTTTTATTATTAAATGCGGTGGATATGGAAAAAGTAAAGTATGGTATGAGTGGAATGATTTTGAAAACAATGTAACTTATGACATGAATATAGATTCTAAAGGATATGCAATACCAATTAAAGCATCAGATAAACTTTTTGGAAAAATTGAACTTACAGTATTACGTCCTTTTCCCAATAATTACGGAGAAGGCGGCCAGATTAAACGTTATCCATATTATACTTTCATGCGTGATTTAAAACTACAATTATTTTCCGGGATACCAGAACAAGACGAAGAAAAAAATAATGATACAGATCGTATTTATGAAAATGTAGCAAATGAAAATTATATCAATGAATTGGAGGAAATAGAATTTAAGATTACTTCTCATAATAATGATGGAGCTTGTTATAGTAAAGTTATTATAGGGGATAACTATCTGACTGATAACTTATACTCCGTGATTGAAGGAACAACCATCCGCCCAGAGGAGCATCTAATAAGAAGAATAATTAAACGGTATAGTGCCCCCCAGATAAAGTTAACACAAGTAATAAAAGAGACACCTGATTTAACGCCTATAACTCGTTTGTCTGACAATTATATGGTTAATAAGAGATTCATCAATGTTGGAGGCACAATCGATTATAAGATGAATCAATTTCAGTGTATAATGATAGAAGTATGAGTGATATTTTAATAAAGTCAAGAGTAATTCCATCTAACCCCCGGTCGAAAAATTATCCGGCTGGGGCCACTGTTGTACGCTCTGGTAGCGGGGGTGGGAGTACGTTAATAACTGGTGGTGGAGGGACTAATATTGATATCATAAAGGTTGATGACATGCGATCATTAACCGATAAAAATGTTCTTTCATCTCTCCGAGTTCTTGGTGAAATTCTATCACGGATTATTAAAAATGATGACGAGACAGAACTTTCAGAGGAAAACACGCTATCATCACTCCGAATCACTAAAGAAATAGCAGAATCAGCCAAAATAATTTTAGATAAAATAGAGAAAACATATCTTTCTAAAATAGAAAATGATGAAGCTGCTGGGCTTATAACTTTTCTGAAAGGTATTGTTTCTAAAGAGCTAATTGAAGCTAATAACGGCTTGGTTGTTCGTAAGACAGAAGCTGTAGAACCTATGCTGATGTCTTTATTATCGGAAGAGTTCGAGGATGGTATTGTAGAAGAGAACGAAGATGTATTTATTGAGGAAATGCGTACTGCTACAGGTGGTGCGGTAACATTAGGTGAACTTGATAACGTAACTGACGAAGCAGATAAGATATCAGATACGGACGATTTGCTTGTACGTCTTGCCGGAGCTTCTGGTTGGACAATTAATACCACTTTATTCTCTCAAGTCTCACAACTCATGTTGAAAGTCTTTCCGTTTACTATGACACTATCAGGAGGTGGAACTTATGAGAAAGGCAGTTCACAAACAATATCTCTGTCATGGACTTATGATCGGGATATTGAATCACAATCAATCAACAATGAATCACTGTTAATCGGAATCAGGGCAAAGCAATACGCAAATGTTGCTACGGATACAACTTATACTCTGAAAGCGATACAGGGCGGACAGACATATACAAAGTCCGTATCAGCACAATTTAAGGTGAAGAAGTATTACGGAGTGTCCGCAAGCGGAACATTGACAAATGATGAGATTTTGTCTTTATCAAACACATGGGCCGGCCGGACGCAAGGCTCTACTGTTTTCGATTGTACCGGTGGTAAGTATCCTTATTACATCCTTCCTACATCTATGGTATCCGGTATTCAGTTCTGGATTGGAGGATTGCGTAATACAGACTGGAAAGAAGAAACTCGTGAAGTTACAAACGCTTTCGGTCACAAAGAGAGTTACACTATTTATCGTTTAAATAGCATCCAGACGGGTGTATTAAATATTGAGGTGAAATGAGTGAAGAATTGAAGGGAACCAATGTATATTCCCCTATTGTTCCGGGCACAAGTAGAGACGTATATCCTACGCACTATTCTATTTATGGTCAAGGTGGTCATAAGGAGGTATCTACTATTGACGCAAGGAATGCCATTACAGCCGACCGATTGACAGAAGGCTGTGTCGTCTATGTAAAAGAGACAGATAAGGAGTATCAATATAAAAATGGCGAATGGGTAGATTATCAGACAAATTTTGATGATACCGTACTTCGGGAACTTATTGACGAAAAAGTAGATAAAGTGGACGGAAAAGATTTATCTACCAATGACTTTACCGATGCGGATAAAGAAGTTATCGCAATTCATTCAGAAGAAATAGACAGTTTGCAAGATTCTGTCAACGATATCTACCAGCGTCTTGACTCCACAACCGGAGTTCAATACTATATCCGTGTCCAAAATAATGGTGATAAGTCTTTTACTTCACAAAAGGGTGAACCTTGCGTATTAAATTTCACATTCATTTCACAGGAACGTTACAGCTATAATGATCCTTACGAGAATACCGGAGAACGTGGCAAGTGTGAGATATTCATAAAAAACTCTGTCAGTGCAGACTATACCCTGATAAAAACCCTGATGGTTAACTCCATTACTGCCACAAAAGTTGATATAGCCGAGTATCTTGCGAATGGGGCCAACTCAATCATGGTTAAAATAACCGGTGAAGTGACCGGACAGGCCACTCCGGCTTATACTTATAATGTAACGATGACATCATTGTCTGTCAAGGCTGATACTTTCCAGTGGTGGACATTATATTCCGGGGCAATTTCTATTCCTCTCTATATATCCGGAAATGTAAACAAGACACTTAAAGTCACCCTTGAGGGAGAAAACTACGCCAAAGCGTATGAGCAAGTGCTGGGAAACGTTATCTATACGGATACCGCTTTGAATTTCTCTATTGACCACCCCGGACAGACGGGTGTATACAAATTATCCGTTTATCTTGAAAACTCCGATGGCACCATCAAAACCAAAACGGTGTCTTTCAATATCATGTGCGCATCGGAAGGCGAGCAGGTGAAGCTGATGTGTGTGAATAATCTTTCAGAAAAAGCATCCAACTGGTCGAACAATAAACTTTTTGAATATTCAGTTTATGATGGTGATGCTACGGCTACAAGTGGCACATTTTCCATTAGAATGGATAATCTTACCGTATATACCAGTGAGGAGAGTACGATACCCACTAATACGAAAAATAGCTTCTCTTATGCAATGGAGATTGAAACCGTCGATGATACAGACTTTGAAATCTCTGTAGCCGTATCGGATAATGGAGAGCCTTTGGCCGATACTATGCTCTTCCCTGTGAGCAACTCTTCCGGCTTTTCCGCTACGGCCGGATCAGTCTTTTACATGAACCCGCGTACACGTACTAATAGTCAGTCAAATTACCAAAAGATTATCAATGAAATAGACAGTTCTCAAATCGCAGCCGAATGGGAAGGCATGAACTGGAATAACGACGGATGGACTGTAGACAGTGACGGAAACCGTGTATTAAGAATGATGGCCGGAAGCTTGTTGGATATCGGTTACAAGCCTTTTGAAATAGAAAGTGCCCGTAATGGGAAAACCATTGAACTGGATTATAAGATTTATAATGTTACCGACTACTCCGAGCCTATTATTACTTTGTCGGTACCGGATGGAAAAGGATTTACCGGACTTAATATTTATGCAAACAACATCTGGCCGTGTAGCCAGTCTCTTAAAAATGAGGAGTTACAATCAATTCCAACCGATGATGGTGTACGTGTTAGGATAGCCATGACCATTTCGCCGAATATGTATGGAAATACCGGATTTAATCTTTGCTCTATTTATATCAATGGAAAAAAGAATCGTACTTTCCTTTACGAATCAAATGATTATTGGGCGCAGAATGGAGATATAATTATAGGTTCTGATTATGCTGACGTGGATGTCTATGGAATCCGTATATATGAAACCGGACTAGGCTCCAACGCAGTACATAAGAATTATATCAATTGGTTGCCCGGTACCGATGAAAAGGTTGAAGAAAGCGAGAATAACAATCTTTATGACGCAATGGCCACACAGTTAGACTTCGATGCCATAAGGGCAAAAATGAATGTCTTTGTATTCGATAATATATTCCCGTCTTATTATGATACAGCAAAGAGAACAGGTACACTTGAAATACTATTTGTAAACCGCCCGGAACGAAACGTGACCATCACCAATGTGGAATTGAGTGGTCAGGGCACATCTTCTAAAAAATACTGGGAATGGAATGAAAAGGGTAAGGTTGACAAGACGAAGTCTGTTATTACTTATGCTGACGGGTCAACAACCACAAAGAAGTTTATCATGTTTGATAACGTTCCTGCATGTGCATCCGTTACATTCAAGAAAAACTGGGCATCATCCATGCAGGATCACAAGGCTGGTTCGGTTAATTCATATACGGATTTGTATAAACAGCTCGGACTCACTAATGAAGCAATTGCCCTTGATCCGAAAGTCCGTGTTTCTGTCTATCAGGAGCCATTTATGGCTTTCCGCAAGGAACTCAATGACGAGGGTGAAATAGTATACACCAGTATGGGTGAGTTTACTGGTGGTCCGGACAAGGGGGACAAGTATTGTTTTGGTTATGATACCGATTTGTTTCCCGGCCTTATCTCTATTGAGGGAGCGGATAACTCCCCACTTCCGGCATTGTTTCGCGTACCTTGGAATACGGGAAGAATTACATATAACGCAGACGAAGAGTCATGGCAATACAATGGAGAAAACAGCATTGGTCTTGACGGTGGACTTCCGGAGAATATAAAATACTGGATACCGGCCTATAATCTTGTGTATTCCTGTTCGAGCAGAATTCAGCCGTTTAATGGGACGCTGGCTGAATTGAATGCTGACGCATCCGGTTATAAAGAGAATGGTGTGGAATACTGGATCGCAAAGCCGGGTGATACAAATCTGTATAACCTGTATTATTATGAAGCTGCAGAAAAACAGTTCATACCATCCGACATAGGTGAAGGACAAATAAACCTGATACACCAACTTGTAAATAAGGGGTACGGTTTATCAAGTGCTGATTTGGTGGGGAAAACAAATGATGAACTGAATACACTTTTCATCAACGCCCGCATTGCCAAATTCAGGGCTGAATCTAAGACCTACTTTGATATTCCCGACGCAATATACCATCACAACTTTACCGAATTTGTTGCTGCTACCGATAACCGGGCAAAAAACACATACCCATATTGTTTTGGAGAAGGCTGTAAATGGAAATGGAGACAGGACGACCTTGATACAATAATGCCTATCACCAATCAGGGACAACTCCGAAAGGGGTATTATGTCGAGGTACATGACAGTTATGATACCGGAGCTCCTGTATGGAATGGAGAAACTTCCGTGTTCTGGAATCTGTTGGAACTGGCGTTTCCGGACGAACTTGCTGCAGGAATGCGTTCTATGATGTCGGCTATGGAGGTATTAGGCGGCTTGAAATCCGGTACTCATGCAGAAAAAGTCTATGCATGGTACCAGAAATACTATCTCAACGTGAAAGAATATTTTCCGGCTGTAACAGTGAATGAAGATTCCAAACGCTATGAGAATGCCAAGCTAATGATGAATGCCGGACGATACACGAATGATACTGACCCATTGACACAGGAACTAGGGGATTTATACAGCGCGGAAACGGCATGGATGAAAAAGCGCATCCAGTATATGTCTTCAAAATATAGTTTTGGGGAGTATTCTGCAAATGGAACAGATTCAATAAATGTTCGTGCTGCCGGAAACGCTATCGCCTATGATATAATTCCCGCCATCGATATGTATCCCACTATTGCAAACGGTACATCAATTGTAAAGGGTAGCAGAACAAAGGCCGGACAGGTATGCAGAATGATAATAGACCTGGGTGGCACAGGTGACCAGCAGAATATCATTCAGGGAGCCAGTTGGCTGATGAGTATTGGTAAGTGGCATGATAAAAACGTAAACGGAAATCTTATCATCAAGGGAAGAATGTTACGTGAATTAGAGCTGGGAAGCCGTACAGAGCGGATTGTTATTGCGATCACGGGACTTACTATCTCGGATTGTGTATCTCTGCAATCTATCCTTTTGTCTAACATAGCCACGTTGGCCGGTTCTCTTGACCTTTCTGTGTGTACGCATTTACGTAGAGTTTGGGCTGATGGAACGTCACTGACACAGATAAGGCTCCCGCAAGGCGGGTGTCTGGAACTGGTTCAATATCCATCCACGAACAGGTATTTGACATTACAGAACTTCCCTCTGTTGAAACAGGAGGGAGTGCTTATCGATGATTGCGCCGGAAAGATTACGGACTTCTTTGTCAGTGATTGTCCGAAACTTAATCCGGTTGACCTTTTAATAAAGATCATGGATGCACAGCAGGAACAGGGAGAAGCGCATGCCCTTAAACGTGTGCGTGCAGTGTTTGGGGAATATACCTATAATAAGAATGGAGCCGAGATGCTTGATAACCTTGGAAAGTTGGCAGACGGGACTTATGTCGGGCTTAACAGTTCCGGTGTAGCTGGTGATGATCCTCGCCCGGTTCTTGATGGAACGCTTCATATCAATACGAATTGCTATGAAGATACAGCCATAGCTCTTCGTAGTTATTTCAATCGGCTAGTACTTAATATAACAGGTGAATTTTATCTACGATTCAAAGACGATTTCATAGGTTCTTACATGGTTGGGAATTATGGTGATGGTACTGGTATTATTAAAGCGCAATTGGCGAATATAACAGATTCACAGTTTGGTACTCCTTTCAGTAATAATACTCAAATAATGTACTTTGATGAATTTCAGTACATGACATCCATCTCAATGATTAAACCGGGTTTATTAAAATATTGCTCTAATTTGAAATCTTTCATGCTACCTCCCTATGTAACAGAGATTGCTTTTGAAGCTTTCAGGGGGACAGCGATAGAAGAAATGATTATTCCTAAATATGTTGAATATATGCAGCAGTCTATTTTTTCAGGTTGTCCTAATTTAAAGAAAGTTGGGTTTGAAAGTGGTAGAATGAAACCTTTAAAACTAAGATGGTCCATTTTTGAAAAATGCGGTTCTTTAGAAAGCTTCGAATTTCCTGACGAAATAATCAGCGAGGGTATGGATAACTTCTTTGATTACTGCTCCAGTCTGAAGACTGTAATATTACCTGTTAATGGACTAACTCTCTTAGGTAAACTTATGTTTCGTGGGTGTAACGTATTAACCGGATTGGAAGTACCTGCTTCGGTTACTTCGTTTGGTAACGATTTATTCTATGATTGCAAGTCTATGATTTATCTGAAGATTTCTTCAAGTGTCCCACCTGCATGTTCATCCGCAAATCTGGGTTATGGCTTCAATGCTGCTTGTAAGATTTATGTTCCGGACGATTCAGTTGAAGCTTATAAAGGAAATAGTTGGTGGTCACAGTATTCCAGTAGAATATATCCACTATCATCGTATAATGAATAAATATAAACAATATGGCAATATTAAGTAACGGTAAGTTTTACGGCTTTCTCTGTTCGGTGAAAGAGACAGGACAAAAATTGGCGAATGGAGTAAAAGAGTATGTGGAAGATTTCATGTCCGGCTTTGCAGGACATGGCTGGAAACTCTGGGAGTACATGACTGGTAAATGGAAACTGGAGATTGATACAATCGTGGTCCGTGAAACTATGATTGTTTTTGAAATGCTGATAAGTAAGATTCGGGCTATCATTGGTGCACAAACAATAAGTCAAGGGCATGGAAAAGTGAAGTCCGCTCGTATTTCTGACGATGGTACAGAATACCTCATAGTGTTGGAGGATGAGGATATGAGTATCGTAGCGCACGACTTCGTACGTTGTCAGACATTTGTCGGTGACAAGACAAAACTTTATCATGTCGAAGTTGATTCTGTCGATGTGGAGACAAAGACCTTGCACATTCCTTTATCTGAATTCGATTTTGATGAAACTGGTAATGTTATTTATCCGCCAGCAGCGGGTGACGAACTAATACAATTTGGTAACTCGCAGAATAAAGCTCGTCAATCGGCTATTTATCTTCATGCTGACGAAACTGGGCAGCCTGCTATTGACGTGATGTTTGATATCAATAGCAAGAACTGGGATGGGAAAGTAAAAATTCGTGTTGGGGGTGATATTCCAGGCAGTAATGGGCTTAAAGGCTTTTATAGCATGAATGGTATGATTAAAGGAGTCGATAATGATGAGAACATTACTTACTGTATATATCCGGATGGTAGTGCTGAATTTGGATGTGGTGCAGCCTTATTTAAACCGGATAAATCGGGGCACATAGCCGGTGGTGCAATTTCTTGGGCATTAGTGGAGGGAAAATATGTATGTACAATGCGGGATGTTGTTCTCACGTGGGATAATTTATCAGATGAAGCGAAAGAGAATTTGAAAGGTGAACCCGGAACAAACGGTAAAGATGGTGAACCCGGTAAAGATGGTCAGGATGGAAAGGATGGATACAATGGTATAGACGGTGCCGATGGGGTGAATGGTAAAGATGGAATAAGTCTTATGTATAAAGGAGAATATTCTTCTCATCCTGATAATCCTAAAAACGGATGGTATTATCGTAACACAACAGATAAGAAATGCTATGTTTATCAAGATAATGCATGGTATGTTATGACCGTTGACGGTTCGGATGGAAAGAATGGGCTGGACGGAATTAACGGTAAAGACGGAAATGACGGGCTTGATATTGTGTGGAAAGGGGATTCTTCAATTCCTCCCGATAATCCTCAAAAGAATTGGGCATATCGTGATACGGATAATGGCCGGGTATATATATACAACGGAACGGCATGGGCATTAATGGTTGCAGATGGGAATGACGGTGTCGACGGAACCGATGGCACAGATGGGAAGGATGGCATGAGAGTTTATATAACTTATAATGATAGTGAGAAAGAACCCGCAAAACCTACAGGTGATGGTACAACGGAAGGCTGGCACACGGATTCAACCGCATCCGTGATTTGGATTTCTCAAAAAGTAGCAGAAAGTGCAGATTCAGGTGAATGGGGAAAGCCTATTAATATTAAAGGGGAGCCTGGTAAAGACGGACAAGATGCCAATCTTTTACCGTGGATCGAAAAATGGAATGGCTATGCAACAGAACTAGGAGAAGAGTATATTATAACTCCTAAGATGTTCTCTGGTATCAAATCATCTGATGGAAAATTGACTGGAATTGTGCAAGGAAAGGAATGTTTGACCGATAAGACTACTGGCGAGAAGCGTACAGGGATATTTGCGGTTGTTGATGGTGAAATAGTTTTCGAACTTGATCCGATAAATAGGAAGTATAAGTTTAAAGGAAGAGTGGAAGTTGAGGAGGGAAGCTTATCTCTTGCGAATGGGAAAATAGTATTGAGGGAAGATGGTACTGGGTTGCTGGCAGATAATTCTATTTATTGGGATGAATATGGATATTTATATCAAAGAAGTAGACCAAGAGTTATATGGAGATCGGCTGTTCATGAAATGGATGAACTTGGTATTCATGGTAGAAATCCATATAATATAGATTTGAGAAAGGGAACATATATTGAGACACTGACAGCGTATGTTGGCGAGCCTCGTTATATCAATCTTCCTAATCCATCGGATGTTCCAGGAGCGATATTGGATATAAATTGCCGATTGGGTACACGTAGTTTTGATGTAATTGGATTTAAATGTCAATCTGCATCTTTTATGCAAACTAAGTCAGGTAGTATAAGTGCCCATTCTTTTGTATGCTTGTCTCCAGGTTCACAAGGTACTATTACGGCCGTGTCAACGAATGACGATTCTTATTGGGATATTAGTGAATCTTTTATAGATAAGGAATGATGGAACTAAATGACTGGCTAACAATCCTCGGAGCTTTAGGAGGCTTAGAGGCAATCAAATGGATTGTAAATTTCTACGTCAATCGTAAGACTGATGCAAGGAAAGAGGATGCAGCAGCAGATGCAGCAGAGAATGAGAACGAACGTAATCAAGTTGCTTGGTTGGAGGAACGCATTGCTCAACGTGATACGAAAATTGATGCTATCTATGTAGAGCTTCGTCAGGAACAAGCGGAGAAGCTCCAACTCATCTATGATAAGCATGAACTTGAATTAAAGCTTAAAGAGGCCGAGATAAAGAAATGTGATGTTCGCGGATGTGGTAATCGTCAGCCGCCAAGTGATTATTAATTAAAATGGGAGGAAAAGAATGAGAACTATTGATTCGATTATTATCCACTGCTCGGCCACACGTGCCGGGCAGGATTTACGTGCAAAGGACATTGACCGGATGCACCGACAAAGGGGATTCAGTCAGATCGGTTATAACTTCGTCATTGACCTTGATGGCACTGTGGAGAATGGTAGGCCGTTAAACATTGATGGAGCGCATTGTAACACCAAAGGATTCTCCGGAGCATCCTATAATAAACATAGTATAGGTATCTGCTATATTGGCGGACTGGATTCAAGTGGAAAAACTGCGGACACTCGGACGGATGCACAAAAGAAAGCTCTCCGTGATTTGGTGGCAAAATGCTGTAAAGAATATCAAATTATAGAATTACTTGGTCACCGTGATACTTCGCCTGACTTAGACTGTAGCGGTGAGGTTGAACCGGCAGAATATATCAAATCATGTCCCTGTTTTGATGTTCGTTCCGAGTTTACCAACTTTTTGCGTAATACAGTTATCCGGCCATGAAAACCTTGATCTATATAGCCATGTTCTTGGCATCAGGAATATGCTTCATGTCCTGTCGGAGCATCAAGTATGTTCCAGTCGAAAGCATCCGAACAGAGTACAAGACGCATGATAGTACCCGTTATGATAGCATCTATCAACGAGATAGTATTTATACACTCATAAAGGGCGATACAGTTTATCAGTATAGATATAAGTATCTGTATCGCTACCTAACAACGGATCGTACTGATACGATTCTTAAAAACGATTCTATTCGTGTTCCTTATCCGGTTGAAAAAGAATTGAACCGTTGGGAAAAAGTCAAAATGGAGTTGGGCGGGTGGGCGTTTGGAATTATAATTTTGTTTACTCTGATAATAATTGGTCAGATAATATTCAAATCTAAAAAATAATTAGTATATTTGT
>ULNO01010259.1_pt1 | contig 19182 bp, 17 predicted proteins | sample 1951961 | NCBI WGS metagenome assembly ULNO01 (sample SAMEA4835581, study PRJEB28245) | human gut metagenome | biome: gut microbiome; material: fecal sample | place: Denmark | collected 2008
TAATGGTGCTGTAATGGTTCCGAATACAGTTTCATATATAGAGGGGGAGAATATAGATTATTACCTGAATCAAGCTGGTGGTTATTCTGAAAATGCAAAGAAGAGTAAGAAATTTATCGTATACATGAATGGTCAAGTAACTAAGGTGAAAGGTAGTGGTAAGAAGCAGATCGAACCGGGATGTGAGATAATTGTGCCTAGTAAAGCCAAGAAGAAAACTAATATTGGTAATATTTTAGGTTACGCTACTACATTCAGTACTTTAGGAATGATGGTTGCTTCTATTGCTAATTTAATCAAGAAATAACGAATACTTCTTATGGCTACTCTGATAGAACAAGAATCTGAAAAAGATATAAAACAAAAACGGAATAATCATACGGATGACGAGATTGAAATTGATCTGATGGATCTTCTTCGTAAGATTATAAGTATTCGTAAGATGATCTATAAAGCTGCTGGTATTGGTCTGATAGTTGGTATTATTGTTGCAATAAGTATCCCTAAACAGTACACGGTTGAAGTGACTCTTTCTCCAGAGATGGGAAGTGCTAAAAGTGGTGGTCTATCTGGTTTGGCGGCTTCTTTCTTGGGAAGTGACGTTACTATGGGTGATGGCAGTGATGCATTGAATGCTTCTTTATCTGCAGATATTGTATCTTCCACTCCTTTCTTATTGGAACTTTCCACAATGGAAATACCTGTATTGAAAAATGAAATGATGACCTTGAATGCTTATCTGGATGAGGAGTCTTCTCCTTGGTGGAGTTATGTAATTGGATTTCCCGGTATGGTAATTGGTGGAGTAAAGTCTTTGTTTATTGAAGGTGAGGATGAATTCATATCTTCTGATAAAGTAAGTCAGGGTACAATTGAATTATCAAAGAAAGAGTTGGGTAAGATTGGTGTTTTAAAGAAAATGATTGTTGCCTCTGTAGATAAGAAAACATCCATGACTTCCGTTGCCGTAACCTTGCAAGAACCCAGAGTGGCTGCTGTTGTTGCTGATTCGGTTGTGAAAAAGTTGCAGGAATACATCATTGACTATCGTACTTCCAAGGCGAAAGAAGACTGTATCTACTTGGAGAAACTTTTCAAGGAACGTCAGCAGGAATATTATGCTGCCCAGCAGAAATATGCTGATTATTTGGATTCTCATGATAACATCATATTGCAAAGTGTTCGTTCTGAACAGGAACGTTTACAGAATGATATGAGTCTTGCTTACCAGATATATAGTCAGGTTGCAAGTCAACTTCAGGTTTCTAGAGCCAAAGTTCAGGAGGAAAAGCCTGTGTTTGCTGTTATAGAGCCTGCAGTAGTGCCGTTGACTCCTTCAGGAACCGACAAAAAGATATGTGTGCTGGCATTTATCTTTCTGTTTGTTTGTATTGTTATATTCTGGCATTTATTGGGAAAAGATTTCTTGAATAAGTTTAAAGAAATCCGGGCTTAAATATTCATTAGTAAAGTGTTATGGCATCAACTAACCAGATAAATAAAGTTGTAGAGTCTATTGTAGTTTTGGGAGACCTAATTATCCTGAACCTGTGTTTGCTTCTGCTCCTTTTCTTTTGGAAGAAAGCATTTATAAATTTGCCGTTTTCTTGTACTGTTTCTTTTATGATGACTTCTCTTACTCTCTGCTATCTGGCTTGTTTCGGATCTCGTGGGAGGGTTTGGGACAGTAGGGGGATTCGTGCAGATCAGCTCGTGTTACGTGTATTGAAGAACATTATAGCCTTCTCTATCTTTTGGGCATGTATTATGACTTTTAGTGGAATTTCTATTTTTTCTCCTCTTTTCTTTGTCTCTTATTTTTTTATTCTCTTTCTTGTTTTAAGTATTTACCGCATTATTATTCGTCATTTGCTGATAGTTTATTGTACGAAAGGCAAACATAGGCGCTATGCTGTATTTATAGGTGGAGGTAATAATATGCAAATGCTATATGAGGAAATGGAGAGTTCTTTGGCATCTTCTGTTTATGAGGTAGTTGGTTATTTCGATATTAAATCGAATGATACCATTTCCTCCCAATGTCCTTATTTGGGTAGTCCTGATGGTTTCTCGGACTTTATGTCTGTACACACAGGAATTAAGCATGTTTTTTGTTCTTTGTCAATGGAGGAGGGACGCTATAATTTTTCTATCATGAATTATTGTGAGAACCATTTACTTTATTTTCATGGTGTTCCTAATGTTTGCAAGGGTTTTCCCCGTCGTATTTGGCATAGTATGGTTGGTAATATGCCAATTTTGAATTTGCGTTATGAACCCCTAGGTAAGATGGAGAACCGTATATTAAAGCGGATATTCGATATTGCTTTATCTGGTATTTTTTTGGTTACTGTTTTTCCTTTTGTTTATCTCATTGTGGGAAGTATAATAAAGTTTACTTCTCCCGGTCCTATACTTTTTAAACAAATGCGTACCGGTTTGAATGGCGTCGATTTTGTGTGTTACAAATTCCGTTCAATGAAAGTAAATGATGAAGCCGACAGCAAACAGGCAACGGCTGATGATCCTCGGAAAACTCGTTTTGGGGACTTTCTTCGACGTTCTAATATTGACGAACTTCCACAGTTTATAAATGTTTTTAAAGGTGAAATGTCAATAGTTGGTCCTCGTCCTCATATGTTGTCTCATACGGAGACTTATGCTCGGTTAATCGATAAATATATGGTTAGACACTTTATTAAACCTGGAGTGACCGGATGGGCGCAAATACATGGTTTCCGTGGTGAAACAAAAGAATTATCACAAATGGAGGAACGTGTGAAAGCTGATATTTGGTATATGGAGCATTGGACAATATTCCTAGATTTATATATCATTTATAAGACTATAGCAAATGTGGTCATTGGAGAAAAGAATGCGTATTAAGATTGATGATCAACTTTAATTAGTCAAATATATTGAGATAATACTACTTACTCCTGTTTGCAATAGCATATAGAGAACCTATAGAAAATTGCCTATTTTCTATGAGATATAAAAAAAATATATTTTTAGAAGTGGATATAGAAACACGAGGCTTATAATTTTTTCCTGTATATGAAAGCTGTAATTTTTGCAGGTGGCTTAGGTACTAGATTGTCCGAAGCAACCAATTTAATCCCTAAGCCGATGGTTGAAATAGGAGGAAAACCTATCCTTTGGCATATCATGAAGACTTATAGTCATTATGGTATTAATGAGTTTATTATTTGTTGTGGTTATAAGCAATATGTAATAAAAGAATATTTTGCCAATTATTTTCGGCATAATAGTGATATGACAGTCGATTTATCTAATAATTGTGTTGAAATTTTGGATAACCATTCAGAAGATTGGAGAGTGACGATGGTTGATACAGGGTTGAATACTCAAACAGGTGGTCGCTTGAAGCGGGTACAGAAATATATTGGTACTGAACGTTTCGTTCTTACTTATGGTGATGGGGTGGCAGATATTAATATAGCAGAGAGTATTAAAGAGCATGAATTATCAGAATGTGCCATTTCATTGACGGCTTATAAGCCTGGAGGAAAATTTGGTGCGTTACAAATTGACTTGGAAAGCAATAAAGTGCTCTCTTTCCAAGAAAAACCGGATGGTGATCGTAATTGGGTAAATGCTGGTTACTTTGTTTGCGAACCTGAAATTTTTGAATATATTTCCGAAAATGATGATACTGCTATTTTCGAACGTAAACCTCTCGAAAATTTAGCTAAAGATGGTAAAATGCATGCTTATCGTCATACTGGTTTTTGGAAGCCGATGGATACACTGCGTGATAATGTAGAATTGAATGAGATGTGGGATAAGGGGATAGCTCCTTGGAAAGTTTGGTAAATAATGAGTATAGACATATTTAACAATTTCTATAAAGGAAAACGTGTTCTTGTAACTGGACACACTGGTTTTAAAGGTAGTTGGCTTTCTATTTGGCTTCATGAACTTGGTGCAGAGGTAGTTGGTGTAGCGAAAGATCCGTATTCAGCAAAAGATAATTATGTTTTATCGGGAATAGGAAAGAAAATTAAAGCTGACTTACGTGCCGATATTTGTGACAGTCAACGAATGAAAGAAATCTTTCAGACATACCAACCTGAAATTGTTTTTCATTTAGCTGCTCAACCTCTAGTGCGTCTAAGTTATGATATTCCTGTTGAAACATACGAAACGAATGTGATGGGAACAATAAACATTTTAGAGGCCATACGAGTAACAGATAGCGTGAAGGTCGGTATTATGATAACTACGGACAAATGCTATGAGAATAAAGAGCAGATTTGGGGATATCGTGAAAATGAACCGATGGGAGGATATGATCCTTATTCCAGTAGTAAAGGGGCGGCAGAGATAGCCATTGCCTCATGGCGGAGAAGTTTCTTCAATCCTGACCACTATGATAAACATGGCAAGAGTATTGCTAGTGTTCGAGCAGGTAATGTGATTGGTGGAGGCGATTGGGCATTAGATCGTATTATTCCAGATTGCATTAAAGCTCTTGAATCCGGTAAGAATATTGATATTCGAAATACAAAATCTGTCCGTCCATGGCAGCATGTATTGGAACCATTGAGTGGCTATATGCTTTTAACTACTAAAATTTGGGAAGAACCAACAAAATATTGTGAGGGATGGAATTTTGGGCCTCGTGTGGAAAGTATTACCTCTGTATGGGATGTGGCAAATGATGTAGTGAAGAATTACGGTAGTGGTGGGCTCAATGATATCTCCATCCCCAATGCTCCTCATGAAGCCAGATTTTTAATGCTTGATATTAGTAAAGCTAAGTTTCAACTAGGCTGGGAACCACGTATGAATATTCATCAATGTGTTGCTCTTACTGTTGACTGGTATAAAAGGTATACATTTGAGAATGTATATAGCTTATGTGTTGATCAGATTAAGCAATATTTAATCAAATGAAAAAAGTAATAGTTATAGGTGCTAATGGCTTTTTAGGAAGGGGATTATGTAAGAAACTGGCATCCAAAGGTATTGCAGTTGTTGCTTTAGTTGCTAAAGGAGGTGATTACTCTTTTGTAAAAAGCTTGCATAATGTCAACTGTATCGAATTTGATTTATCGCGGATTGTTGATTGGGATGGAATTGAGGAGATAAAAGGTGCTGATACAATGTTCTATATGGCTTGGGCGGGTGTTAGCTCAACTTATAAAAATCAAGTCGAAATTCAAGTTTCAAATATATTGTATGGAATACAAGTGATGGAGTTTGCCCATCGTAATGGAATTTCTAGAGTAATTTTTCCAGGTTCTGCATCCGAATATGCTTGTGGTAATGAAGTTATTAATGGGCACAATATTCCATCGCCTTCTGATTTGTATAGTGCTTCCAAGGTAGCGACTAAGTTCTTGTGTCAAACCTATGCAAGACAAAATGGTATTTCGTTGATTTGGGCTGTAATTACAAGTATTTATGGGCCTGGTCGTAATGACGAAAATTTGATAACCTATTGTATTAAGACATTGTTAAAAGGTGAAAAACCATCTTTTACAGGGCTTGAACAGCAGTGGGATTACTTGTATATTGACGATTTAATTGATGCGCTAGTTGCTGTTGGTGAAAAAGGAATAGGAGGAAAGACATATCCTATTGGGAGTGGTGAAAATAAACAAATGGTAGAATATGTCAAGATTATACGTGATATGATTGATCCTACCTTGCCTTTAGGAATTGGAGATATGCCTTATAAAAATAAAACTATTGATAATCAGATACTTGATATATCAGAATTAAATGAAGACACAGGATTTACGGCAAGGTATAGTTTTGAGTCTGGAATAAAATTGACTATAGATTACTATAAAAATGCGATTAAGTAATTTTGATTATATTATAGCTGGTGCAGGTTTAAGTGGAAGTACATTTGCACGATTGAGGGCTGAAAAAGGTTCTAAAATTCTAGTGATAGACAGGCGATCCACTGTAGCTGGCAATCTTTATGATGAAACTAATATATATGGTATATTGGTTCAGCAGTATGGACCACATATTTTTCATACTAATAGTGAGGAAGTATATTCATTTATAACTAAATATCATAAATGGAATCCTTTTAAATTAAGGTGTTCTGTTGATATGTGTGGGCAACAAACACCTTCTCCTTTCAATTTTAAAACCATAGATCAGTTTTATGCTACAGATAAAGCAGAATTAATTAAGGAAGCCTTGTTATCAAAGTATCCTAATCAAAGTACTGTAACAATTGTGGAATTATTGAACAGTGAAGAGCCTCTTATTAAGGAGTATGCACAAATGCTTTTTGATAATGATTACAGTCTTTATACAGCAAAGCAATGGGGTATTAAAGCTAGTGAAATCGATATCAATGTATTGAAACGAGTTCCAGTTCGCTTAGATTATAAAGAGATGTATTTCTCTGATAAGTACGAGTGTATGCCAGAGGGTGGTTTTACTTCTTTCATTAAGGACCTTTTGGATCACGATAATATTGAATATATCAACAATGAGGATGCACTTAAATATATATCTTTGAATGATCAAGACCATAGGATTGAATTTCATGGTTTAGAAGTGTCTGCTAATTGTAAATTAGTATATACAGGTGCTATTGATGAACTCTTTAATTATGAGTTTGGAAAATTACCATATCGCTCTTTAACATTTAAATATGAGACTTTGAATGAGGATTTATTTCAAGTAACTCCAGTAGTGGCTTATCCCCAGGTTGAAGGATATACTCGTATAACAGAATACAAGCAGCTTCCTAAACAAAATATTTTAGGGATTACAACTATTGCTTATGAATATCCTATGATGTTTGAGGAAGGTAAAGCGGACGAACCATATTATCCTGTTCCAACAGATGATACAGCTGTGCTTTATTCTAAATACAAGGCAAAAGCAGGAAATTATGATAATCTAATACTATGTGGACGGCTGGCTAACTATAAATATTATAATATGGATCAAGCAATCCTTGCAGTATTACGTTTAGTGTAAATATAAATCAATGATTAGATTGCTTAGATTATTAATATACTCACATTATAAACAACGAAAACATGTTTAAACTGTCTATTTGTCAACCAACTTATAATCGTGTATATTTTATTAAAGATACAACTATTAAGATAATTGAACAAATTCTTTCTGAACATAGAGAGAATGATGTTCAGCTATGTTTTTCTGATAATGGCTCTACTGACGGGACTAAAGATGCTATTGAAGAAATGAAAAGAAAATATCCTACTATTAGTTTTAAAATAAATTATTTTAGTGAAAATCATGGTTTGGATGCTAATCATGAACAAGTAATGAAAATGGCTGATGGAGAGTGGTCTATTCTTAAAGGTGATGATGATTATCTAATAGATGGGGGGCTAGATAAGATATTCAATTTAATAGATCAAAATCAAGATGTGGATGTGATTGTATCAAGCCCTATTGGTATGTCTCCTGAACTAAAGCCATTACAACCTATTTACTTCCTTCGTGAAGAAGTAGAGTCTTTAAAAGCGAACTTTAAAGATGAAATGGCAATGCGTAATTATTTTTCGTTATGTAACAACATACTAGGATTAGGAACGTTTATTTCGTCAGTTATATACAGAACTGAAGCCGTTAAAAATGTAGAGGCTCCTGTAGCATTGAAAGGGTGTTTTTATATGAGCTTGTTTTTTTATTGGAACTTCTTATCTAAAGGAAAAACATTGATGTATTCAAAAGAAGCATATTTATATGCAATGATGCCCTATGCTTCTCCCTATGCTTCAGGTATTAAACGTGATGCTATCGATTTTCGTGCAATCTACGAAGTCGGTAACCGACTTTTTCCTGAAAGTCTTAAATATGATTTTTATCAAGTATGTAATCGTATGTATAAATACTATTCATATATACCGCGAGATCAAAGAGAAGATTTTAACATGTATCTGAAGCCATATTTGTTAAAAATGAAACATCCAATGGCTAATGAGATTATTAGAAATACTTCTTCAATGATTTACCTTAAATTATTTATTGCTTCATTATTGACAAGTAAACAGATTCGTAGACTTAAGAATGCTTTTAAGTAATTACATCTTACTTTAGAATGTCAAATAACTTTGTAGATAATAAGCGTATAATGAAGAATACCGTATATCTATATATACGATTGTTCTTAGCAATGGCTATTGGTCTATACACCAGCAGGGTAGTGTTGGAGATACTTGGGGTAGATGATTTTGGTCTCTATTCTTTGGTAGGAGGCTTTGTTTCTATGTTGTCTATTCTGACAGGAACTTTTTCAGGTACGGCTGCTCGTTTTATTACCTATGAAATAGGTATAGGAAATCCTGAAATTTTGAAAAGGACAATATCTACAATTATAAATTTACTTATTATTATTGCTATAGGTGTATTTATTATTGGACTTGTTGGTGGGACATACCTAATAAGTACATATCTCAATATACCGTCAGAGCGAATGAATGCGGCTTACTTTGTTTTTTATTGTTCTTTATTGGTATTCTCAATGACACTTCTTGCAGTGCCGTATCAAGCAATCATTATAGCTCATGAACATATGAATTTTTATGCCATAATGAGTATATTTGAATCTGTTGCTAAGTTGATTGTAGTTTTGTTTTTGCCTTATGTTTCATTTGATCGTTTATATTTTTATGCCTTTCTTCTGGCTTTGATAAGTGTGATATCTCGTGTTGTTTATGGAATATATTGCAATCGTCATTTTAAAGAATCAAAATATCATTTTATTCTGGATAAACATATATCCAAACAAATGACTTCCTTTTCTGTATGGATGGGGATTGGAACAGCATCAGGTATTCTTAAAGATCAGGGCATGAATATTATTATAAATATATTTTATAGCTTAACAGTGAATGCGGCACGTGGTATCTGTATGCAGGTGATGTCAGTTTTTAGTAGTTTTGCTTCAAATATAGGACTTGCAATATCACCACAAATAACAAAATCTTATAGTCAAGGTGATATTAAACGTAGTATCAGCTTGACTTTTGCTTCCGCTAAAGCACAAGGGTATCTCATTCTTGTAATGATGATCCCATTTTTGTTAGAGTCACATTATATACTTACAATATGGCTGAATTCGTTTCCTGCATATACTCAAGAGTTTGTATGTTGGGGAATATTGATAAGCTTTATGCATGCGATTACAGGTGCTTTTGGACCAATTTATTTAGCGATGGGGCGTATTCGAAATTTACAGCTGGCAGGCAGTCTCCTTAATTTTATGTATTTGCCTATTTGTTATCTCTGCTGTGAGAGGGGAATGAATGTTATTATTTGTATGCAACTGGGGTTCGGGCTAGAAATACTTTTATTCTTTATGAGCTATTTCTATCTTAAAAAAGAGATGAGTTTTCCTTTCTGGCGTTTTTTGGGTAGAGTTGTTATGCCTATGCTTTTGGTAGGGATAATTACATTATGTGCTGTTTATTGCGTTAGGATTATATTGAAAGATGAATCTTTTACTCGTTTGATGCTGTCCACCGTAACTTCATTTGTGTTCTTCTCTATTTCGGCTTATTTTATAGGAATTGATGATTCAGAGAGGAAAATAGTAAAAGCAGCGTGGGTAAAATGGTTCGGTAAGTATAGGAATAATATAAATAATTTTACTGTATAATGGATGTTGTTGTTATATTTAATGGTTTGGGAAATCAAATGTCTCAGTATGCCTACTATCTAGCTAAGAAGAAAGTAAATCCTAACACAAAAGTAATCTTTGATATCATGTCAAAACATAGTCACCATGGATATGATCTGGAACGGGCATTTGGTATTAAGGTTAGTAGAACATTTTTAATAAGATTTCTTCAAATAATATATATATTGAGTAGAAAAATTAGCCAATTCAAATACATTGGTATTCGTATAATTTATGAACCTCTTAATAATGATTATACACCATTATTGGTACAGAGAGGACCTTTTGGCATCAATTATTATGTCGGTGGATGGCATTCTGAAAAATATTTTATGAATATTTCTAATGAGGTCAAAAATGTATTTACGTTTTGCGAACAATCGAATGATGGTAGATTTAATGAATGGCTTCATGTTATCCGTGGTGATAATAGTAGCGTTTCTGTCCACATCCGACGGGGAGATTATTTAAATATAAAGCCAACTGATTATTGGCAATTGAATGGTGTAGCTACATTGGATTATTATAAAAAAGCAATAGATTATATTCGTCAATATGTGAAAACTCCTCATTTCTATGTTTTTTCCGATGATTTAGATTGGTGCAAAGAGCAATTTGGAACAGATTTTTTTTATATTGAGTGTAATCAAAGCGTAAATTCATGGCGTGATATGTATTTGATGAGTGAATGTCATTATCATATTAATGCAAATAGCACATTTTCATGGTGGGGGGCTTGGCTATGTAAATTTGAAGATTCAATTACTGTCTGTCCTGAACGGTTTATTAGAAATATTGTAACAAAAGATTTCTATCCTGAACGGTGGCATAAAATAAAATCTTGTTGATATGGAAAAAATTACATCAAGGACTATTGAGCGGTTACGTTTCCCGATGACAGTATTAGTCTTATTTATTCATGTTCTACCATTTGCAGCATCTCAAGGTGGCATAGAATATACATTCCCTTTTACATACGATTCATGGTCTCATAGGTTGATTTATTTCTTTAATTGGATATTTCCTCGTGTGGCGGTTCCTATGTTTTGTATCATATCTGGCTATTTATTTTTTCAGGGATTGAATACAGTTGATTGTTTTAAGGAAAAGTATAAATTAAAATTAAAATCAAGAGTAAGAACATTATTAGTGCCTTATTTATTATGGAATATTATATTTGAAATTTATAGACTTTTTACGATATCGCCTGATAAGTTGGAACTTCTTTCTAAAAGCTTTTCCTTATTGTGTAAAGAGATTTTTAATTCATTTTGGGGTGTGTACGCTCCTCCTGATGCACCTCTTTGGTTTGTTCGTGATTTGATGGCTGTTATGGTGTTGGCTCCTATCATTTTTTTTATGATAAATAAATGTGGTAAATATGTTGTTATAGTTTTGACTTTTATTTGGTTATTAGGCTTGTGGCCTAGATTGCCTATTGTGCCTGGTATAGATATTATACTATTTGTTACATGGGGAGCATATTTTGCCATGAAAGGGATAGAGCCTTTTAGAAAAATGGCATCATTTGCTGGATATTGACCTGTTTATATCATTTCGTTATTATGGGCTGTTTGGGAATATGATAAGTTAGCATATAACTTTCCAATTAGATTAAGTATCTTATTAGGGTTATCTCTGGTCTCTACATTATTCTTATATATTGATAAATATGAAATGAATGTTCCAAAGACACTAACTGCAAGTTCTTTTTTTACATATTGTCTTCATTGGATTTATGTTGCTCCTTTAACATCATATATAATATTTATGATACAACCAGAAAGTGAAATAACAGTAGTTTTAATTTATTTTGCATGTATCTTTTTGACGTTAATAATATCTTTATTATCATTCCTAATATTGCGTATTCTTTCGCCACGGCTACTATCATTATTTACAGGTAGCCGAGGATAAATATTCTGTTTGATTTAAAATAGTTACATCATGCTGAAAAATATTATTAAAAAGCTAATCGCTTACGTATTTCGTCCAGAATATAAATTTGCTAAGAGAGGAGAGAAATGTTTTATAGGCTCGAATTGTATAATCAATTCGGCATCTATGATTGAATTAGGCAATCATGTATCTATTGGCCCTAATGCTGTTTTGTATTGTATTTATAAAAAAATAATTTTTGGAAATAATGTTCTTTTAGGCCCTAATGTTACTATGGTGAATGGGGATCATAATATGAGGAAAATAGGAGTTCCAATAATTGATAATAATGAAAAAGAGGCAAGTGATGATGCTGATATCATAATAGAAGATGATGTGTGGATTGGTGCAAATGTTACGATTCTAAAGGGTGTTACAGTAGGTCGTGGAGCCGTGATAGCTGCCGGTGCAGTTGTAACTAGATCAATACCACCTTATTGTGTTTCAGGAGGAATTCCAGCACATGTGTTGAATATAAGATTCACTATAGAACAAGTAAAGCAGCATGAGGGAATTCTTTATAGTGAAAAAGAACGCATGAAAGACGGACAACTACAACACCTTGTTTTATTTGCAACAAAGTAATTATGAATATATAAAGAATAAATAGTAATATATTATGTCAAAGCCAAGATTGATCGCATTTTATCTTCCACAATATTACCCTACGAAAGAAAATGATGAATGGTGGGGAAAAGGATTTACGGAGTGGACAAATGTAGGTAGGGCGAAGCCTCTATTTAAAGGGCATTATCAGCCTCGTGTTCCTGCAGATTTGGGATATTATGATTTAAGAGTTCCAGAAGTTCGAATTCAACAAGCGGAAATGGCAAAGAATGCTGGCATTGAAGGGTTTTGCTACTGGCATTATTGGTTTGCCGGTAAACGAATGCTAGATAGAGTTTTTGGAGAAGTAGTGGAAACAGGTAAGCCTGATTTTCCTTTTTGCTTATGCTGGGCTAATCATTCATGGTATGCAAAGACATGGGACCCTAATAAGCCTTCTAAATTATTGATAGAACAAACTTATCCAGGTATTGAAGATTATGAAGAACACTTCTACGCCATGTTACCTGCATTTAAAGATAGGCGTTATATTAGAATAAATGAGAAAATACTATTTGCCGTCTATGATCCATTGGATATCCCAGAACCGCAATTATTTATTGAGACATGGAATCGGTTGGCTAGAGAAAATGGATTGGAAGGTTTCTATTTTATGGGATTTACTATTAAGGATAGCTTGAAGCAAGAAATCCTTAAGGTAGGCTTTGATAGTGTATTGGTGGATTTTGTATTTGGAGCTAGTGAAAAAAGTGGAACTTTTCCGAATATATATATAAAAAAAATATTAAGAAAATTATTAAGGAAACCAATAACTATTGAGTACAGTCAATATTCTCAATATTTATTAAATAATTACATAGTTAATGAGAATGTTTATCCTTCTATATGCCCTAATTATGATCATTCACCGCGAAGCAAATTTCGTGGAACTATAATCGTTAATAGTACTCCCCAAAAATGGAAGAAACTTTGTCATGAGATGTTTTCAAAAGTATCTGTGCGTTCTTCAGAGGACAATCTGGTTTTCATAAAAGCTTGGAATGAATGGGGGGAAGGAAATTATTTGGAACCAGATTTAAAATATGGGACTCAATTTCTAGATGTGATTAGAGATGTTTTAGAAAAGGTTAAATAGAATCATAAAACTTGTATGTAAGAAAAAGATTGTATAATGCTCTATTCCTATACACTATTTGGATTGTTAATTCTATGAAAAAGATAATATCAATTATAATTGCTACATATAATGCAGAAAAGACTCTTAAGCGCTGCTTAAATAGCATTGTTTCTCAAAAAAAAGACCAGTTGGAATTATTAATTATCGATGGATGCTCTACAGATCGGACAATGGATATTGTCAGAGAGTTTGCAGAGAGTATTGATGTTATTGTTTCGGAAGTAGATAAAGGGATTTATGATGCGTGGAATAAGGGCATCCGTTTGGCTACGGGGGAATGGATTATGTTTTTGGGTGCTGATGACTATTTATTGGAAGGTGCTATGAATGTATATTGGAATTATCTAAAAAAGCATACTTTGGATGGTATCGATATAATAACGGCGCAAAGTAAATTAATTGATGCTAAAGGGAAATATAAGAGAGTATTAGGGAATCCATATAATATAAAAGAATTTCGATGTTATATGAAAATTTCTCATGGTTCAACATTACATAATAGAAAGTTATTTGATGAATTGGGAAATTTTGATATCTCATTTAAAATTTGTGCAGATTACGAATTTTTGCTTCGTAAGAAATTGAATGCTAGGTATATTGAAACACCTACTATAACCATGCAAGTGGGAGGAGTTAGTAATACAATCAGAGGACTTTGGGAGAGTTTTAAAGTCAAATGCTATCATAAGTCAATTCCTCATTCATTAAATGTATATTATTTGATAAAAGGTATCATTGGATATTACATGCGAAAAATGAAAGTTATTAATTAATAAGTATTAGTTATGAAAAATAAAATAATAGGATACGTTTCTGCTGAAGACCCTTTCCGAGATAAAAAAGCTTGGAGTGGTACAAAATATAAAATAAGGGAAGCGCTCCAAAATGCTGGTTATGAAGTGGTATGGATTTCCTGTAAACCAAGTAAAATATGTCTCATATTTTTGAAAATATTACTTAAAATACTTTTCCGGAAAAAAGCCATAATAGAACATAATCGATATTATTTTAAGCTTTGTGCCAAACATATAAATATGGATAAAGTACAATTGTGCGACTATATTTTCTTTCCTGGTGGGGCGCAAATTAGTGCTTTTGTTAATTTTGAGAAACCGATAATTTATTATACAGATGCAACCTTTCATGTTATGATAGATTATTATTGGCACGGTTTGTCTTCATGGCTGATTGCTCAAGGAGAATACTATGAAAAACAAGCGATTGAGAATGCGTTTATTAATATTCGTTCTTCTCAATGGGCTGCAGATTCTGTAGTTAGGGATTATGGTGGCAATTCTCAAAGAAATTATATTCTTGAGTTTGGAGCAAATCTTGAAGATCAGGATCTTTTGCATACGACTCCTTATGAAAGTGGGACTTTGAATATTTTATTTTCTGGTGTAGACTGGATTCGTAAAGGAGGGGAAATAGCTGTCAAAGTTGTACGACTTCTAAATAAGCGAGGGATTAATTCTTGTCTGTTCATTGTAGGTCTTTCCGAGGTACCTCGAAAATATGCGAATCTTCCATTTGTCCGAATAATAGGGTTTCTGGATAAGAATAATCCGGAGCATTACCGAAAGTATGTAGATATAGTTAAGAACTCTCATTTACTTTTATTACCAACTCATGCGGAATGTTCCGCTATCGTTTTTAGTGAATCATCTGCATTCGGTTTGCCTATTTTTACTTATGATACGGGAGGAACAGGGAATTATGTTATAGATGGTGTGAATGGTTATAAACTTCCTCTGACTGCACGAGAAAAGGAGTTTGCGGATGCTATTGAAAAAAGTTTGAAGTCGGATGACTTTTTTCAATTACATAAAGGAGGAATAAAACTTTTTAATGAAAGACTAAATTGGAGTACTTGGTCAGAGAGGTTCAGGAAAATAATGGAAGAAAATAATCTTTAAATCGAATTGTGTACAAAATGTATTTATCCTTGTACTTGATATGAAGATGCGTCTTTCTGATACACTGAAATTATCGCTTGTATGGTTCGTTTTAGCAGGAATAGTTCTTGGTCGATATACTGAACCCGCATTTCTAATAATAGCGACTTTATTTATAATGCTTCGACTCAATAAGGTATATGTAAGTACTTCTTGTTTGTTCGTAGGCGCTCTTTTTTTCTTTCATTCATTGTCAATGGTTTTGTATAATGGCTATGATACTGGAAAATTATTTCAGCAGATTGTGCTATTGTTTACTTGTGTGTTTTGTTATTATCAGATTTTTCGGTATTGTCAGGTTCCTGTTTCTGAATGGTTCCGTAGATATGTGAGTTTAGTTTATATTTTGTCCATTATAGGCATTGTTCAATTTGTCATTATGTCAGCGACTCAAATAGATATCTTTCCTTATACATTAGATGGCACGATGACACAGAATACGGGTAGGTTGCATGCTATGTTAATGGAACCAGGATCTTTCACAGCTTTTTCTATACCAGCCGCTGCATATGTTTTTTTGGCTCCGGGATTTATGAAATATAATCGAATGAAGTCTCTAGTCATTGGGATTGCTTTAATACTGACATTGACCACCAGTATGATTGTTGCAGTTGTGATTATCCTATTTCTTAAGTTCTACTACTATTTTAAATATTTAAGAATTGGTCTTGTGGTATGTTTCATTGTGGGCGTGTGTTGGTGTATTAATAATAGGGATATTTTATCATCTTCTGAATATTTCGTGAATCCACAATTAAGAGCTATTCAGGAGAAGATAACACAGACCTTATCTATGGTTGAATATGCGGAGCCTGAAGATTTTGAGCACTTAAATACGAGTTCGTATGTGATATTGACTAATTATTGGATTGCTTTCAATGCTCCCTCTCGTATTTGGGGTACAGGGTTAGGCACACACGCCCAGAATTATGAGCGTATGTATAAATCAGATTTTAGTGGATATGGATTGAATAAAGATGATGCTTATTCGATGTTTGCCCGGCTGTATTCTGAATTTGGAGTGTTAGGACTTTGTCTTTATGCTTTTTTTCTAGTGAGGTATTATAATAAGGATAATATTATAAGCCTCTGTCTTATTGTATTTTTTATTTCTTATTTGATAAAAGGCGGTCATTATATGCTTTATGGGACAGCTTTCTTTCATATTGTTTATTATTTTATTTCTCCTTACAAAATAAACTTGTTTCAAAAAAATATAGATGCTTAAAAATATAGTAATTGTTAATGACTGTGCACATATAGAGGGTGGGGCTGCAAGTGTTGCAATAAATTCTGCTATTGGGTTGGCGAAGCATTATTCTGTATATCTATTTTCTGCCGTTCAGCCTATTGATAGAAGGTTGGAGGAGGTCGGCGTGTGCGTTATATGTATTGGAAAAAAGGACATATTGCATGATGGGAATCGGATTCGTGCAATATGTAAGGGATTGTGGGATAACGAAACAAAGCGAGCGTTTGAACGCCTTTTAGCTACGTTGAGTCCTGTAGAGTCTATAATACATTTTCATACGTGGACAAAAGCGTTAACAGCTTCGCTCTACGCTGTTACAGCCAAAATGGATTTTAAGACGGTGATAACACTTCATGATTTTTTTTGCTTTTGTCCCAATGGAGGGTTTTATGATTATCAACGTAATGAGATTTGCTTTAGGAAACCGATGAGTTATTCATGTTTGACTTGTAACTGTGATGTCCGAAGCTATCCGCAGAAAATATGGCGAAGTATAAGAATGGCGATTCAGAATCATGTAATGGCGAAAAATAAGAAAATATATTTCATATCAATCTCGGCGTTGACTCGAAAGATTTGTATGCAGTTGATGAATGATAGTCGTAAAATATATACGATTGCAGATCCTGTAGAAATAAATGAGAATCAATTACCTAATCAATTATTAAATAACGATGTTTATCTGTTTATGGGCAGATTATCTCCAGAGAAAGGAATTGGGCTGTTTTGTCAAGCTGTAACGGATTTGAATCGGAAAGGAATAGTATTAGGTGAGGGATATTTGAGAAGCGAATTTATGGAAAGATATCCTAATATACAATTTGTTGGGTGGGTTGCAGGTAAAGATAAACAAGCCTACTTTAAAAAAGCAAAAGCTCTGGTATTCACTTCGTTATGTTATGAAACGTTTGGTTTATCTGTAGCGGAAGCTAGGTCTTATGGAATTCCTTGTATAGTTCCGGATTCTTGTGCTGCAAGTGAACAGGTTATCGATGGAGAAACAGGCTATTTATTCAAAACAGGAAATTTGGATTCTTTAAAAGAGGTGCTTGTCAAATATGAGAATGCTGATATCCAAGTAATGCAAAACAACATTGTAAATAATTTTGTTGCAGACGATTGGGGTTTGATATCTCATATAAAGAATCTAGTACAAGTATATAATGAAATAATTACAGAATCGTGAATAAGTTAAAGTCTACTCATTTCTGTTGGGTATATATCATTAAAGGTATAGCGTTCATTTCGGTCTTTTTCGTTATAGGTGTTTTTTCTTAAAAGCAGAAAAACTATTTTCTCTGGCCGGATTTATCAAAGGGAAGATGAATAGCTTTTATCGATTGTTGTTGTACTTTCATATTCTAGTAGCATTATTACAAAATGTGTGGCTGAATATTGTTTTTATGATACAGTGACTGATTATGGTAGAAAATATATGGAGTATGGGAGATAGAAAACGGAACAATAGGTAAGGTATGGGCGTGGTAAGCGGGCGTTTATATTATGGCTTTAAACTTTGTTGGCTTTAAACTCGGCACATTGATGTTAAGTGCATTTGATATCAAATTACAGTTGCCGAGTTTCATAGCGCCAGCTGATAGAAATATTTTACTAACATTGCTATGTTTGTGCTTGGGTATAATGTTCCCTTTAATATTTATTGAGATGGTTAGGAGAGTAAAGAAAGCTCTAGGGAGGGCTGTCTATTTATTTAAATAATGTCGAGCTAATAACAATTTCTTATATTATTTTTAATGATAACAGTTTCTATTGTAACTTATAAAACCGACTTGGTAGAACTTGCTAAGTGTTTAACTTCTTTGCTTTCCCCCTTGATATCTAAAGTGTATATAATTGATAATTCAAGTCAGCAGTATATTGCCGATTTTTGTAAAGAATATGCTAATGTAGAATATATCGGAAGTAGAAATGTGGGGTATGGTGCAGGACACAATCAAGCTTTGCGTAAGGTTTTGAAGTCAAAGAGTAAATATCATTTGATTCTAAACTCAGATGTCTATTTTGATCCGAGTGTGTTGGAACAGTTGGCTGATTATATGGATTTAAATGAAGATGTAGCTCAAGTACAACCTAATATTATATATCCCGATGGAAGAATGCAATATACCTGTAGATTATTGCCTACACCAGTTGATCTTATTTTCCGTCGATTTCTACCAAAGAAAATGATAGAAAAAAGAAATAATCGATATATACTTAAGTTTAATGATCATACACGGGCTATGAATATCCCTCATCATCAAGGAAGTTTTATGTTTTTTCGTATTGAATGTTTCAATAAGACTGGTTTGTTTGATGAACGATTCTTTATGTATCTTGAAGATATTGATCTTACTCGGAGAATACATAAGTATTATCGAACAATGTTTTGGCCAGGGGTTACTATTGTTCATGCTCATCGTGCAGCTTCGTATAAAAGTAAAAAGATGCTTGTAATTCATATTCGGAATGCGATCAAATATTTCAATAAGTGGGGATGGGCATTTGATAGCGAACGAAAAAAGTGGAACAAGCGGTTATTAAAAGAATTGTTATGAGTGATTAGATGATATAATTGATGTATATAGAAATAATTATGGTATAAAATAAATGTTGAGATGTAATAAACACGTGAGTGTTT
>ULNO01030474.1_pt1 | contig 19126 bp, 18 predicted proteins | sample 1951961 | NCBI WGS metagenome assembly ULNO01 (sample SAMEA4835581, study PRJEB28245) | human gut metagenome | biome: gut microbiome; material: fecal sample | place: Denmark | collected 2008
GCAACGTGACATCTGGTATATCGAGCATTGGACATTCATTCTGGACTTATATATCATGTATAAGACTGTGTATAATGTCATCCGTGGGGATAAAGAGGCTTATTAGGTGAGGTATTGGAAATTGAGTAAAAATTAAATCAATAGTTGTAAAATTACATGAGTAGGTGGTTATGAGAAAACTGAAACGATTGACTTTGGGTGCGTTACTTGCTTTTTTGCTGGTATCCTGCCAATCATATAAGAAAGTACCTTATTTGCAGGATACGGCTTTTGTGAATGATACAGAACAGAGTGTTCTTCAGACAGGTGTGAAGGTAATGCCAAAGGATTTGTTGACGATTGCCGTGTCTTGTTCTACTCCGGAACTGGCTGCACCTTTCAATCTGGTAAATTCGGGTACTGCTAGTGGAATAGAGGGAAAGACGGTAGGACAAGGAACTGCATCATCTGCTCTACAGCAATATTTAGTAGATAATCAAGGGAATATCAACTTTCCAGTATTGGGCGAGATTCATGTAGGTGGATTGACTAAATTGGAAATAGAAAACTTGATTATAGAGAAATTGAAGGTTTATTTGAAAGAAGCACCGCTTGTAACTGTACGTATTGTTAATTATCGGATTTCGGTATTGGGGGAAGTTTCCAAGCCAGGCAGCTTTGTAGTCTCTAACGAGAAGATTAATTTGTTGGAAGCACTCGCTATGGCAGGTGATTTGACTATTTATGGTATGCGTGATAATGTGAAACTAATCCGGACAGGACAGGATAATAAACAGGAAATTATTACTATGGATTTGAATAAGGCTGAAACGGTACTGTCTCCTTATTATCAGCTGCAGCAGAATGATATAATTTATGTGACACCTAATAAGACTAAGGCTAAGAATTCGGATGTTGGAGCTAGTACGGGATTCTGGGTTTCTGCTACTTCTATCTTGGTTTCACTTGCAAATATATTGGTAATTTTATTAAATAGGTAATTAGTAATGAAAGAGAATTCGTATAACAATAATATGAGTGAATTAGACGAAGAGAAAGTAAATTATCAGGAAATTCTCTTTAAGTATATAATTCACTGGCCTTGGTTTGTTGCTTCGGTTTTAGCTTGTTTTATTGGTGCTTGGGTGTATTTGCATTTTCAAACTCCCGTGTATCAGGTTTCTGCTTCTATCATGATAAAGAATGATAAAAAGAATGGTGGTGGAAATACTGCAGATTTGGAAAGTTTGGGATTAGGTGGAGTGATAACTTCTACGCAGAGTATTGATAATGAGATAGAAGTGCTACGCTCAAAAACAATACTGAAAGAGGTCGTTAATAATCTGGAACTTTATATTACTTACTATGATGAGGATGAGTTTCCTAAAAAGGAACTGTATAAAACCTCTCCCGTAATCGTAAATTTGACGGCACAAGAGGCGGATAAATTGTCAAATGCAGCTTTGGTTGATATGAAGTTATCTCCAGAAGGTGGTCTGGATGTAAATTTGAAAATAGGATTGAATGAATATACTAAACATTTTGAAAAACTCCCAGCAGTATTACCTACAGATGCAGGTGCATTTGGGTTTGCGTTGAAAGATTCCTTGGCGAATGGGAGGATAAAAGGACAGAATGTGGTGCGAAATATCAGTGCTGTGGTCAGCCAGCCGTTTGGAGTAGCAAAAGGATATCAGTGGGCATTGGAAATAGCACCTACCTCAAAAACGACTTCTGTAGCAGTTGTTTCATTGATGAATACGAATATACAGCGAGGACAGGACTTTATCAATAAGTTAATGGATATGTATAATCGGAATACGAATAATGATAAAAATGAGGTTGCCGAAAAGACGAGAGAGTTTATCAATGAACGTATTAAGATTATTGATGAGGAACTTGGCACTACAGAGGATAAGCTGGAAGCTTTTAAAAGAAATGCAGGATTGACGGATATCAGTAGTGATGCCCAATTAGCAGTATCGGGAAATGCTGAATATGAAAGAAAACGTGTAGAAAATGGAACTCAAATTAATTTAGTTCGTGATCTTAATAAATATATCAATAATCCGTCGAATGAGTATGAAGTATTACCTAGTAATATTGGTTTATCCGATAATGGTTTAGCTACTCAAATAGATCGTTATAATGAATTGATTATTGAACGTAAGCGTTTACTTCGTACTTCTACAGAAAGCAACCCGATGATTGTAAATCTGGATACAAGTATTCGTGCCATGAAAGCAAATGTAAAAGCTGCTATTGATGGGACTTTACAAGGTTTGCTTATCGTGAAGGCTGATCTGGATCGTGAGTCTAGTCGTTTTTCCCGTCGTATCAGTGATGCTCCGGGACAGGAACGGCAGTATGTAAGTATTGCACGTCAGCAGGAAATCAAAGCTGGGCTTTATTTGATGCTTTTGCAGAAACGTGAAGAGAATGCTATTACTTTAGCCGCTACTGCGAATAATGCGAAGATTATTGATGAGCCAGCGGTTGAAGGTGGTCCAGTATCTCCGAAATCTAAAACGATTTATATGATTGCTCTGGTGCTGGGAGTAGGTTTACCTGTCGGTATTATTTTCTTGATTAGTTTGACTAGATTTAAAATTGAAGGACGTGTTGATGTGGAGAAACTGACTAGTGTTCCTGTTGTAGGGGATATTCCAGTGGCAGACGAGAAGCAAGGTTCTATTGCTGTGTTTGAGAATCAGAACACGCTGATGAGTGAGACTTTCCGCAATGTACGTACAAACCTCCAGTTTATGCTTTCTCATGGTCAGAAAGTGATATTGGTGACATCAACAGTCAGTGGTGAAGGGAAATCGTTTGTCTCTTCCAATCTTGCCGTCAGTTTGTCTTTACTAGGGAAGAAGGTTGTCATTGTAGGCCTCGACATCCGTAAACCAGGTTTAAACAAAGTATTCAACATCCCGAGAAAGGAGAGAGGAATCACTCAATACCTATCCGACTCCGAAAAGGATTTGATGGAGATCATTCAGCCTTCGGATTTGAGTAAGAACTTGTATATTCTTCCCGGTGGAACAGTACCGCCTAATCCAACGGAACTACTTGCCCGTGACGGTTTGGAAAAGGCGATAGAAATATTAAAGAAGAACTTTGATTATGTAATATTGGATACGGCCCCTGTAGGTATGGTTACAGATACTTTACTCATAGGTCGTGTGGCGGATTTATCAGTCTATGTCTGTCGTGCTGATTATACTCGAAAAGCTGAATATACATTAATTAATGAATTGGCTAACAATAAAAAACTACCAAATCTTTGTACAGTCATTAATGGTCTGGATCTTCAAAAGAAAAAATATGGCTATTATTATGGGTATGGAAAGTATGGTAAATACTACGGCTATGGTAAACGTTATGGCTATGGTTACGGTTATGGAGAACATAAAGTAAATTGAGGGTACTTGCATTTATATGATTATTACTCTATTCCTATTTATTATTTGCGTTGTAGCTATCTGCAAAAATGCTAGTAAAAGTCTTAGTGAGAAACAAAAATTTACTAATATTTTAAAGTTTGTTACGGCATTATTCGTAGTAAATGGACATTTGTTTGTGTTTGGGGGTGGTCCACATAGTTGGGCACAAGAGATGAATATAGGGCCGTTATGCGTTTCTCTTTTCTTTTTCTTATCAGGATATGGGCTAATGTGCAGTTATGAAAGAAAAGGAGCCGCTTATTTTAAAGGTTTTCTGTCACACCGTCTTGGACGAGTGATATTTCCTCTCATAACAGCATATATTGTGACTCTTCCAGTATATAGGATTGTTGTAGGAGAAATAGACTGGCATACAGTTTTTTCGACTTTTTATTGGGGAGGACCGTTTCTTAGATTTAGTTGGTATGTTACAGAGATAGTACTTCTCTATCTGTTCTTTTATGTGATAATGAGGTCATTGTGAGTAAGCAACATAAAATATATGTTCTGACATTCGTAATATTGCTTATGATGGGAGTATTGATTGCGACAAAGCAACCGATATGGTATATTGAATCATTGCCTGCTTTTATGATAGGTTTCTGGTTTCAAAGATATGAGAAGAAGATGTATAACGAATTTTTAATGGGAGGGAGTGAAAAGATAGGTGTTGTAATTCTTCTAAGTTTGGTGTTGCTGATAACGTTCCATTGGCATTTTGTGGCTGAACATGTATAGATGTTATCTGCTTTTCGATATCAATATGCATCATACTATATCATGAATATTGTTTTTGTCATTCTTATCATTATTGCGATGAAAGGTGTAGAAACTCATATTACTTTTCCGCCTGCATTGACTAATAGTTATTATGAGATTTATCTTATGCAAAGTTGTGTGATGCTCGCCTTGCGAGATGTGACTCGTTCGTTTCTGGTTTATTGGTTAGGGGTGATGTTGCTAACTGTAGTTTTGGCAGTGCTGATGCATAAGGGGAATAGCTTATTGATGAAAAGTTTGAAGATTTAAAACGGATATGAATATTCTTTGGATATATAATCTTCCATTAATTCCGGAGGCTGGTGGTACAGAACGAATCACCTCTTTAGTCTCGAGGGGGCTTACATTATATGGACATCAATGTCTTGGTATTCTTGTATTCAATGAGCGGATAGGCAGTATTACATACGAATCTGAATCTATAACAGATCTCTATGCTTTCCTTTGTGAACGTCAGGTTGATATTGTAATCAATCAGATAGCGTATGATAAATGGTTATTGGATGTATTTCTTAAAAGAGGTGGTGAGCAGTGGCACAGGGAAAAAGGACAGATCATATCTTGTTTGCATTTTGATCCTAAAAACCCGTCGCTTTTGTATTTACTCAAAGGCAAGAATAATAAAAACATAAAAGATATTTTGAGTATACTGAAAGCTACTGTCTTATATAAATATTATGAATATAAACAAAGCAAGAGAGAAGGGGAAACATACAATTACATTTATAATCACTCGGATTGGTTTGTAGCTTTATCTCCAACGCATTTCCCGTATTTACATAAGATAATGCAGCGTTCAGAATATAGTAAACTCATTGCGATTAATAATCCTTTGACTTTTAAGGATGTCTCGACATCGGAAATACTTGAGAAAAAGAAAAAAATTGTTCTTGTTTGTGCTCGCATGTCAGAATACCATAAACGTATCTCTGTAATTTTAAAAGCATGGATGGCAATCTGTAAAAGAAAAGAATTCAATGGATGGACACTTAAGATGGTAGGGGTAGGGCCGGATTTGCAACGATATAAAGATTTTGTGTCCACTAATCGTATTCCTAATGTTCGATTTGAAGGTCAACAGTCATCGGAACCATATTATAATGAGGCAAGTATTCTTTTACTCACTTCAAGTGCGGAGGGGTGGGGACTTACTATTACGGAAGGGTTACAGCGAGGAGTAGTTCCTGTTGTCATGAATTCATGTTCAGTATTTGGTGAGATTATCCAAAATGGGTATAACGGTTATCTTACACCAGATAAAGATATGAAAGTATTTGAAAATAAAGTGTTGCAACTAATGAGTGAACCATCCATACTTCGTCAAATGCAACTCCATGCACTTGAATCTGCAAAAAAGTTTAGTTTGGAGAGTACAATGAATAAATGGGAGAAGATGATACAATCTTCTGAAAATTCGTAATGTTTATGACTCAACGTTTTGAATACATAGATCAGTTAAAAGGATTGACTATGCTCCTTGTTGTCATAGGAAATATCATCGTGTTTTGTGGACTTGGATGTGACAATAATTTCATTCGCAACATCACAATGATGAATATGTGTATGTTAGGTGAGTTGATTTTAATGAAGAACCTATTGTTTAGCTTTTTGTTTTCTACAAAAAGGTGGCAGATGAATAATTGATATGTGATTTTTTTAGATGATGAATATTCTTATATTAGGAGGAACAGGAGCTATTGGAAGTCATCTTGTTTCAATTCTTTCAGATGTGCAAAATCAGATATACATAACTTCTAGAAGTAAACATGAGAATAAGAAGAATGTATGCTATATTTTAGGTGATGCTCATGATGTGGGATTTATACAATCACTTCTTGCCGAACGGTCTTATGAGGTTATCATAGATTTTATGTATTATAGTAGTAAGGAGTTTAGTAATCGCGTACATTTATTTCTTGAGCATGGAGGGCAGTATATCTGTATAAGTTCTTCTCGCGTTTATGCGAATTCTAAGAACCCGATAACAGAAGAATGTCCACGTTTGCTTGATGTGATTTCTGATAAAGAATATTTAAATGGGCATGATTATTCTATAGAGAAATGTCGGCTGGAAGATATTCTAACATCTTCAACATATAACAATTATACAATTATTCGTCCTTATATAACCTATAGTGAGAATCGGCTCCAACTTGGTATTTATGAGCTTAAGGATTGGTATTACCGCGTATTACATGGACGCACTATTCAATTGTCTAGTCGTATTGCAAATTCTTATACAACTCTCACTTATGGTTTAGACGTCGCAAAAGGAATAGCTAGTATTGTAGGACAAAAGAAAGCATGGGGAGAGGTGTATCACATAACACAAGACAACCCTATCACATGGAAGCAAGTTTTGTTGATTTATATAGAGGAGATTGAATGTAAAACGAATATTCGTCCCAAAATTCAAATTACTCCAAAGGACATTTTTACTTCTATAGCTGATCGAGATATGCAAGTAGAATATGACCGTTCCTATAATCGTCTTTTTGATAATTCAAAGATTTCGTCTTTTTGTGATACTACAGATTTTCTTCATCCTGATGTGGGAATTCGTAATTGCATTCGTTCTTTCCTAACCAATCCTGTCATTGCTCCTCCTGATTGGTGGAGACAAGTTTTGATAGATCGTTTGACGGGTGATATCGCTTCAGAAGAAGAGTTCCAATCACTAGATGCTTACCATACTTATTTAAAAGTTCGGAATGCTCGTTTTTTGTCCATTTATAATCGTTATGCATTATTGAAGAAAAAAATCAAACATGTAATAAAAAAATCTATTCATAATTAGTGCTATGTATACCAATTTACCTTCATATCAAATTATTATATCCTTGTTGAAAGCCTTTAATATTCGACATCTTGTACTTTCTGCAGGAAGTAGAAATGTACCATTTGTACATTCTGTTGAAGAGGACTCTTTTTTTACTTGTTATAGCGTTGTTGATGAACGTAGTGCCGCTTATTTTGCATTAGGTCTTTCGCAACAACTTCAACAACCGGTTCTCATATCTTGTACAGCTTCTACAGCAAGTAGTAATTACTGGCCTGCGGTAGGTGAAGCCTTTTACCAAGGAGTTCCTTTAATTGTTCTAACATCGGATCGTAATCCGTCAATGCTTCATCAATGGGAAGACCAAATGATTGATCAAGTTGGAATGTTTGATCGTCATGTACGTTGTTCTGTCAATCTTCCAATTATTAATGATAAAGACGATTGGAATTATTGTCAACGCTTGGTAAATAAGGCTTTACTGGAATTAAATCATCATGGGACAGGACCTGTACATATTAATGTGCCAATGAAAGATTATTGTATGGATTTTGATACGCCTGAACTTCCCATAGTTCAAAAGATAACTCGTATTGATGTTTTAGATAACGAGCAGTGGCAAAGAACAGCTAAACAATTGAGCAACTATAAACGCATTCTTATCACTTGTGGACAATCTTCCCGCTATGATGTCGAATTGAATGAAGCTCTTACGGAATTCTTTCATAAGTATAATTGTGCTATATCTGTTGAACACATGTCTAATATTGCCAGTGAAGGATCTGTTCATACCTCTCTTTGTATGGATGTGAGATACAATCATATTAGTTTCCAGGAATTTAAACCAGATCTTGTAATTTCATTTGGTTATAATGTTTGTCAAGGTATAAAAGAACAATTACGCTGGTTTAAAGGACAATACGAACATTGGTCGATACAACCAAATGGAGAGGTGGTAGATATGTATAATAGCCTTACTACTATTTTTGAGAGTTCTGCTCTGTATTTCTTTCATCAAATGAATCGCTTGGCCACTTCGCTGCAATTAAATGATCGGCAATACTATAATAAGTTGAAAGGATATGCCGATAGTGTATGTTTTCCCGATTTTTCATGGTCCAGTACTTATGCTATTCAACAATTGGTAAGACAAATACCATCCGGTTCCATACTGCATATGGCTATTAACAATTCCATTCGTATTGCTAACTTTTTTCAGTTAAAACCTAACGTTCATTCTTATGCTAATATAGGCACTTATGGTATTGATGGTTGTTTATCTTCACTTGTAGGACAGTCGGTAGCTACTGATGCTTTATGTTTTCTGCTTATTGGTGATTTAGCTTTTTTTTATGATATGAATGCGCTTCGTATTAAACATATTAAACAAAATATACGTATTCTATTACTTAACAATGGTGGTGGTAGTGAATTCTATTATAATGGATCATGGCAAGATGAAGCAAGTGACCTTCATACAACGGCACGTCATCACACGAAAGCAGAAGGTTGGGTTCGTGAAAATAATTTTGAATATCTTTTTGCTCATGATAAAATATCATTTCAGGAGGCTCTTGAAAAATTCTTGTCTGTTGGTACTACACAGTCCATTTTCTTAGAAGTGTTTACAGAAATGAAACATGATTCGGATATTATTCATGATTTCTACAATATAGGTCGTCCCGCTCTAGAGAATCGGATGAAGCGTAGGGTTAAAGATGTGGTAAAAACTGTTCTGCCAGATAATTGGATTGACTCAATAAAAAAAATATTCTAAGTATGAAAATTGGGATACTTACCTTTCATGCTTCTCATAATTATGGTTCAATGCTTCAAGCTTATGCTTTGCAACATATATTAAGTTTATGGGGACATGAGAGTTGGATTATAAATTTGCGTACTCCTATACAGCGTTTTCTTATCCAACCCCAGTTGGAATGGAAACACCCTCGTTCCTCATTGTCCAAATTGTTAAAAGCTCCTAGTACTAGCATTTCCTTGCAGCGTAAATATAATCGTTTTGAGCATTTTCTCAAAAATGATCTTCAGGTAACCACTGAATATTCTCATCATGATGAGGTAGAAAAAGCGATTAGTGAAGATGATTATGATGCTATTATTGTCGGTAGTGATCAGATATGGAATACCGGATGCGCTGATTTTGATAACTCTTACTTGTTGGATTTTAACTTATCCATTCGGCGTATTGCATATGCGCCTTCTTTGGGTCCTTCACCAGAAGATATAAAAGAAGAAACACGACTAATGTTACGTGATGCATGGAGAAGATTTGATTATCTCTCTACTCGTGAACAACGTGGGGCTGACATTATTCATGCTCTTACCGGACATGTGCCTCAAGTGGTACTAGATCCTTCTCTTTTATTAAATAAAGAGGATTATACCCCCATTTGTTCAGAGAAAAGAATAGTGTCAGAATCATATATTTTTTATTATTCTCCTGTCGATCAACCTAAAATATTTGAAAAAGTAAGAAAATTTAGTCGTGAGGTGAATTTAAAAATTGTCATTACACAAGAACAACCTTATTATCAGGGAGAAAATTTAATTCGTATTGCCGATTGTGGGCCACGAGAATTTCTCAATATGATACAGTATGCAGATTATACATTTGGTAAGTCTTTTCACCTATTGGCTTTTTCGCTTATATTTCATAAAGAATTTTATATGGTTACAGGTGATACGGATAGTCGGTTGATAAATCTTCTTCAACCGCTAGGTTTAATAAATCGTGCTATTCCATTAGATGTTGATCGTATTTCAGTAGCTGTTCCCATTAATTATACACATATACAGGCGGAAATAAGGAAAATGAGAGTATCTTCATTGAATTATCTGTATAGTGCCTTAAAAGTAATTTCATAGTATGTCTTTTTTAGTATTACGTCAGACTGTATCGGTTGTGGTGCATGTACTTATCGTTGTCCCAAGCATTATATTCATATGGAAGCTGACAGAATAGGTGTGGTGTATCCACGTATTGACGATTTAGCTTGTGTTAATTGCCATACTTGCGAAAAAGTGTGTCCTATTATCACTCTTAATCTCTTAGTAGAGATTAGGAAGTACTATGCTTTGAATAATAACGAGGATGAGTGTAGCACCAGTGCATCGGGAGGAATTGCCATTGTTGTCTATCGGAAAACTCTAGCTAATGAGATGATTGCAATTGGTACATCGCAAGATGCTGTTTGGAGTGTTATACACAAGGTAATGAAAATGCCTCTGGAGTTTCTAGGGTATGTCGCACATACTGATATGGTTATCATAGTTTTTTTATTACACTGTTTTTTCCACTTTGCTAGGAACCAAGAATTTTTATACTTATATATCTCAGTGGAATCGAAGAGGTTTGCATATCATCGAACTTCTTCATACCTATTAATTGGATAACCATTTATTAGATTAAAAGTTTTGTTAGTCCATGCTTCAACAGGAATCTAATGCGATAGATAGAAACACAATCATTCAAACTATCATTCAAAAACAGGTTGTAGCAAGACATTTTTATCGGAGAACATTCAATCGTAATGGAAGAAAATAATAAGCGAATCGTACGAAACACGGTTTATTTATATGTAAGAATGTTGGTGATGACAGCTCTGGGCTTTGTCACTACTCGTATTGTTTTGGAAAAACTGGGTGCTTCTGATTATGGTATCTATAGTTTATTGGGCGGTTTTGTTGCTATGTTTACCGTGTTAAATAGTATACTTAGTACGGGGACTAGTCGTTTTATAGCACTGGCATTAGGAAAGAAAAATCTTATTCTTCAGAAAAAAACTTTTTCTACAGCTTTTGTTATTCATTTGGTGATTGCAGTGGTTGTTTTTATTTTATTAGAATCTTTTGGACTATGGTATATCAATACGAACTTAAACATTGATGCAAATAGAATGGTAGCAGCTAATTGGGTATTTCAATTTTCTGCTGTTTCGGTAGTTTTGACAGTATCACAAACCCCTTTTACCGCTTCTGTTACGGCTCACGAAAAGTTTAACATATATGCTACAATGAGCGTTTTCGATGCAGTTGCAAAGTTGTTGATACTTTATTTACTCATTGTCCTGCCCGGAGATAAGCTGATTTTATATGCTTCTTTACTTTTTGGAATCTCTTTTTTGAATATCTGTATTTATCGTACTTATTGCATCAGGAAATTCAAAGAATGCTCTATGCGTTTTAGTATAGATAAATCCTTATTGAAGGAAATGTCACAATTTGCTGGCTGGTCTACATTGGGGCATGTTGTTAATGTTATCAATACTCAAGGGATCAACATTCTTCTCAATCTGTTTTTCAATACTGTCATGAATGCTGCCCGTGGTTTGGCATCTACCGTATCGTTTATGATAGGGAACTTCATTACTGGTTTTTTGGTGGCTGCTCAACCGCAGCTAGTGAAACTCTATGGAGAGGGAGACATGGAAAAATTTAATCGGTTAATCTTTAATATCACTCAATATACTCTCTTTTTGATTGCCATTGTGATGGGACCAGTTTTACTAGAGATTGATTATGTAGTAGATTTATGGCTAAATGGAAATGTACCTCCATATACCACTACATTTGTTAAAATCACCATGATATTGACATTGGTATATCGCAGTAATTCGATGATAGAGACAGGCATTCAAGCGTCTGGATATGTAAAACTATTAAATTTAGCATCGGTTCCAGTCTATCTCATTGTGCTGCCAATTGTCTATTTCACTTTAAAAATGGGGTGGGGACCTGTAGCTGCTATATGGTTGGCGAATATTGCTCCAGTGGTTACATTCCTCATCAATCTAGTGATTATACAACGGACAATTCATTTTCCTAGTAGGCTTTTTTTCTTTACGTGCTTTTTGAAGACCACCAGTCTTGTCTTGATTTCACTATTGTTACCATATTGGATACAGCAGCAGATGGAGGAAAGTCTCTTGCGTTTCTTGATAGTGTGTTCTCTTTCTGTACTTTGTACATTTATCATGGTTTGGTTTTGGGGATTTAATGAAGATATCCGAAATATGGTTAGAAAAAAAATAGTTGATAAATATTCCCATAAATAATGAAAATTCTATTTATATCTACTCCTGATACGTCAGACGATCGTAGAGAATGGTCAGGGACGATGCATCGGTCGTTTGTCTGTTTACAACAAGCCGGGTTTGATGTGACCTATCTGTCTGCCATGCGTGATTATCATGAATCTTTTGGAGATAAGTTACTATGCACTTATTGGTTGAAGTGGATGACTTGGTTTCGGCGCAACACACGCATGATTGAATCATTTTATGGAGAACGTCTTTATAAACAAACCTTGCGTAGCTTTGATTATTCATCTTACGATGTGATTTTTGTACCTACTAATATTTCTATAGTTTATGCATTGCCGCGACAGACACGTGCCAAAGTAGTGCATCTTGTGGATGCTACGATTGATTCTCTTTTTGGGTATTACACGGAGTTTAGCGGGCTCATTTGGCAGAATCGTTTGGAAGGGCATCTTATAGGAAAAGTGGCTTTTCAGCGTAGTGACCTTATTATCGCTTCCTCCGATTGGTGTAAGCTGAATGCAATGCAAGATTATAGTATACCTGAAGAACGTATTGTTGTAATAGAGTTTGGAGCGAATATTGAAGCGAAAGACATTCCGGCAGTGGCTAAGCAGCTTGATGGCAAGAGGCATTTAAATATTTATTTTAGTGGGGTGAATTGGGAACGTAAAGGTGGTGATGTAGCAGTGGAGTGTTGTGAGGAATTACTTAAGCAAGGTATTTCTTGTACACTACATATCGCGGGGATGATTCCACCGGAGAAACATATAAATAAACCTTTTATTCGCACTTATGGATTTTTGAATAAGAATATACAGGATCAATATCAACGTATCATTGGCATAATGAGAGAGATGGATATATTTGTTTTCCCTTCACGTGCAGAATGTAGTAGTATAGCACTTTGTGAAGCCTGTGGCTTTGGGCTTCCTATATTCTGCTATGATACTGGAGGCATAGGTAATTATGTTATTAATGGTAGAAATGGTTATATGCTTCCTCTTAACAGTACAGGTAGGGACTTTGCTTCTTGTATTATTAGAAGTATTCAAAGAAATGAACTTTGTAATCTTAGTCAAGGAGCAGTTTCTCTTTACAAAGAACGTCTTAATTGGGATGTATGGGGAAAACGGGTAAAGGAGGTTATTAATAAACTATGAACAAGCCTAAAATTTCTATTATATTGCCTGTTTATAATGCGAAATCATATGTTTCTCGTATGATTGATTCTATTATGGTCCAGACCTTGACAGATTGGGAACTTGTAATTGTTGATGATGGTTCAGTTGATGGTAGTGATATCTTAGTTGATGAATATGCTACAAAAGATTTTCGTATCAAAGTGTTTCATAAAAAAAACGGTGGAGTGTCGACAGCTCGTCAATTGGGTGTTGATAACGTTAATGGAAAATATGTGATCCATTTTGATGCTGATGACTGGGTGGAGCCAACTTTGCTATATGAGATGTATGTAAAAGCGGAAAATGAGAGTGCGGATATTGTTATAGCTGATTTTTATGTAGTGAATGGCAACGGGTATGAAGAATATAAACATCAAATGATTGATTCCTTGAAGCCATCAGATGTTTTGTATAGGATTCATACTGGAGGTGCTTTTGGAGCTCTATGGAACAAACTCGTTCGTCGTGACCTGTATATAAGATATAATGCATGTTTTTTTGAAGGAATAAATTATTGTGAGGATGTGTTGTTGTTTACGCAAATTCTTTGTCATCCTGAAGTTAATGTATCATACATAAGAAAAGGTTATTATCATTATCTTGTACATAGTGATTCAATTACCCACAATGTGTCATACTCTGTATTTGAAGGAATAAAAAAGTATACAATAAAGCTGTGCGAATTTCTTCCAGAAGAAGAACGTTTTGTTAAGATAAGAGAAGCTTTACCATTGGGTGTATTTCAAACAGGATTTATGAATTGTTTTTATACTGATTCTGAAATTAAGTCTGAATTTACCAAAGTGAAACATCTAGCGTATAAGACTAAAAGTATTAGATGGTTTATTGGATATTTCTGTATTTCTATTGGTTTCTATAAAATAGCACATAAATTAATACGATATTAAAATGGATGTACGTCATTTGAAACATATTATTTCCCCGTATTGTGTAAATTCAGATAACAAACGATATGATATTTGCGTGAAGAATATAACTATACCTATATACGTATTTTATCACATATACTGTGGTCCCAATAGTTACAAAGAAATACTATTAGAACAATTGGAAGTAATGCGTAAATCTGGGCTTTATGATATTATGAGTCGCATATATGTAACAGTGATTGGTGATAATGAAGATCGAGAATATGTAAAGCAACAATTCCCTTTCGATAGATTATATGTTACATATGAATCTACAGATGGTAGTTGCTATGAATTCCCTACCCTAAGGATAATGCAGGAAATTGCTTTGAAAGAGAAATTCTATGCTTTATATTTTCATACTAAAGGTTCTTCATACACAAAAGCGACTTATGACGGTAAATATGGATATGATTATGAATCTGTACATAAAAATATAGTTGCGTGGCGGCATCTTATGAATTATTACAATTTAACTAAATGGAATATGGCTATTAATGCACTGTCCGATGGGTATAAAACTTATGGATGTCTTCTTATGGAACCTCATTCTAGTATAACAAAATGGCATTATTCAGGAAATTTTTGGTGGAGTACATCGGAAAATATCAAGAATTCTCCATGTCTCAATTTGAACATAGTGAAAAACAGATGGGAAGCAGAACTGTGGTCTGTAAATGATGGGGATAAGGCTTATTGCACATTTTTCTGTTATGTTCTTCTTTATGGTGCTAAAATATACGATTCTACATATTTGAAACCATGGTGGAATCTCGAAAATATAAAGTATGCTGTTTATCACTTTTTTATTGGAAGAAAACATTTATTATATTAATGCTCATTTTTATTTGTGTAAAAAAATGATATATGGCAACAAAGGTTTATATTGATCCTGCCTGTAATATATTGTACAGTTCTTTCTATATAGAAGGATTGCGAAATTTGTATGGTTATAAGAATATTGTATTCAGTAGCAAGCCATTTAATGCTTTGCATTATGGGAACGAGAATTTTCTCTTGGCCTTTGTTATAGAAGGTAATAAATATATCATTGACCCTGTTGATTTTAACACGCTACAATATGTAGACTTTCTGGAATGGGCAGATGTATATGGAAAAGTGAATTATAATGTTCGGAATATACCTCTAGAATACGTGCATAAAGTCATTCCTGTAGGTGCTAATTATGGTATTGCTTGTTATGGAAACAATAGAGAAATAAATATATTATGGGCCATAAAGCACTATTTGCAGTGTCGAGATCGTTTGGATTATACTTGGAATTCCTATCTATGTCGGTATTTAACTATGTATAAACGCAAAGAGGAGAAAGTTTATCTATCCCCATTGAATAATAGTAAAATATTCTTTGTTTCTCGATATTGGGAAGGTCAAAATATCACAAATGAAGTACGCATTAACTTTATCAGAGCTTGCAAGCGATTGCATGAGGAAGGGGTAATAAACTTCGTTGGAGGTATGGTTCCTGATAGACAGAATTCTACATGTCCACAAGATGTGAAACTGGAAAGGGAGATACCCTTACATGAGTATATTAAGGGTGTACAAACATCTGTTCTTGTATTTAACACACCTGCTTATCATGGTTGTCATGGATGGAAATTGCCAGAATACATGTCACAGGGTGCAGTAATAATGAGTACACCCTTTAATAACGAATTGCCAGTTGCTTTGGAACATAGGAAGAATATATTTTTTGTAAATGAGGATGAAAACTCGTTATATGATGCTGTCAAAATAATCGTTTCAAATAAGGAGTTATGCGAGTCTCTGCATAAGAACATTACAGAATATTGGAATGAATACGCTTCTCCTCAAGCCTGTGTGAAACGATTTCTTGGTCTATGAAGGAGGGTTTACACATATTGATATGGAGAAGCTATAGGTTTGATAATCATAATGCATATAAATAGTTCTTCCTCTTTTGGTGAGAGTGTTTTTATGGGATACTGTCAAGATGTAATGCATTCGTTGTACCTTTGTTTTCATACTTTTGGAATTTTTCGTATGACCTATGCAATCTCTGTTGATATGCAGAGAGCATAAGGATATCTCTGCATGAAATCAAGCTTTTGTTGTATGTATTGTTGTTTTTATCTTATGTCAATTCCTCTCTATTATCGTATATGAGGAATCTGGTCATTTAGCTTTCTTGTCAATATTCCATTCTGATTTCCAGTTGTTTATTATAATTGATGAAGTTTTGCTGCTAGCGATACTATCAATAAAGCATATTGGGATGCCATATGTGCTTGTTTTAGAATTAATTGGATGTAATGCTGGCTCTCATGAGTATTCTTATATGTATTTTATAGAGTAGCGGCAATATGTTTACCATTTATGGTATTTGCTTATTTCACAAAAGATTATTGGAAAGAAGATTTTATAAACATACTGCTATTGTTATTGCTTATTGTTATATGGACTATATGTTTCTTTGGCTTTTTAAAACCAGTTGAGTTATTGTTTAATGATATCCTCACGAATCTTATTTTTATGTGTATCTCAACCATAGCGCGGGTAGTATGATAGTTCTAGAGTTATGTAAACTTATCAAGTGTTCATGTTTTTTAGCTTTGGAGTAAATGTATCGCTCCTATGTGTACCCATGTTTCAATACTATATTGTAGTAAATAAATGTTATATCCTACCAATAGTAAAGAATGGTGAATCTTACTCGTTTTGTCATTTGTGTCCTCATATACAATGATATATATATTCAAAAATAAATAATATAATCTGATAAAATGTCCTTTCTGACAATATGATACCAAAGATAATACATTACTGTTGGTTTGGTGGGAATCCTCTGCCCAAAGATGCGTTGAGATGTATTTCATCATGGAAAAGATACCATCCAGACTATGAAATAAAGGAGTGGAATGAGAGCAACTTCGATGTCCATATAATTCCATTTATGAGTGAAGCATATTCTGTGAAAAAGTATGCTTATGTGAGCGATTATGCTCGTCTATGGGTTTTATATAACTATGGTGGTATTTATTTCGATACAGATGTTGAAGTGATAAAACCTTTAGATGATATTCTTTCTATGGGTTCTTTTATGGGTATAGAAAAATGTACAAGAGGAAATGTGGATGGTGCGCAGGTCAATATTGGATTAGGTTTTGCTTCTCAAAAAGGAGATAAAATTCTAAAGGAAATAATGGATTTTTATGAAACACACCATTATATCTATCCAGACGGTCATGTGGAGCAGATTCCGATCGTTCCCATCACAACAGATGTTTTAGTTCGTCATGGTTTTGATAGAAAAAATAGACTTCAAAAGATTGGGGATTTTACAATATATCCATGGGATTTCTTTTGCCCGATAGAGTTCTTATCATCAAAACTAGATATTACCCTCAATACACGAACTATTCATCATTATACCGCTACCTGGATGTCTTGGACTGACAAGTTAAAAATGAAAAAAGGATCCTTTTTCGATAGAAATTTTATCGGTATTTGGCTCAAAAAGATGCTAAAGAATAAATTTGATAAATAATTTAAAATAATGACAAAAATAAAGAAACATATATATTGGGTCATATATGCAGCGTTTTATTGTTCAGTAATACAACGGTATGTCTGGCCAAGCCAATTGTGTCAATTGATTCCAGATGTCATTATTCTCTTTTTATGTATCTTTGAAAAAGGTTTAACAAATTCTAGGGCGAAAAAAAATAGCGTTGTGCCTCTTCTTGGAAAATGGATTCCAAGAATGCTCATACTATTCTTAGGTGTAGGATTATTTTCTGATGCCGTCAATTTTGTTGAGCCTACAGCTGTGATATGGGGAGTGCGCATGGTCTTTCGTTATTCTCTATTATTTCTGTTGGTTGTTAACAATTTTGATGAGTCGGATTTATACAAGTTGCGTAAAGTGCTTGATTATTCATTTTATGCTAATGTTGTTTTAGTGTTTTTTCAGTTCTTCATGGGCGTGACAGGTGACTCGATGGGCGGTATATGGGGGGGCAATGGAGAATTATCTACATATATTATATGTATAACTTTCCTATATTCGAGTGATTATTTTAATAAGAGAATGAAGTTCTGCCGATATGCACTGATTATGGCGTTACTTTTCACAACTGCTATTTGGGGAGAAATCAAAATGCTTTACTTTATTATACCATTATGTATATATGGCTCTTATGTATTATTTAAGAAGTTTTCTTTTTCCCATGTTATAGTGCTTGCCATTGCTTGGGTAGTGACCATACCAGTGTTAACGACTGTTCTCTCTTTGTACTATGATGAGGATTATGTGGCTAAAACCCTTAATCGTGAGGAACTAGAAGCGTACAATGTTAATAACTATGGATTTACGGAAGAAAGTCTGAATCGTGGAACTATTTTTGAGAAGTCTGTAATCTTTTTAAATTCGCCAATTGAATATGCTGTTGGTCATGGTCTTGGGAGTGCTAATATGTCTTCTATCTTTCATACGGATGTGTTTGAAACCTACAAAAGAACATGTTATGGCTTTTTTACCATGTCATATCTCTTGATAGAAGTTGGATATGTGGGTCTAATACTTTTTATAATGGCACATGCACTATTATTATATCGATTTTCATTATTTTATAAAATGAAAGACAAGGTTGTCAAGTCTTGGGCTGCAATAGGGATACTGGTAACCAGTGCCACATTTTTAATGATATATTATAACTCTGTACCTCTGAACAACTATTACTTGGGATATTTATTTTGGGCTATGTGTTTCTTAGGTATAAGAGAAAGACTAAGAGGATTAAATCAGGAGAAGAATTGTGGTTGATACATTTGAAAGTTGCTGTAAATAAATACTATTTTAATAATAAACATTTTCATGAATCCTAAGGTTTCTATTATAGTTCCTATTTATAAGGTAGAACAGTATCTGGACCGTTGTGTGCATTTTCTCTTAAATCAGACATTGAAGGATATTGAAATTATT
>ULNO01014650.1_pt1 | contig 19044 bp, 19 predicted proteins | sample 1951961 | NCBI WGS metagenome assembly ULNO01 (sample SAMEA4835581, study PRJEB28245) | human gut metagenome | biome: gut microbiome; material: fecal sample | place: Denmark | collected 2008
AACTAAATGTTGTTAATATGTTGCAAAGGTAGAGAGTAATCTTTCAGTGGGCAAATGAATGTGGAATTAAAGGGGAAATAAAAGGGAAAATGAAACCTTTTCTCTTCTTAATTGTCTGACATTAAATGAAATAGTTCTTAAAAAAGTGAGTGTTTCAATAAACGATCGTTTAATTGAACGCAAAGATAGAGGGTATTTTCATAACTGCAAAATGTTTAATAAAAAAAATGTTTTCCTTCATGGCTTGATCTATTTAATTGTTTGATAATCAAATGTCTATAAACTAACAAAAAACGCTTTAATATCTGTCTGCTTTTATATGTATTTTAATTGTCTGGATCTTTAAAAAAGTGTTTTACAAAAGACGATCGTCTTTTGAAACACTTTCGCTTCATAATAGACTCGTTTACAGATTGTAAGATCAGTAAGGCCCTGTTTTTTCAAAACTTCGTTTTCTGTTCTTCTTTTTCAAACTGTCTCTCCTGTGATAGGGGAGTACCTGATAAAATGATATACGCTGCAAGGCAAACAACAGAATTAGCAAACTTGACCGGAAGGTGTTTCACTACCCCGGTGTCCCCCAATTATATCCTTTTGTGAACAATAGCATTAATAAATCCTGGTACGCCCTTCGTATCACCTATAGCCGTGAGCTTGCCTTTAAGGAATACCTGGACTCCCGCGGAGTGAGGAATTTTCTTCCCATGCGCTATGAATACGTATTCCGTGGTGAGCGTAAGATCCGTAAATTGGTTCCTGTTGTTCACAACTTGGTTTTTGTTTATGCCACTCGCAGTGAGGTTGACGAAATGAAATCCACTGTCGGGGCTTCTCTTCCTATTCGTTATATCATGGACCGTGAGACCCGTCAGCCTATTACCATTCCTGAAGTCCAAATGCGTAGTTTTATCGCCGTTGCCGGTAATTACGATGAACAGGTTGTTTATCTGGATCCTTCAGTCGTTTCCATGAAAAGGGGAGACCGTGTCCGTGTCACCGGTGGCATCTTCGAGGGAGTTGAGGGTGAGTTTGTCCGTATCAAAGGTGACCGCCGTGTGGTGGTTTCCATCCAGGGGGTTATGGCAGTTGCCACGGCCTTCATTCATCCCTCTTTAATCGAATTAATAAAGAATTAAAAACTCTGTGAACTCTGTGCCCTCTGTGGTGCATATTCCAATACGTAAATAAATCACCATGTTGTCTTTGCAATCAGAAATCGATTCTTTGTGCGCCGTTTCGCACGAACTTCTCCATTTAGGTCTGGATGGCGAACCCATCTATTCCGACCGTTTCCGTCAGTTGAATACGGATGTGTATCATCGTTGTGAGCATCTTTTCGGTTCACATGGACGTACCCTCGAAGAGGAAGCTTCTCTTTGTATCGCTTTGTTGACCGGCTATAATGCTACCATTTATAATCACGGTGATAAGGAAGATAAAATCCAGTCGGTCCTCAATCGTAGTTGGGATCTCTTGGATACACTTCCCGTCTCTCTGCTGAAATGTCGTTTGTTGGTAGCTTGTTACGCCGAGGTCTTTGACGAAGAGCTGGCGGCGGAGGCACATGCAATAATAGACGGTTGGAAGGATCGGGAATTGACGAGGGAAGAGTTTGAGATTGTGGAGCATTTAAAGAGTTTGGAGGAAAATCCGTATCCGAATACGGATATAGAATAATAATCTATTACTAAATTATATATTTATATTTTAGGTGTAATAGTGCTATATATGATTTATTGGTTCGTTTTTAGTTACTTTTTGTAAATGTATAAATTTTGAAGAAAATAGGTATAATAACATTGCCACTAGATGCAAATTATGGTGGAATATTACAAGCATATGCATTAATGAGCTTTTTGAAAGAAAATGGGTATGATGTTACATTGTATAATAAGATTCATGTACGTGAAATTTCACCATTTGTTTGGTCATTAATTTATATGAAGAGATTCTTTATGAAATACATTTGGAGACAGAAGAATTTATCTGTCTTTGCGGAAAAAGATATTAAAAAGATAAATTCTCTTATTCAATCTCATACAAAATTATTTGTCGATAAATATATCTATCCTATTGTGAATATTGAGAATTTTAGATCAATAAAAAAGGAATCTGTGGATATATGGGTTGTAGGGAGTGATCAAATATGGCGTCCGGATTATTTTTTTCATGTGGAGGACGCATTTTTGGAGTTTGCTAAAGATTGGAATGTGAGAAGGATTGCGTATGCTGCTTCATTTGGTGTTGATAGGTGGATGTTTTCTAAAAAACAAACTCTTAATTGTCAACGTTTATTGAAATCGTTTTCGTTTGTTGGTGTTCGTGAAGATTCTGGGGTTATGTTATGCCGGAAATATTTTGATGTAAATGCTACCCATGTATTAGACCCGACGATGTTATTAGATGTTAATAGATATGTTGCATTAATGGGAGATATTGCAAAAAATGATCTATCTGAAAAGGGGGTGATGGTTTATATTTTGGATAAGACTATTGACAAGCAAGATGCTGCGATAAAACTCCAAACAGTTCTTGGATATGATATATTTTATAATAATAATCCTAACACAAATGATATAAGTTTATCAGCGATAGAGCGAATAGCTTCTCCCGTTGAAGAGTGGTTGAAAGGTTTTTCTGATGCAAAATATGTAATTACAGATTCCTTTCACGCATGTGTCTTTTCTATTATGTTCAATAAGCCTTTTGTCGCTTATGCTAATAAAGGAAGAGGGCTTACTCGGTTTCATTCTTTATTGAGGATGTTCGATTTAGAAGATCGTTTAATTAGTTCGGTAACTGAATTAGATGAACAAAAAATAAATAAAAAAATTAATTGGGAAAAAGTTAATCGGATTCTTGATGTTAATAGAAAAAAATCTAAGGGGGATTTGTTACAAAGCTTATCAAAATGATATCTTTTTTACTGGAAAGAATTAAATTTAGGATTAAGTTAATCATTCTTAAATTTTGGGTAATAGAAAAGGTAAAAACATTAGAGGCAGATATTTATTTAACTTTTGATGATGGACCTGATCCTCTAATCACGGAATTTATTTTGGATATACTGGATAAGTATGATGCAAAAGCTACATTTTTCTGTATTGGAGAAAAGGTGCATGAATATCCTTTGTTGTATAGAAAAATAAAGGAAAGAGGACATGCAATTGGTAATCATACTTATTCTCATTTAAAGGGTGTTGATGTCAGGAGTCAAGATTATGTGAAGGATGTGTCTAAGTGTAATGATATATTGCATGCGAAGTTGTTTAGGCCGCCTTTCGGATCTTTGAAAATTATGGAGCTATTTCTCTTGAAAAAACATTATGATATAATAAAATGGTCTGTTGACATGCAAGATTATGTAAAGTTAGAGGATGTACAAACACATGTTGATAAGATCACGAAACAGATAAATGGTGGAGACATTGTGTTGTTTCATTTTTCTGAAGAACATAGTTTAAATACACTACAGCTATTACCATTGTTTTTATCACGACTTGAAAATAAAGGATTTAAATACAAGTCAATGAATGCTAGTGTTTTATGAATAAGGTTTCTGTAGTAGTTCCTGTTTATAATGTTGAAGAGTATCTAGAAGAGTGCATTGATAGTATATTGAATCAGACTTATCCTAATATAGAACTGATACTGGTTGATGATGGGAGTGTTGATAAGTCTGGATATATATGTGATCAATATGCTTTGGCAGATGACAGGATACATGTTGTCCATAAGAAGAATAGTGGTGTAAGTGAGTCTAGGAATACAGGGATCAGCGTAGCGAGCGGAGAATTTATTTGTTTTGTCGATTCGGATGATTGGATAGATAGCAATATGATTGAATGCTTCTTGAATTTATTATTATCTAATCAAGCTGATATTTGTATCTCTTCTCATTATTTTGAAGATGTTCAAAGACAGTTGAAGATAGATAAATATAGTAAGAAGCAAGCTATCGATTTACTTCTTGCATTTTCGTTTCCGGCTTCTATGTGTTTAGGATTATATAGGACATCCTTATTTATTGGAAAATGTTTTTCTAAAGAAGTACATCATTGGGAGGATTTTTTATTTCAATATCAAGTGGTCGCAGACTCTGAAGTAGTGCTGAGGACAAACCAATGTTTTTATCATTATAGGCAGAGGCAAGGAAGTGCTAATCACTCTGGAATTAGTCAGAAAGTTATGTCTTGTATGAAAATACCTTGGATTTTAAAGAATACTTCTCCGGCTATTCAAGAAACAGATATAGCAAATGTTTATTCATTTATGATATTTCAATGCTTCATGGCTTATGTGAGAACTGATATTCCAGATGATACCTATAGACGCGAAATAATTTTCTATATTAAAAGTAGACTATCATATGTATTGTTTTCTACTTCTATATCCTTAAAATATAAATTATCTTTAGTTCTGTTTATTATTTATCCTTATGCTACTTATTCGCTCCTCCATAAAAAATACGGTATGTGAATGTATATAAATGATTAATAATGCTTTAATGAAATTGTCTTTTTCTTCTTTTATAGCTTCAACAGGAATTTTATTCTCTAGGATAATAAAGAGAGATTCTGTTATGTTGTTTTCTAGTTTTCCGGATTATACCGATAATGCTTATGCTCTATTTCAATATATTTCTGGATCAAAGCAATATGATCATTATTTGAAAGTATGGGTACTTTCTGATAAGACAGGTTATAAAGCATGTAAAAAGGATATTTTGTCGAAAAATTCGAATACAAAAGTTGTATTTAGATTTTCATTATTAGCTTTTTGGTATTTTTTTTAGGGCTAAGTTTGTTTTTTGTACTCATGGATTATATAGTTTCTGGGATATCAGTCAAAGAGATAAGTTGATAAATTTGTGGCATGGCATGCCATTAAAGCGGATAGGTTCAATGGATCCTGCCAAACATGGAGTTAATAAGACTAAAGCTCATTATTTAATTGCTACATCAGAAATTTTTAGGGAATTGATGTCTAAAAGTTTTAATAACCTGGATCTGAGTAGAGTGTTACTTGTTGGACAACCGCGCAATGATTTACTTTTTCAAAAGACAGACTTCTTTTCTAAAAGAAATATCCAGAGAACCGACTATTGCTCTGTTGGCATTTGGTTACCAACTTTCCGTACTTCGATTATTGGAGAAACAAGAACTGATGGTATTTCAACGAACGATACTATTTCTTTTTTGAATATAGCAGACTTGCAAGATCTGAATATTTTTTTATCGGAAATTAAAATTTTGTTGATTGTAAAGTTGCATCCAATGGATATATTGCAAACGGTTGATTTTCCATTGTTTACAAATATTATGATAATGAAACAAAATGATTTTTCTTTTCAGCTTTATCCATTACTGGGGGCAACAGATTTCTTACTAACGGATTATTCTTCGGTTTGGATTGATTATGATATTTTAGATAGGCCAATGGGATTTGTAATGAATGACATAGATGAATATCAAAAGTCAAGAGGCTTGACTTTTGATAACATTAGTGAGGTGCTTCCTGGTCCTATTTTATCTGATTTAGAGTCCCTCAAGTCTTTTTTAAAAACTCCTGAAACTTATAAAAAGGAAACTCAAAAGAAATTTAATTTATATAAAGATGATCAAGCTTGCTATCGGTTGATGCATGTAATAGATAAACTTAATAAAAACGATTTGATTTTTTAGATATATGATAACTGTATATGTAATAGGGGTATTTGACTTGTTTCATCGTGGACATGTTGAGCTCTTAAAAAAAGCGAAAGGTCTTGGAGATAGGCTGATTGTTGCTATTAATAGTGATGAAATGGTTGCTAATTATAAAAGAAAGCCTGTTATTAACGAGAATGATCGATTGGCAGTAGTTAAAGCTTGCTCCTATGTAGATGAAGCTTTTATTATTCCAGATTTGGATAATAAACTTTATGTAATTAAGTATAATGTAGATATTATAGTGCATGGTGATGATTGGACAGGTGAAGGGTACTTAAATCAGATATGTATGACTCCAGAGTTTTTGCAAAAGCATCAGATTGAATTAGTTTATCTTCCGTATACTAAAGGTATAAGTACATCTAAAATAATTAAATCTATTCAAGAGTTGAATAATGTTTTATAAGCATTTAGAAATACCTGTTTTTGTGGAGATTGATAATAGAGTACTTGGTAGAGTTGATAAAATGCTCACATCCAGTCATCTGTTTTTCTCTCATAAAACTTTAGTGACTTCTCCTGAATTATATACTCTTTACAGTCACTTTATAGATAGTAATAAATTTGATAGTTTAATTCTTATCCAAGGAGGAAAGGTAGAAGAATACTCTTTATTGAAAAAACAATGTGATAATTTAGATACACTTTTTATTGCGTTTGGTGGAGGTAGTATTTTAGATATTGTCAAGTACGCGGCAACAGATATGAATATCCCTTACATAGCCATGCCATCAACACTTTCTAACGATGCTATTTATTCTCCAGTTGCACGCCTAACGTGTAATGGGAAGAAAAAAAGTTTTGGAGTTAAACCTCCTATCGGAATTGTAGTGGATTTATCGATTGTGAATAAGTCTCCCAAGCAGTTGATTCTAGCAGGTGTAGGTGATCTTTTATCAAATTTGAGTGCTATAAAGGACTGGGAGTTATCTAGACTTTCTATAGGAGAAAAGATTGATGAATTATCTTTTATGTTGGCAAAAGAAGCTGCTGTTTCTATTTTAAGATATTCTGAGAAAGATTTATATACAGATGTATTTTTAGCTGATCTTGCAAGGGGGTTAATAACTTCCGGATTATCCATGATACATTCTGGCAATACACGGGGGACGAGTGGTTCTGAGCATTTAATGAGTCACGCCATTGATGAATATTTTTCTGACAAATCTACTATACATGGTATTCAAGTGGCGTGGGCGCATTTGTTGATAGAGAAACTGCTGAGAACTGAAAGTGAGTATAATATGATAAACAGTTATTTCTCTCGAATCGGTTTAAATAGCATGATAAAACAGTATATCCAATTTTCCGAGATTGATTTTATGAAAATGATACCTTTAGCTAAAATGATAAGAAATAGGTATACTGTTTTGAACTTAGTGGGAAGATAGGGGGATTTAAATTGTTTTATGTGTGCTAATATCTGTGAGTGAATGTTGATGAAATTTAATGCCTCTAAATACTCTAATTATATAACCTTATTTTATTGTATTTCTTTTTTCTTAGTTATAAATGGTGGTTTATTTTCTTTTTTGACTAAAGGTACTCCATTCACGATCTGGAGGCAAATTTTGACATTTATAGGTTTTTCCCTTTTGATGTGCTCTTTTGGAAGGTATAAAAATCGTTCGTTGATAAAGATAGAAAAAGATTTATTGTTACTAACATTTTTATGTATACCGTATTGTATATATGCTTTTTTTTTCAAGGATATAGCTTAATTAGAGTTGGATTTGCTTTATGGATGTATACCGCAGGATTTCATGTGGTTTTGTTTTCATCGTATTTATTAAATTCTTCAAAATATAATCCACGTTCTATATTTAAGTTTTTTTCGTTGCTTGGACTGTTTTTATCAATAGGGCTTATTATTGATAGCCAAACATTGCTTTTTAAATTTTTGGTATTAAGCGCTCATGAAGATATATCTTATTTGGCAGAGGAAGATCTAGCTATGAATCGTTGTAGCTTCTTAGCTGAGTCTGTTAGCACATTTGGGGTTTATTTCTCTTTCTGCGTACTCTCATCATTTTATTTACTATATCATTCCTCAAAAACGAAGAGCCAATTTTTTTATTTGTTATGTTCTTTTCTTCCTTTAATAGGATCTTGGTTTACGGGATCCCGACAAATATTTGTGATTGTATTATTCATGTTTTTTGCTGGTTTTGTCTATTATGTGATTTGTGCAAAAGGGAATCGGGTTATTTTATTGGTGATTTTTTCTATAATACTTATTGCGTCAGGTTCAGTAATAACTTCATTATTATCTTCTAATAAATTTCTTTTGGAAAGGTATCTTGGGGATGACAAATCTACTGGTAAAGCTGATGATACTAGGATACGGCAATGGAAGAATGGCATTGATTACCTGCAGGAAAATAAATTAGTCCTATTAATAGGTCATGGAGTTGGTAGTGTTCCTATAAAGGGGGTTAGAGAGGGCGAATTTATTGGGAGTAATTATGAAAATACCTTTCTAGCTAAAATGGTTGACGTAGGTTTATTTGGCATTGTGCTGGTGTTATTTCCGGTTATAAAAATCTTCTCATTATTACGTAAGTATAAAAAGAAAAGCATTTTTGATTATTTGATATTAGTACTGCTATTTAATTATCTTTTTGTAGCACTTATTTCTCCAAACGGTGCAACTCTATCAACACAATATATAATGTTTTTAGTTCTCAGTATTTATATTCATAGGGAAAAATTTGAATTAGAAAATAAATATGCTTCTTGTTAATCGTTCATTATATTGCAATTATATACCACAAGAATTGGTCTCTTTATATGGCTCTCAATGTGTGACAAATTTTTGCGGTAATCTTATTGAAGGTAACTGTTTTAGTAAAGTGTATTCAGAAGTTCCTCTGAATGTGAAAAAAAATATATTGGCGGAATTACCTTCAATTCAGAAAGTCAAATTTATTCAGGTTCGTGTATTTGGAAGTTTTCCAATACTAAGGCACTTAAATTATTTGGTGGAAAATTTTTTAATAGTCAGGCTATTACGCAATGATAATTCTATTTGGTTTTATAATCTTGAAAGACATAACTTATTTGCTTTTATGCTTTTGAAAGTAATCTATCGTAAGAAAATTTATGTTTTACTAGCAGACCATACTCCATCTAATAGGCTTTTTTCTATAACCAAAGTTGCGGAAATATGTTTATCTAGATTTGTTGATGGAATTTTGGCTTTATCGGAACGTTTAACAATACAAAACAAAAATATAGTTTACATGCCCGGAATTGTTCCAATGAATGCCATCAACTCTATAAAAGAAACTAATGGGGAAATTGTAAAAAATGCATTTTTTTTCTGGTGCATTAAAAAAGGTGACAGGTATAAAGATGGCATTAGATGTTTTTTCCGAATTGCCAGAGTGTGAACTTTACGTATCTGGTAGAGGAGAGGATGAATCGTTGGTGATGAAATATGCTTCTAAATATGAGAATATACATTATTTGGGATATCTAAATTACACAGATTATCTTTCTTATTTGAAAAGATTTACAGTCTGTTTAAGTTTTAGAGATCCTAATCTGGCTGAAAATAAAAATAATTTTCCATCAAAAATTATAGAATACTTGGCGTGTAATAAGCTAGTTGTTTCTACAATAATCTATCCTGAGTTGAAAGATATTAATTATGTTTACTCTAATTTTGATAAAGAACAACTTAAAATGTGTATTCTTCAGTTATCTCAGATGAATGATGCTTGGTTTGAGAAATATTCAAACCACAGAGACGCTTTACTGCACTATTTTTCTCCGATGGCATGGAGTAATGCTTTTAATAGAGTTGAATCTACAAACAAAGGATTATGAAACAAATTGATGTTATATTTGTAACGCCATTGCCGGCCTTTTATAAAGTGAATCTCTTGAATAGACTGTGCGAAAAAAAACGTGTTTTTGTGATTTTTCTTTATGAAATGAATAGTCGGAGAAATAAAGATTTTGTTTCTCAAGGGATTAAATTTGACTATGTTATTTTATCGAAGTTACAAGGCTCTCGTTTGATTTATCTATGGCGGTTGTTAAAGCGTGATTATTCATATCGCAGTTTAATTCTATCGGGGTGGGATTCTTTTTATCTCTGGTTTTTAGCTTTTCTCTCTCCGAAGAGTAAAAATGCAGTGGTGGTGGAATCAACTTATTATGAGTCGTCTATTAGAGGCTTGCGAGGACTGTTAAAAAGATTTTTTTTAAAACGAATATACTTGGCTTACGCTTCCGGAGAACCACATATTGAATTATTGAAACTTTTGTCTTTTTCAGGAAAAATAATCAAAACAAAAGGAGTTGGAGTTTTTAATTATGTGAATCAACCTTCCTTTATTTATAAGACACAAATTCGGAATTTTTTATATGTTGGTCGTTTGTCGGAAGAAAAAAATCTTAAACTTCTGATTGATGTGTTCAATTCTTTACCAGATTTAAAATTGACTGTTATAGGTTTTGGTCCTAAAGAGGAGGAATTGAAAAAAATGGCGTCATCCAATGTCTCTTTTTTAGGAGCAATCTCTAATGATAAGATATCTCATTATTACCAGTGTAATGATGTTTTTGTTTTGCCTTCTAAATCAGAGCCATGGGGATTAGTTATTGAGGAGGCTATGAATAATGGGTTGCCAGTAATTGTAAGCAATAAAGTAGGGTGTTCTATAGACCTTGTGGCAGAAGATGTAAATGGGATTATATTTGATTTGGATGATAGAAATTCTTTAAAAAATGCCGTACTGAAAATTTGCGATCCTATCTATTATAATGTGTTAGCTAAAAATATTTCATGTTATAATTTTGAGGAAAGATCTCAAAAGTACGTCGCTTCATTTTTTTATATGGAGTAAATATGGGGGCTCGTGTTTCAAAACGGATAGAGTGGATTGATGTTGCAAAAGGTATTTGTATTGTTTTAATGGTAGTTGGGCATACTCGGTTACCATTGATTATTTCGAATTGGATTTGGTCATTCCATATGCCTTTCTTCTTTTTTATATCTGGAATGACTTTTAAAGTAGGAAACTATAAATCTATGAACTTTTTTTTATATCGCAAGTTGCGTACTTTATTAGTTCCTTTTTTTGTGTTTTCTATTCTAGTCATAGGAATATCTGAATCTTATGAAGTAAATACATTTAAGGATAGGTTTTTAGAAGTGCTTGTTCATGGATGGGGGGGCATTGCGTTGTGGTTTGTACCTATATTATTTTTGGCTGAGCTTTTATATTATATTTTTTATCATTTACTGAGCCGTAATAAAAAGTGCTTTGTAGTAATTTTGATTGTATTTGCTTATCTTAGTTATTGGTTGTCAGAGGTGCACCTTTTATTGCCATGGGCTATTTCTTCAGTTTTCTTAGCCGCAAGTTTTCTGGGTTTAGGTAATAGATTGACTGATTTTATTTTAAATGTATGGAGAGATAAGTCTGTCAAGAAGACTTTTAGTTTTTTACTTATATCATTTTGTATCGGTGGACTAATTGCTCAATTCTATCATTTAGATATGTGCTATAACATTATAACTTCTTTAATACCAGTATATATAGGCGCAATATTAGGTATTTTGTTTATTATTCAATTATCAATGTTATTGACTAAATACATGGAATATCCTGTATTAAAGCCTTTGTTTTATATCTTTTCATATTGGGGCAAGAATACATTTTTTGTGTTAGCATTTTCTCAATGTATACAGCTATGCTTAATTCAAGGAATGAATTCTATGGATATTTCTCCGGTTCTGTCTTCGGTAATACGCCATGTTTCCATGTGGATAATATTATTTCTTATAACAGAGTTTTTTAATAGAAAATTATCTTGGATATTAGGGAAATGATCTGTTTGGTAATTTGTGTAGCTTTGATGTCATTGTATATGTTATTGTGTAAGCGTTCCCAAATGATGTCTTGAAATGTTCTCATTGGGCTTTTATCTTTGCCGCAATTTAAATATAAATATTTATATACGGTAGTGATTGTTCGTAATGAGAGACGAGTGCCTATTGGCATTCATTTGAAAGGCATATAATGTTTTGGACATTTACAAAAACTAATAGGTTTATAAGGTGATAAATTTCATTTATGATAAATATTATAGATAAGACCAAATGTTGCGGCTGCAATGCTTGTGGAGATGCATGTGCTCATGGCGCAATAACATTCAAGACTGATATTGAAGGTTTTTGGTATCCGACAGTGAATAAGGATAAATGTGTAAATTGTGAATTATGCGAGAAAGTGTGTCCCATAATCAATATAAAGGAATTAAAGAAGAATGACCTTTCGCAACCGGTGTACTATGCGGCCGAACATAAAAATATGGAGGTTGTATTTGATTCCACTTCTGGAGGCTTATTCTCGGCTTTGGCTGATATTATGTACAAAGACAAGGGGTATGTGGGTGGCGCAGTATTTAATGAAGATTTTTCTGTTCGCCAATACATTTCCAATGACAAGACTGATCTTCCCCGTATCAGGAGTTCCAAGTATTTGCAGAGTTCTTTTGAGGGGTTCTTTATACAGGTTAGAAAATTATTGTGTGCAGGGGAAAAGATTCTCATTTGTGGAAGTCCCTGCCAGATGACTGCTTTGCGTGCTTTCCTTCGCAAAGATTATGATAATCTAATTATTGTTGATTACATCTGTCGTGGTATCAATTCTCCTAAAGTATGGCATAAGTACCTTGATTCGTTTGAGGAGCGCTATGGCTCTAAGGTTATTTATTGTAAGGCTAAGTCGAAAGAATACGGTTGGCGCAACCTTACGCAGAAAGTGATTTTAGCCAACGGCAAGCATGTTTATGAGACTAAGGACCAGTCAAACTATACCAAAGGATATCTGCAAACCAATGTTTACTGTCGCCCTTCATGCTATGAATGTAAGTTCAAAGGATATCCACGTATAGCCGACATTACTCTTGCCGATTTTTGGGGGATAGAGAAAATCAATACTTCTATGGATAAAAACCTTGGTACGTCACTTGTGATGCTTAACTCGAAGAAAGGTAAAGCCTATTTTGAGAGGACCAAGCAGCGCATCAATTATCTTGAAGTACCATTTTCTCTGGCAGAGAAAAGTAACCCTGCCCTTAATCAGCCTTTGGGTAACCCCTTGGTAAACCGCAATCAATTTTTTAAAGACTTGGACCGGATGACTTTCACAGAACTTGCCAATAAATATATCTTGCCATGTAAACAGGGTAAAAAACAGTTTGTTAAGGATAGGCTCGGCTATGTTTGCAACATTATGAAAACCACGCAAATGCGTCCACGTCCACTCTGGCAGCTACTGAAATACAATACTATCGGTGAAATCTTTCGCGGCAATATATTGTTGCCTGCTCCTTATTGCATTATTCACATAAACAAAACTGCCACTATCCGCAAGCAAGGCATCACATTTCTTGGACAAAAGGTAAAATTCCGTAAATCAAAGCTTGAAACACGCTTGTCGGTAGATGCAGGAGCTACGCTCAATCTCGGCCCTGGAACCATCATCGGTTACGGTTCAGACATAGAGATATTCAGTGGTGCCACACTTACTTTTAAAGGGCATGGTGGTTCCAATATCGGATTGACAGTTGTTTGTGGTGAGCATATTGAATTTGGCGATAGGGTGATGATAGGACGCAATGTTACTGTCAGAGACAATAATGGATCACATTATATCAATCGTCAGGGATATAAGAATACAAAACCTGTAATTATTGGTGATAAGGCATGGTTATGTGAATCTTGCACTATTATGAATGGAGTCAGGATTGGAGATGGGGCGATTATTGGTGCAAAATCTTTTGTTATAAGTAATGTTCCGGCACATGCCATGGTTTCAGGGCATCCGGCTCAAATAGTCGATGAGGATATCCTATGGAAATATTAATTAGAAAAATAAGTATATGAATTTAAAAGAATTTATTGTGAATTTCGCAGAACAGTTTGATGACACAGATGCGTCAGAAATCCAGGCTTACACCGAATTTCATGAACTCGACGAGTGGGGAAGTCTTACAGGTATGGGCGTGATCGCCATGGTAAAGACCATTTATGGTAAAACTATTACTGGTAAGGAAATCCGTGAGTGTATTACTGTAGAGGATTTGTTTAATCTTGTAGCTGAAAAGTAAAAATGGATATATTCAATCCTTTCACACTTAAGGGAAAGACAATTCTCGTGACTGGAGCATCATCTGGGATAGGCCGTGGCATAGCCATAGCCTGTTCCAAGATGGGAGCGTCTGTGATAATCAATGGCAGAAATGAGCAAAGACTTGCAGAAACATTGCGGGAAATGCGAGGGGAAGAAAATTTCTCATTGATTGCCGATCTCAGCCAAATAGATGCTGTTGCAATCATGGTCAGACAACTGCCTAAATTGGATGGTGTCGTACATTGTGCCGGAATTGGACAGCGGATTTTGTGTAAGCAGCTTCAAGAAAGCGACCTTGATAATATGATGGATGTAAATTTTAAAGCCCCTGTTATGTTTCAAACAGAGTTGTTAAGGCAAAAGAAAATTAACAAAGGGGCATCTATAGTGTTCATAGCATCTATTGCCTACGATTCTCCTACTATTGGCAATGCAATGTATTGTGCATCCAAAGGTGCTGTCATTTCGTACGCCAACTGTCTGGCTTTAGAGCTTGCTCCAAGATTGATAAGAGTGAACTGTATTCTTCCTGCTATGATTTGGACAGATCTCATTTACAAGGGAGGCATCACGGAGGAAGAGTTGAAAGAGGACGAAAAGAAATATCCTCTCAAGCGCTATGGAAAACCGGAAGATGTTGCCAATCTGTCCGTTTATCTATTGTCAGATGCTTCCGCATGGATGACAGGATCCAGTATAAAACTGACCGGAGGGATCTAAGATAGCAAAGGGTGTAGGAGTAAATCAAAGATATGTGGCTATAGAGAATCAGACAGTTGCGGACATGGCTTGTGAAGCTGCTAACAAGTTGTTTGAAGAATGGTCTTGGCTGTTCCGGTTATACATACAGATTAGCAATGGCTAAAAGTTTCATAGATTTAGGTTTGGCACGCAATGTATTGTTGCTCACAGGTGATACCATTTCGAAATATCTCCATCCTGAGGACAAGAACTGGATACTTTTCGGTGACAGTGCCACGGCAACGCTGATATCCAATGAGGGCCTTGCAGAAATAGGGGAAACCGTATACGGTACTGATGGAAGCGGTGCGGAGGCTATTATTGTAAAAAACTGCGGTTCAAGGCATCTTGCGCGGACAGGACATGAGGAAAAAGACGGGGCGGACAATGTCAGGTGTGACGATTATTTCTATATGAATGGTGAGCAAGTTTTCAATTTTACGATTGATCGTGTTCCACAACTAATTGATGGTACGCTTAGTAAAAATAATGTAAAGAGAGAGCATATAGATTATTATGTGTTTCATCAAGCAAATAGATTCATGCTCAACACCATACGTAAAGTATGTAGCATAACAAAAGATAAATTCTATATTAATATAGAGAACACAGGCAGCACCACGTCTTCAACAATCCCGATTGCGTTAAAACATTGTCTTGATAAGAATAATATACAAAAGGGATAGCAAGTAATGATTGCTGGATTTAGCGTCGGATTATCGTGGGCTGTCACTGTTTTGAAATTTTAAATAAAATAATGGTTTATATTAAAGGCATATCATATTATTTGCCCGAAAGGGTGATGACTAATGAGGAATTGGTAAAAGAGTTCCCCGAATGGAGTGTTGACAAGATAGCAAGGAAGGTGGGAGTCTACTCCCGTCACCTTGCCGCTGAAAACGAAACGGCAGGTGACATGGCCGGGAAAGCAGCCCGCAAATTGTTTGAGGAATATAGCGTCAGGCCGGAGAATATCGACTTCGTAATGCTCTGTACACAGAGTCCTGACCATTTCCTGCCATCAACGGCTTGTATTCTTCAGCATAGGCTCGGTATCCCCACGTCAGCAGGAGCATTTGATTTTAATTTAGGGTGCTCCGGTTGTATTTATGGAATGGCTTTAGCCAAAGGCATTATTACTGCGGGTGTTGCAAAGAACGTTTTATTATTGACGGCAGAGACATATACCAAGTATCTTCATCCATCTGATAAAAGCAATCGTGCCATCTTTGGCGATGGTGCGGCTGCTTGCCTCATATCTACTGAGGGATTTGCCAAAATCGGTGAGTTCTCTCTTGGCACGGATGGCAGTGGTGCGGAAAAACTTATTGTGAGAACCGGAGCTGCAAGATGCAAGGACAGTGCAGAGAAAAGCGAAGTGGATGACGAGGGACATACCCGTTATGGCGATTATCTCTATATGGACGGAAGCGGTATTTTCAATTTTACTCTTGAAGCGGTCCCGTCCATGATGAAAGATGTTCTGGAAAAAAATGATACAATTGCTGATAAAGTGGATTACTACATCTTTCATCAGGCCAATAAATTTATGCTCAACACCATCCGAAAGGTATGTGTGCTACCAAAAGATAAGTTCTATGTGAATCTTGAAGAGATTGGCAATACAGTTTCGTCTACTGTGTTGATTGGTTTGAAGGATTGTCTGGATAGTGGAACAATCAAGGAAGGAATGCAAGTTATGGTTGCTGGATTTGGAGTTGGTCTTAGCTGGGGAGGGACGATATTACAATTTTAATATATGATTTTTGGGAAATTATGGTAACAACATTCAAACTACAGAATGGAGATGAAATCCAATCGATAGGTTTTGGTCCTGAAGGAATGGGGTACAATCCAAAAATGAAAAAACAAAGAACAGGTCTATCGCTTCTCTTTATTAGGGTAATAAACAAATTGTATTTTAGAAAAGAGAGTAGCAGAAGATATGTCAATAGCGTAGCCAATGCTTTTAAAATAGGCTATAAATTGCTTGACTTTTCTGCCTCCTATGACAATATGGATCTTATTGGAGAAGCCATACGTAGAAGTGGCGTTGATAGAAAAGACTTGTTTATTACTACAAGAGTTAGTAATGGAGCACAACTAAATCATACTGTAAGAGAGGAGTTCCTCAGAAATATAAAAGAGATGGGGATTGACTATGTTGACCTTTTACAGTTTCATTGGCCAGTCACCGAACTATATCTTGATACATGGCGAGAGATGGAAAGGTTGAAGGATGAAGGCTATGTACGCCACCTTGGTGTGGCAAACTGTCATCAGCATCACCTTGAGGAAATATTCAAGATATGCAAGTACAAGCCGGAAATAGGACAGTTTGAGATTCATCCTTTGTTTACTCAAAAAACGCTTATAGAATACTATAAGAAAAACAATATATTAGTTGAAGCATATACGCCTATAGCGCGTTATGATGACAGACTTGTTCGTTTGCCTCTACTGAAAAAATTGGAAAAGAAGTATAACAAGAACTTCATTCAAATCATTTTGCGTTGGCATATACAAAACGGCTGTATACCTTTGGTTCGTTCACTCACGCCATCTCATCAGTTGAGCAATTTCCAAATCTTCGATTTTGAGTTGTCTGGCGAGGATATGAAGTTGATAGACGGTATTAACATCAATAGTCGGCTGAGGTATGACCCTGACAATTGTGATTTTTCCATTCTATAAGGGTAAGTGTCCAAAAAAGAGCACTCATTGTATGACATTTGTTCGATTTGCCTCTCTATTGCCTTTGCGTCGCATCTAAAAATGACAGAAAATGAATATAAGTGAATTTTTATTCCGTTATCAAACAGATGCTGCTCCTCGGAATATTTTGATTAACACTTATTGTATCTTCTTCTGAAATTGTCACTTCAATAGCCGTTCTTATATTGTTTATAAATGCTTCTCAGTTTTATTAGGTAATCGGAAAATAAATTATAAAATTAATGCCTGGACCATCTTCAAACAAAACCATCGCAAAGAATACTGTATTCCTGTATTTTCGTATGATGTTTACAATGATAGTATCATTATATACTTCACGTGTAATACTGCAAACTTTAGGGATTGGCAATTATGGTATTTATCAGTCCGTAGGTGGCATTGTTGGCTTTTTATCTTTTATTAATAGTGCGTTAAGTACCGGTTCATCCCGTTTCTTAACTTATGAACTTGGAACGGGTGATCTTGAAAAATTAAAGAGAACATTTTCCACAACAATGACGATTCATGTAGTGATTGCTTTTGGGGTCGTTATAATTGGAGAAACGTTGGGTATATGGTTTCTTTATAATAAGTTAGTAATACCAATGGACCGAATGGAGGCGGCAGTCTATGTTTTCCATATATCCATACTAACAGCTGTGTTTACATTAACACAGGTACCTTATAATGCAAGTATTATTGCGCATGAAAAGATGTCAGTTTTTGCCTATATGAGTGTTCTGGAAGTTTCTGCCAAATTGGGAATAGTTTATCTGTTATCTATTGGTGATTATGATAAATTGAAATTGTATGCCTCTTTGTTATTTATTGTCCAGGTAGGGATTATTTGTATCTATCGTTTTTATTGTAGTCGGCATTTTAAAGAAACGATATATCATTTTGTATTTGATAAAGCTATATTCAAAGAAATTGCTGGCTTTTCAGGGTGGAGTTTGTTTGCCAGTGGTTCGATCGCCCTCAATAGTCAAGGGATTTTAATTTTGCTGAATATGTTCTTTGAACCCGCTGTTGTCGCCGCACGGGCTATTTCCATCCAAGTGAACATGGCAGCCGGTCAACTTGTAGATAATTTTCGTACAGCTGCTAATCCGCAGATAGTTAAGAGATTGGCCACAGGTGATTTAATGGGATCTAAGCAATTGCTACTGGTATCTACTAAGTATTCCTATTATTTGATGTTTATTATCTGTTTTCCAGTTTGTCTCTTAGCCTATCCTTTATTAAAAATATGGTTGGGGATTGTGCCAGATTATACTGTTATCTTTCTTCAACTTATAGTCATTCAGAGCTTATTTCAGGTTTTTGACACTTCTTTTTATACAGCATTATATGCTAAAGGACAGTTAAAAGAAAATGCTTTAATATCCCCTACTTTGGGTTTAATAAGTTTTCCCATAGTCTATTTTTTATTTAAAGCGGGGTATTCTCCGGTAGCTCTTTCATGGGTTAGTTTGCTGACCTATGCTACATTGGGTTTAGTAATAAAGCCTATATTGGTAGTAAAAATAGCAGGGTATTATTGGAAGGATATTTGGGGCGTTTTCAAACCGTGCTTATTAGTCACAGCTGTCGCTTTACCTATACCTATTTTTTTATATAATGTAATGGATGTTACTAATATTATGCATTTCTTTTTCATAGGAATTGTAACTGTTATAATAATTTTATTACCAATAAACAAACAGACATATTAAAGATGAAAA
>ULNO01027671.1_pt1 | contig 18321 bp, 10 predicted proteins | sample 1951961 | NCBI WGS metagenome assembly ULNO01 (sample SAMEA4835581, study PRJEB28245) | human gut metagenome | biome: gut microbiome; material: fecal sample | place: Denmark | collected 2008
TATTGACACTATGATAGACCATTCAGATAAAAAATTAGATTATGCACTTCGTGCCATACAACATCCACAATTAAGAGAAACTGATGAATTTCTTCAGTGGATAGGTATACCTGAAAATAAAGAACTTTTCTTGGAATTAATGGCTTGTAAGGAAGCTGTGATACGTGAGAATCTGCAACGGAAACGCAAGTACAGAAAGAAAATGCGTATCTTGGCAATTGCTTCTTCTGCTGCAGCTGTCTTGATACTGGCTTTTCTGATTCCTTCTTTGCTTCCTTCCACTTCTTTACCTGTAGAACAGCCGATACGTTTTTTTGCTGCGAACAACAATGATGAACATGTGGTCCTACAAATGGATGGTCGTAGTGAACAGCAGTTATTGACAGACAGTGTGATGGATGTGAAAGACTGGAAAACTGTCTCGGCAGACACTGTATGCTGTCAGACTTTGACTACACCACGTGGAAAAGATTTTCTGCTGGTACTGGCTGATGGGACTAAGGTATGGCTCAATGCTGAAAGTCGTTTGCGCTACCCTGTGGCATTTAATGGAAAAGAACGACGTGTGGAACTAGAAGGGGAGGCTTGCTTTGAAGTGGCAAAAGATGCCGAACATCCGTTTATTGTATGTGCTAATGGCATGAATACCATGGTGCTGGGAACTAAATTCAACGTGCGTTCCTATAGTGTTGAAGATCGTCATGTAACTTTGGTGAATGGTAAGGTGCAGGTCACAAACACAGTTAACAATAAGTCGGTAACATTACGTCCGGGACAGGATTTGACCTATACGGAAACCGGAGAGGAAAAAGTATCAGAAGTGAATATCGCTACATATACAGCCTGGACAGAGGGAATGTTCTACTTTGAGGATGTGCCGTTGGAAGAAATCATGGGTGCTTTGGGAAGATGGTATAATGTGAATATCGATTTTGAGCGGTGCGAACTGTACCATATCAGGTTGAACTTCTGGGCTAATAAAAATACCCATTTGGATGAAGCATTGGAACTGCTGAATAAGTTGGAGAAAGTGCAGGTGGACTATCAGGACGGGACCATTACAATCAAGCAGATTTAACTATACAAATACAACTCTTATGAAAAAGCAACAAATTACATTATTAGAAAAAAGAACTAAAAAAAAGCTTGTGTGGATGAGAACTGCCTTTCTATTGCTGGTGTTTACAGCAACAGCCTTGCAAGGATGGGCGCAGAATGCAGAAAACAGGCAGATTTCTTTAGAGATGAAAAACGAACCGCTCGGTTCGGCCTTGAAACAGTTCAGCAATGTATCTGGTTATAAGGTGAATTTTCCCAGTGAAGACGTTGCACCCTATCGTGTAACTGTGAGTATATATCAGATGGCTCCTTTTGCAGCACTTCAGAAGATTCTGGAAGGAAAGCCTTTTGAGTATGATGTGAAACAAAATTTCATCACTGTCCGTAAAGTGAAAGCTACCTCGACAACTGCTTCAGGTAAGTTCAGAAATGTTGGGGGACAGGTAGTGGATGAGGGTGGTAATCCTTTGCCGGGAGCAAATATCAAAGTGCTCAATAGTCCTTTTGGTGCTATTGCAGATGCAGAGGGAAACTTTACTTGTAAAGTTCCGGTGGATGTACATACATTGGAAGTGTCTTTCGTCGGTATGCAGTCGGAAAAGGTTTCTGTTAAAGACCGTAACAATATCCGGGTGATAATGCATGAGGACAAGCAACAATTGGGGGATGTTGTGGTGACGGGCTATCAGCGTATTAGCCGTGAACGTTCTACTGCAGCTTTCGGTTTCGTTGATTCCGAACAACTGAACAGACAGATGCACAGTGACCTGGCCTCATCTCTGGAAGGGCAGATAGCAGGTTTGCGTATGAATATTAATCCGAATACGGGTGATATGAGTCCTATTCTTCGTGGAGTAGGTACGTTCTCGGATGACGTAGGAACAAATCCGCTGATCGTTGTGGACGATATGCCAACCAATTTAAGCTTGAGCGAGATAAATCCTTATAATGTGGAAAGTATCACAGTCTTGAAAGATGCTGCCGCTGCTAGTATTTATGGTGCTTTGGCAGCCAATGGTGTTATTGTAGTGACCACGAAACAAGCTCAGAAAGAAGGTGCGCACGTGAGTATTAATGCAGACTGGTTTATCACTACCAAACCAAGTTTCAAGAGCTTGAACTTAGCTTCAACAAGTGATATTATTGATTATCAAACAGCTGTTTTTGATGCTAATGTAGCGGAAAAAGGAAGTGCGGCGAATTTTTTATCTTCTTTTCAGTACAATTATTATAATCCCTTGTTCCAACTCTATCTGGATCAGGCCAATGGAGATATTACCAGTAGTGAAGTAAATGCTACGTTGGGACAATGGCGTAATAATGATTATTATAAGGAATATCGTGATAATGCTTGGCGTACGGCTATAACCCAGCGCTATAATGTAACTGTATCACAGAAAGCCGGAAATAGCAATCATTTCCTTTCTTTCAATTATGAAAAGGATAGTCAGCGCGTTATTAGTGGTAAAAGCAATAAAATTTCTTTGTACTATAAATCGAATTATGCGGTCACAAACTGGTTGAATCTGAATGCCGGAGTGGACGTACGTATGGGACGTAGTCATACTCCGAATAGCAGTTATACCAGCTATACCCTGCAACAACGATATGAGCGGATATTGGATGCCGACGGTAACCATTATACTTCTCCTTATGTGAATGTAGGTGCATATCCTTCCTATAATGGGAGTGTTGTAAGAAAAGCTGAAGGTGTCTCACCTTATAGAACGTTTGGTTTCAATGTACTTGATGCATTGGAGGAAAGCATAACAAAGTCACATGATGTTAGTATTCGTCCGTTTGTAAGTTTACAGGCTCGTTTCCTGAAAATGTTCAAATACAACTTCATGTATCAATATGAATGGAATAAAGGTAAGAGTGAACTATTTGAGTCGGAAAATACTTATGCAATGCGTATGCTACATAACAGTATGGTTGATACAAATGGAAAAGCACAATTGCCGCAAGGGGGACGTTTTTCTCAGACAGAAGTTGAAAGTAAGCGTTACACGGTACGAAACCAAATAGACTTTGATAAAACTTGGAAGGACCATGCAGTAACTGCCATTGCCGGTCTGGAATTTCGTGAAAATAAGATTCCGACACCTGCCCGCCAATTGTTGTATGGCTACGATCCGCAAACATTAACTTCTGATTTTATGAATTGGCAAGCCTATCGTGACGGTGTAGGAACCAGTGCTCTTTCTGACAGAACGATTACTTTATCGGGGCTGTCTGCTACTTTGCACGAGTCACGCCATCGTTATGCGTCTTTTTATGCAAATGCAGGATACTCTTATCTGTCACGTTATAATCTTTCCGGAAGTATTCGTTGGGATCAAGCCGATTTGTTCGGGCTCGATATACGTAATCAGCGCCATCCTTTGTGGTCAGTCGGTGCGTCTTGGATTCTGTCGGAAGAATCATTCATGAAAGAGATTTCCTGGCTGGATTACCTTAAACTACGTATGACGTACGGTATTAACGGTAATGTAGATCAAGCTTCGACTACCTATTTTGTTGTAAAGAAAAAAACACAGAGCAATCCCATCAAAACGACTTATTTGACTTACGAGGATGATGATCTGCCGAATCCGAAGCTTCGCTGGGAGAAAACGGCTACTTACAATATAGGATTAGATTTCCGTCTTTTCAAGAATCTGATAAGTGGAACTCTGGAGTATTATAATCGTCACTCATCTGATTTGTTGGTACGCCGATATATGGATCCGACTTTAGGAGCTGGCTCACGTGTAGTAAATAATGGTGAGATGCGTAATCGTGGTGTAGAGCTTTCCCTTTCAGCCAATATCATACGTAAGAAAGACTGGAACTTCGCTGTAGATTTTAACTTTGACCATAATAAGAACAAAATGTTGAAGGTGGATCATAGTGAATCCGACAATGCGAGCCTCTTTATAAAGAGTCCGCTGAACTATTTTATGGAAGGTACTAGTTATAATACGTTATGGGCTTACCGTATAGATCGTATGGAGAATGGATATCCGGTAGCAGTGGACAAAGATGGAAATGATCTGGTGAAATTCAATGAAGATGGTACGGTAGCCAGTATCACTTCTGGTTCTTCGCTCAAAGGTACTGATGACTTGGTGAACCTTGGTTCGCTGACTCCGAAATTCAGCGGGTCAGTAGGGTTAAGATTCAACTATAAGAATTTTGATTTGAATGCATTCTTTGTGTATGCTGGTGGTAATAAACTGCGTAACAGTGTATTAAAAATGGATGACCAGTTAGGTACTCAAACCTTGAAAGGAATTGCCAACCGTTGGACTGCGGATGATTCGAATGCACAGGTACGTATGTACCTCGATATACCGGCACAGGTAAAAACTTATGCAACAACTTTCCAGGATTGGTGGCAATTTGGTGACATCAATGTGAAAGATGCAGGTTATGTGAAATTGCGTAGTTTGAGTGTAGGATATAACTTGCCGTTTATGGTTTGCCAGTACCTCCGCCTCTCTTCTCTGAAAGTGAAAGTGCAGGTAAATAATCTGTTTACCTGGTGTAAGGCAGGAAGTGATATTGATCCGGAAAGCTATGGAATGAATGACGGTACACGTGGCATCGCTTCTCCTAAGACTTACTCCATCGGATTATCAACAAGTTTCTAACCATTTAAAAGATATAAGATATGCGTAAATTACTTTATATATTGCCAGTTATTCTCATATTGGGTTTTGCAGCCTGTGAAGACTATGTGGATATTACTCCTACAGGCAAGAAAACGGTGGATTCTACTGATACTTATTATGAATTGATAGCCCTGCCCAACCGGGCCTACCATCCGGCAGCTTTTGCCTTGTTGAGCGATAATGTCTGGTCGAAAGAATCGAATATCATAGGTAATGAATTTATTTCATGGGATGGTATTAACATGACTTTTAATGAGGCAGCTAACCGGAAAGAGCTAAGTGATAACAATTTATATGAAAATTGTTATACATATATCCTACGGTCAAATATCGTAATTTCATTGGTTGATGCTAGTCTGGGTGATAAAGATGTTAAGGAATTGGCAAAAGCGGAAGCAAAGATCATGCGTGCCTGGGATCACTTTATTCTGATAAATACATTTGCGAAAGCATATAATCCGGAAACTGCAGCCACTGACGGTGGAGTTGCTATCATTGATAAATATGATTTGGAGGCTACTCCAACCAAATCTACGGTTGCTCAAGTATACGATTTTATTATTAAGGATATAGAAGAAGCGCTTCCTTATTTACAGGAAGAGCCGGTGAATGTATATCATCCGTCAAAAGCTTTTGGATATGCGTTGGCTGCCCGTGTTTATCTGTTCCATCGAGATTGGAAAAAAGCAAAAGAAGCTGCCGAAGAATCATTGAAGTTGAATAATACCCTGATTGATTATATTGATTTGGGAGCTAAAGGAGGTCCGACTAAGGTTACTACTTATGCCAAAGGCGGTAACCCGGAAGTGCTGAACTATGCTTATATGGGTGGTCCTACTGAAGTTTTGGCCTTTTGTTATGGTATGCTTAGCCCGGAGATGGTACAACTTTTCGGGCAGAATGATGAACGTTTGAACCAATTCTTTAAAACGAGTGACAACAGTATATACTACTTTGACGAAGGTTCAGGAGCTGCTTTGTGGAATACTTCGATTACTTATTCTAAGTTTCAGCCTATGTCTGTGGGAATGCGTACTGCCGAAGTTTACCTGATTCTGGCAGAAGCGAAAGCACGGCTGAAAGATATACCGGGAGCTGTCCAAACATTGAATCAGTTGCGTGAAAAACGAATCAAGGGAGCCGAAGCTGTATTGCCGGAACCTGCTACCGAACGTGCGATGGTGCAGGCAGTCATTGATGAGCGCCGTAAGGAGTTAATCTCCGGATTTAGTCGCTTCTGGGATTTGAAACGATACAATACGGAAGCTGATTACGCAAAGACAATCACCCGTACTTTCCCGCTGGTATCTACGGATGTCGAGAAAAAGACATATACGTTGAAGCCGGATTCACGGTTGTATATCATTCCATTCCCGTTGGCTGCCCGTGAAAAAAATCCGAACCTGACAATGAACACTAACGAATAAAAAAAATAAAGAGAAAACTATGCGAAAGATTTTGATGATGGCTGTGTTGGCGTTCCTGTCCTTGCAAGGTGTGGGAGCTCGTGCCAGTGGTATATCTCTTCTGGAAAGTGGAAAGAAGAAACTGGTAGCACAGGAAGATACGGTCAAGAAAGACACTGTTAAGAAAGTAACGGCTTATGAAAAACTGTTGAAAGATGGAGGAAGTGAATGTGAGGGTATGTTTACGGTACGCCACATCAAAGATAACTGGTATTTTGAAGTGCCGGATACTCTTTTAGGACGGTTGTTGTTGGCTGTGACCCGGTTTAAAGCAGTGCCACAGGGTTTCAAAATGCTTAGCGGAGAAGAGGTGAACCGGAGTGTTGTTTATTGGGAACAGCATGATGATAAGACTCTCTTTTTACGCGAATATGTGCAATCACAGTTTGCCCGTCCGGGTGATAACATTGCCGAGGCATTGAAACAATCGACTGTAGATCCTGTAATCTATAAGTTTGATGTAATCGGTAGAAATCCGGAGACTCAGGCACAGCTCATTGATGTATCAAAACTTTTTTTAGGTGATAATAAATTGTGTGGCTTTACCTCAAGCGACCGTTCCATTCTTGGCATCGGTACTTTAGCCCAGGACCGCACATTTATGGATACGATAAAAACCTATCCTATCAACGTGGAGGCAGTGACTTTGCGTACTTATAGTATTAGTGCTGGTAGACTACCGGCTGCACAGACTGGTTCGGTGACTGTGAAACTGAATACAAGCATCGTGATGTTACCCAAAGAACCGATGCAGCCACGGTTTGCCGATGACCGGGTGGGATTTTTCCAAAACTCGTTGACCGAATTTTCGGACGACCAGCAGACTACCGATCGTGGAGCCATCATCCAGCGCTATCGGTTGGAACCGAAAGATCCGGAACGTTACCGTCGGGGACAACTCTCCGAACCGAAAAATCCCATTATCTACTACATTGATCCGGCAACACCGAAGAAGTGGATACCTTATCTTAAAGCAGGTGTCGAAGACTGGAATACAGCATTTGAAGCTGCCGGATTCAAGAACGCTATAATAGCTAAAGAATGGCCGAACGATCCCAATATGAGTTTGGACGATGCGCGTTATAGTGTGATACGTTATCTACCCTCCGAAACGGAGAATGCTTACGGTCCGCGTATTGTCGATCCGCGTAGTGGAGAAATTATGGAAAGTCATATTTGTTGGTATCACAACGTAATGAACTTACTCAAAAAGTGGTATATGGTGCAGTGCGGGCCACTGGATAAGCGCGCACGCACGATGACTTTTGACGACAAATTAATGGGCAGTCTGATTCAGTTTGTCTCTTCACATGAAGTGGGGCATAGTATCGGCTTACGGCACAATATGGCAGCCAGTTCGGCTACTCCGGTAGAGAAACTGCGTGATAAAGCTTGGGTAGAAGCCAATGGTCATACGGTATCAATCATGGATTATGCGCGGTTCAATTATGTAGCCCAACCGGAAGATCGGATTTCCGAAAAAGGATTGTTCCCTCGTATCGGTGTTTATGACAAATGGGCTATCCAATGGGGATATCGCTATCGTCCGGAATTTAAGGATCCTTATAAAGAAAAAGACGTATTACGTGCCGAAGTAACCAAAAAACTGCGGGGAGATCATCGCTTGTGGTTTGTTGGTGATGAAGGAAAGGGATTTGATCCCCGTAGCCAGAGTGAGGACTTGGGCGACAATAATATGAAAGCCAATGAATACGGTATAAAGAACCTGAAAAGAGTGATGGAAAACATACTGACCTGGACAGCACAGCCTGACGGAGAGTACACTGACTTAACCACCATTTATAATTCGGTTCGTGCCCAACATCTGAAGTATACCCTGCAAGTGCAGAAGAACATAGGAGGACGCTATACCAATAATTTGCCGGATCTCAAAGTGCATGATTATCTACCACGCAGTTTGCAGAAAGAAGCTGTTGAATGGTTGGGACGCAATTTGTTTGTAGCTCCGCTCTGGCTCTATCCTGATGAAGTGGTGAGTCGTACCGGAGTCAAGCCGGTGGATGAGATTCGTGACCGCCAAAGCTCTGTTGTAGCTTTGCTACTTGCACCGGGAATGTTGTATAATATTTACTCAACCTCATTGTGTTCTTCGGAATCGTATGCACTCGATGGTTATTTGAACGATGTATTTACTGCAATATGGAAACCGTTGAATGATCCCAGTGAACTGGAGAATAATTTCCGCCGTCAGTTGCACCGGACTTATCTGGGGTTTGTCGAAGGAATGATTAAACCTAGTAGCAAAGATGGTGCCAATGCAAATCTGGCAATCAGCCGTTCTGATATTCAGCTTTTTGTAGAACAGCATTTAGATAAGATTGAAGAGTCAGTAAAAGAGCAACTTGCTGCTTCTAAGGAGGGAGATCTCAATTACCGGCATTATGCGGCATTGCTGCGCAACGTTCAGAAAATAAAAGAAGGATATTATGGAAAAGATGCTGATACGCGGTCTTCTGATAAATAGCTTTGAGGAAAACGAAGAATAGAAAAGTAGAACAGATTTTTTTGTATATATAAACTCTCTCTTTACTTTAACAGACTTACTCTTCTCTAATGATAACCTTGCTTTGATGAATCATCATCCATAATGCAAGCTTAGAATTAGAGGAGGGTATTTTTTTATATCCCTGATTACTGCATCCCGCTTCTTTGTAGAAAGAATCATTATTTCTGGGTATTGACAACTATTTATTTTCTAGTGAACTTTGTGAAGAAACAATCTGTTGTATATATAAAAAGAAGAAAGGAGAATTTTAGAAATGAAAAAGATAGTATTACTTCGTCACGGAGAGAGTGCATGGAATAAAGAAAATCGTTTTACGGGCTGGACAGATGTAGATCTGACAGAAAAGGGAGTTGCCGAAGCTGAAAAAGCCGGAGAGACATTGAAAGAATATGGTTTCAATTTTGATAAGGCTTATACTTCCTATTTGAAGCGTGCGGTGAAAACCTTGAACTGTGTTCTCGATAAGATGAATCTGGACTGGATACCTGTAGAGAAAAGCTGGCGCTTGAATGAAAAGCATTATGGTGAATTGCAGGGATTGAATAAAGCCGAGACTGCCGAGAAATATGGAGAAGAACAAGTGCTAGTGTGGCGTCGTAGCTATGATATAGCTCCCCATCCTCTTTCAGAAAGTGATTTGAGAAATCCCCGTTTTGATTACCGTTATCATGAAGTACCCGATGCGGAGTTGCCTCGTACTGAATCGTTGAAAGATACCATTGAACGTATTATGCCTTATTGGGAAAGTGATATATTTCCTAGTCTGAAAACAGCTCATACGCTGTTGGTGGTCGCTCATGGCAATAGTTTGAGAGGCATCATCAAGCATCTAAAAAACATCTCCGATGAAGATATTGTCAAGCTGAATCTACCTACGGCTGTGCCTTACGTATTTGAGTTTGATGAAAACCTGAACGTTGCTAATGACTATTTCCTGGGAAACCCGGAAGAGATCAAAAAACTGATGGAAGCAGTAGCCAATCAGGGAAAGAAAAAATAGAAAAGTTACACATTAAAAAAAGAAGTTATGAGTAAAGTAGTAGAATTATTAAGAGATAAGGCCTGTTATTACCTGGACCACACTTGCGAAACCATTGATAAATCATTGATTCATGTTCCGTCTCCCGATACAATAGATAAAATCTGGATTGATTCGGACCGGAGCATCAGAGTATTGAACAGTCTGCAAACGTTGTTGGGACATGGCCGCCTGGCAAATACCGGTTATGTGTCTATACTTCCTGTCGATCAGGACATCGAACATACTGCCGGAGCATCGTTTGCCCCCAATCCGATCTATTTCGATCCGGAAAATATCGTAAAACTGGCTATTGAAGGAGGCTGTAATGGAGTAGCTTCTACCTTTGGGATTCTTGGATCCGTAGCACGTAAATATGCCCATAAAATACCTTTTATCGTTAAGTTGAATCACAATGAATTACTTTCTTATCCTAACAGTTTCGATCAAGTATTGTTTGGTACCGTTAAAGAAGCCTGGAATATGGGAGCAGTAGCGGTAGGCGCCACTATCTATTTCGGTTCGGAACAGAGTCGCCGTCAGCTCGTGGAGATAGCCGAAGCTTTTGAATATGCTCACGAACTGGGGATGGCAACCATTCTTTGGTGTTACCTGCGCAATAATGATTTCAAGAAAGGTGCTGTCGATTATCATGCTGCCGCCGACCTGACAGGACAGGCCGACCGTTTGGGAGTGACTATCAAAGCTGATATTGTGAAACAGAAACTTCCGACTAATAATGGTGGCTTCAAAGCTATCGGTTTCGGAAAGATCGACGAGCGTATGTATACCGAACTTGCTTCCGAACATCCGATTGACCTTTGCCGCTACCAGGTAGCCAACGGCTATATGGGACGCGTTGGTTTGATTAACTCCGGTGGAGAATCTCACGGTTCTTCCGATTTGCGTGATGCAGTCATTACAGCTGTAGTCAACAAACGTGCAGGAGGTATGGGATTGATTAGCGGACGTAAAGCGTTCCAGAAACCAATGAACGAAGGGGTGGAATTATTGAATACTATTCAGGATGTATATCTTGATTCGTCAATAACGATTGCATAATCAGAGATGAATGGAAATAAATTATTATCTTTGACTATTAGATCGTTAACCATTAAAAATTAAGAGTATGAAATTTTTTATTGACACAGCTAATTTGGAGCAAATTCAGGAGGCTTATGACCTCGGAGTACTTGACGGAGTGACTACCAACCCTTCGCTGATGGCGAAAGAAGGTATCAAAGGAACGCAGAATCAGCGTGAACATTATATCAAGATATGTAAGATTGTCAACGGAGATGTCAGTGCCGAAGTGATAGCAACCGATTATGAAGGAATGATTCGTGAAGGTGAAGAACTTGCCGCGCTCAATCCGCATATTGTAGTAAAAGTCCCCTGTATTGCCGATGGCATTAAAGCGATCAAACATTTCACGGAAAAGGGAATCCGTACTAACTGTACATTAGTCTTTTCAGTAGGACAGGCATTACTGGCAGCTAAAGCCGGAGCTACCTATGTTTCGCCTTTTGTTGGTCGTCTGGACGATATTTGTGAAGATGGAGTAGGGCTTGTGGGAGATATTGTACGTATGTATCGTACTTATGATTACAAGACACAAGTGCTCGCTGCTTCTATCCGCAATACGAAACATATTATCGAATGTGTGGAAGTGGGAGCGGACGTTGCTACTTGTCCGTTGAGTGCTATCAAGGGTTTATTGAATCATCCGTTGACGGATTCGGGATTGAAGAAGTTTCTGGAAGACTATAAAAAAGTCAATGGTTGAGTAAGTAATGAAACTTGCAATATATTAAAATTTTTAGGCACGGATTATTTGCTCAGGTCTTAGAATTCCGTGCCTAAAGAATATTTGTTTTTTCGGGTAGCTGCTCATTACTCTTTTTTCCGTTCCTGTTTTCTCTTCTCCTTATATTGAGTTGGCGTTTCTCCTGTATATTGTTTGAAAGCCGTACTGAAATAGCGTGAAGTAGTGAAGCCGACCTTCTCGGCAATTTCCGTGAACGACATGTCCGTATGAGTGATTAATGTGATCGCTTTCTCCATCCGGAATTTATTAATGTAATCATTGGCTCCCATATCGGTCAGAGCTTTTAGCTTATTGTAAAGGGAAGCCCGGCTCATACCTATCTCCTTGCAGATAAAAGTGACGTCCAGATTGCTGCTATCCAGATGTTCCTGAATAATTTTATTCAGTTTCAGCAGAAATGTTTCATCTGCCTGGCTGAAAGTGCTCTCTTCCGGCGCAGGGACTAATCCTGTATTCAAATATCTTTTCTTGATAGATTCGCGGTTTTTCAATCGGTTGCGAATGATTTCCATTAGCATTTCTATCTCAAAGGGCTTAGTCAGATAAGCGTCCGCCCCGTTCTTGTAGCCACTCAACTGACTTTGTTTATCATCTCTTGCTGTCAGCAGAATGATAGGAATGTGACTGATCGTAATATCTTCCTTTATATTTTTGCAAAGTTCATATCCATTCATTCTCGGCATCATCACGTCACTGACGATAATATCCGGAGCATGATTTCTGGTCAGTTGAAGGGCTTCCACACCATCGGAAGCAATCACTACCCGTTTGAAATATTCTCCCAGTGACTTTTTCAGAAAATCCGTCAAATCCGGATTGTCATCCACCACTAGAATACTGTAAGGACTCGTATCGAACGTATTTTCCTCCGGTAACTGTTCTTTGCTATCATCGTTCATCAATTCGTTCAGATATGCCTTCGGCTGACAGACGATCTCTTCCGATTGTTGTCTCAAGGGTAGTTCAAAGAAGAATGTTGCACCAGCTTCCTGATTATCCCGTGCACCGATGGAGCCTCCGTGTAGTTCTACCAGAATCCTGGAATAAGATAATCCGATACCTGTGCCGCTTTGCTCTCCTGTACCTTGATAGAAACGGGTGAAGAGTTTTTGTGTATTTACTTGTTTCAATCCGTTTCCCCGGTCAATGATGGAGATACGTACGCTATTTTTCTCGGAAAGCAACTCCGATGTAATTGTTATTTCTGCATCTTGTGGACTGTGTTTCAAGGCATTGATAAGCAGATTGCTTAGAATAATCTCACACTTATCTTTATCGAAACTTACAGTATTGACCTGTGGGTCAAGCTGATAGCGGATACGGACGTTTTTAGCTTCACCTTCGCTGACGAAATCTTGGGATACATGTTCAATCCATTGATTGAGAGCATACGGCTGTATCTGCAATTTACTTTCCCCAACCTCCATTTTGCGTACATCGAGTACCATATTAATAAGGTTTTTCATTCGCTGTGACTGGCGATAGATTGCTTTTATAGGTAAATATTGTGTATCTTCGGCAGAAAGCGATTTCAGTATCCGGCTAAGCGGTGCGTGTATGAGCGTTAAAGGTGTGCGCAGCTCATGACTGATATTAATAAGGAAACGTACTTTTTCTTCATATACCTGTTGTTCATGTTCCTTCATTGCCCATTTCAGTTTTTCTTCCTTACGCTTTAGAGTTCTTCGGAAAGTTTCAATAATAGCGGCAGCAGTAAGAACGGTACAGCTAAGAATAAACCACCATGTCCGATACCAGGGAGGGAGAATGGTTAGTTCCAGTACTTCCTGACTGGGAATCCAACTGCCATCTTTAGCTGTACATGAAGCCATAATCTTATAACTTCCCGGAGGAAGTGAACGTATAGCCAGTTCGGGATTGTACGATTCGATTTGCTGGTCATTCAGCCCTTCTATCTGGTATCTGTACACTTTCTGTCGGAAAATGTCCTTCTCTTTCGACATGATCCGGATAGTGATATTACTGTTCCAGGGAGCGGAGATCCCTGTTGGTCGATTGGTTAATTCGTTATTCACGGATTCTCCATTGATGATGACATCAGATAATTGGAGTTGGGGAAGTTCAGAAGTTGTTAATGGTATTTTGCAGTTAATGTGCAGTAAACCTTTTACTCCACCCATATAGACGTCTCCCTGCATACTTAACAGGCGGGGTTTGGAAAGATATTCGTTCTGGATTACGCCGTCTGATTCGCCGAATAGAACGAACTTTTTTTCTTTGATAAGCCAAGCGAAAAGCATGCTGTCAGCTCCTATCCATACTTTTCCTTGCTGGTCGCATACGATCAAAGTGATTTCACTAAATAGAGAGGTCGGGATCGGAGTCTGTATTTTGGTGGCGGGATTGTAGTGTACCAATCCGTAATTGTTCCCAATCCAGAAGTTTCCCTCTTCGTCTCTTGAAACGGAGTTGATGGTCGTGTCTTTCCAGCATCTGTATAGGGCTTTCAGCCGGTTTGTATGGTTGTCCAGTTCATATATGTGCTTCGTATCATTTAGATAAGTGGTGTTCCTATAATTGCCGATTGGCAGGAGAGCACCGATAATATCTTGTTCTTCCTGTTCTATAGCCGTACTGAAAGTACGTGTATTCAAATCATATATATAGATATGTTCTCCAAGGAACAGAATGCTGTGATGAGTGTTCCGGAGTAGATTTACAGCCTTGCCTCGATTGCATAAGAGTGCTGTTGTTTCAGCGTCGACAATGGTGAAAGGTTGTTTTTCTCCAGTTGCCGGATTGAAAATAAATACTCCTTGTGAGAAAATAGAAATTAATAATTTACCGGGAGTAAACTGACAGATAGAGGCAACTTTGTCTTCCCAGGTGGAAGGGTAATGAGTAAATTTCTCTGTGAGCGGATTAAAGTTGTTGATACCTCCTCCGTCCGTGCCTACCCAGATTTGATCTTGAGATTCCTGGAAAAGACTTAGAACGGTATTGTTGCTAAGTCCCCGGTCGTTGCCGGGTGGTACGTCTGTATATGTTTTCATGGAAACTTCCCGGATGCTGATTAGTCCGTTGCGGATGCTGCCTGCCCATATATTGTTGTTGTAGTCGTTGTATAGGCATAAGATAGAGTTGGCGGGAAGTGAATAGTTGTCACTTCCGGGCACATGTTCCAGCAGAGAAAAATGTCCGGTTTCCGGGTCGAGAATATTAATGCCTCCTCCGTCTGTTCCAATCCAGATTTCTCCTTCCCGTTCGGCGAGACTTAGTACAACATTGTTACTTAGAGAAGAGTTGTGGGTAGTATATGTAGCCAGTAGTTTACCGTCGTGTGTCAGGCAGTTCAGCCCTCCGTTGTAAGGGGCTACCCAGATTCTTTTTTGTGAGTCTATGAGTACGTTCATTATTTCCTTTCCGCAATCGAAAGGAGGACGGCGGCATTTTCCGGTATTCAGGTCGAGCAGGAGTAGTCCTTGCCAGCGACTACAACAAAGTAATGTTCGTTTATCCCATAGACTTAGCAGAGTCACATTATAATTGGGCTCTAGGTCAAACGTTTGCAGGAGGCGGAAAGTGGCATCCTGATAATTATAGAAAAAGATTTTATTTTTCGAACCGAATAACACTCCATCATCAGTCAGGCAGACGGAATAGGCGATGATATTATTTCCTGTTTCATCAGTCGGTATAAGAAAGTCATCGCTTTGCCGCTGATAACGTGCCACTCCCTTATCTGTCAGAATCCATATATTGTTTTGTACATCTTCTATCAGCTGGTAGATTAAATTGTGAGGAATGGAATGAGGGTTGTTTGACTGATGGACATACTTTTTAAGTTCATGTCCGTCATATCGTCCCAGTCCGGAGCGGGTTCCAATCCATACAAAACCTTGTTCATCCGTTAAGATGCATCGTACGGTAGAAGGCAGTCCGTCTTTTAGTGAGATTTGCTTATAGTAATAATGACCGGCTTGAAGAGGGGAGATGCCGATAAACAGTGCGATAAATGCGATGCATAGTAGTAAAAAGGTCTTTCTTCTCATGAGATTAGGTCAGTTAAACTAAAACAAAGATAATACATTCGGATGAATGTTTGTTGAAAAGCAAACTTATTTTGTATTCCTTCAGGTAAAAGAGTTATATATAGTTGCTTTTTTCTATTTAATTTTGTATCTTTAAAGCTTTCCGTCCTTCTAAAGATAAGTTGTCCCCTTGTAATGGGATAATAGTCATCTTATAGGGTGCTATTTATCACTTTACAAAATGATTATTGTCACCTTATAAGGGGATGACTACTCGACTGCATAAACTATTATAAATTTCTGTACTGAAAATCTTTAATCTCTGCACTGAAAATCCTTGAATACAATGAGAATTGCTAATTCTTCATCTTATATTCATAGGGAGCCATTCCAACAACTTTTTTAAATAACCGGCTTATTGGAAGTAAAGGCCTGTACACAGCAGATTAGGTAAAGTAGCCGGTTTTTATCAGCGGGAAGATAGTATTATTTAGCTAGATTCTCTATCTTTGCTCGAAAATATACGACTATGATTACCGAAGAACTACAGAAACTTTATCAGTCATATACGGGCGTTCCCGCTGAAAACATAACAGAATTACCGTCTTCCGGTTCCAACCGCCGTTATTTTCGGCTGACGGGTATAGAAACATTGATTGGAGTTTACGGAGCTTCTATCGATGAGAATGAAGCATTTCTTTATATGGCAGGACACTTCCACAAATGTGGACTGCCTGTTCCCGAAGTGCGCATCGTTTCGGAAGATAAGACCTATTATTTGCAGGAGGATTTGGGCGATACTCTGTTGTTCCATGCCATAGAGAAAGGACGTGCTACCAGCGTCTTTTCAGAAGAGGAAAAAGAGTTGCTTCGCAAAACGATTCGTTTGCTTCCTGCCATTCAGTTTGCCGGGGCCGATGGATTTGATTTTTCCCGTTGTTATCCTCAACCGGAGTTCAATCAACGCTCCATTCTGTGGGATTTGAATTACTTTAAATATTGCTTCCTGAAAGCTACCGGTATGGAGTTTCAGGAAGATAAACTGGAAGATGATTTCCAGAAAATGAGCGATGTCTTGCTTCGCAGTTCTTCCGCTACTTTCATGTATCGTGATTTTCAGAGCCGTAATGTGATGATAAAAGACGGCGAACCGTGGTTTATCGACTTTCAGGGCGGACGCAAAGGCCCGTTCTATTATGACATAGCCTCTTTCCTGTGGCAAGCGAAAGCGAAATATCCCGATAGTCTTCGTAAAGAACTGCTGCAAGAGTATATGGAAGCTCTTCGCAAATACCAACCGATTGACGAATCCTATTTTTATAGCCAGCTTCGTCACTTTGTCCTTTTCCGTACGCTGCAAGTGCTGGGAGCTTATGGTTTCCGTGGTTACTTTGAAAAGAAACCGCATTTTATCCAAAGTGTTCCTTATGCCATCGAAAACCTGCGTGAATTGTTGAAAGAAGAATATCCGGAATATCCGTATCTCTGTAACGTTTTGCGAGAGCTTACCGGACTGAAACAATTTACGGACGATCTGAAAAAGCGGCAGTTAACCGTCAAAGTAATGAGTTTTGCCTATAAGAAAGGAATTCCTGATGACTCTACCGGCAATGGAGGAGGTTATGTATTCGACTGTCGCGCCGTGAATAATCCCGGTAAGTATGAGCGTTACAAACCTTTCACCGGACTGGATGAACCTGTAATCACTTTCTTGGAAGAAGATGGAGAAATACTCCGTTTCCTCGATCATGTCTATGCTTTGGTGGATGCCTCCGTGCAACGTTATATGGAACGCGGATTCAGCAATTTGTCCGTCTGCTTCGGTTGCACCGGCGGACAGCATCGTTCTGTTTATTCTGCCCAGCATCTGGCAGAGCACCTGAATCAGAAATTTGGTGTGAAAGTCGAACTGGTGCATCGGGAACAGAATATCGAACATACGTTTGAGGCAACAATCTAAGAAGAGTAAATATTAAAGAAGAAAGTAACCGAAAGAATGAAAGCAATGATATTTGCAGCCGGTTTGGGTAGCCGGCTGAAGCCGCTCACCGATACCATGCCGAAGGCTTTGGTTCCCATAGCCGGACATCCGATGTTGGAACATGTGATCTTAAAACTGAAAGCTGCCGGATTCACAGAAATAGTGATTAATATCCATCATTTTGGCGAACAAATACTTGATTTCTTAGAAGCCAATGAGAATTTTGGGCTTATCATACATATTTCCGATGAACGCGATCTGTTGCTCGACACCGGTGGGGGAATTAAGAAAGCCCGTTCTTTCTTTGAGAACTCCGATGAGCCTTTCCTGATACACAATGTCGATATTCTTTCAGACGTGAATCTGAAAGAATTATATGACTACCATTTACGAAGCGGTGCTGTTGCCACTTTACTGGCCAGCCAACGTAAAACCTCCCGCTATCTTCTTTTTGATACAGATAAGAGACTTTGCGGATGGATAAACAAGGATACGAAACAAGTGAAACCGGAAGGTTTTCAGTATGATTCTTCCCTTTATCAAGAATATGCATTCAGTGGCATCCATGTACTTTCGCCCGCCATTTTTCAATGGATGACCTCTCCCTCATGGGATGGAAAATTCTCTATCATGGATTTCTATCTTGCCACTTGCCGGCAAGTAAACTATGGTGGTTACTTGACAGAAAAGTTGCATCTGATTGATATAGGCAAACCGGAAACATTAGCGAAAGCAGAAGGCTTCTTATACCAAAATGCGAAATAAAGATACTGAAAGAGGCTAAAAGGCCTCTT
>ULNO01014291.1_pt1 | contig 17001 bp, 9 predicted proteins | sample 1951961 | NCBI WGS metagenome assembly ULNO01 (sample SAMEA4835581, study PRJEB28245) | human gut metagenome | biome: gut microbiome; material: fecal sample | place: Denmark | collected 2008
CCACGGGCTTCTTTATTTCCAAAAATATTCAGGCGATAAGAAAAACGGAGCATACAATAACTGTTAATTCCATTATATTCGGAAACAGAACGCATATCGGCTGTCAACGAACGGCTGATATTGGATTGCTGCCGCAAAATATCATATACTTCAAAACTAATGGTTGCAGCATTGCCTTTCAGGAAGTTCTGAGCAATCTGCGCATTCCAGATAAGTTCATTCTTATTCATACTGGCATCACGATAACCACGACGAGCGTTATTAGTTATATTGGTTGACAACGTCATACTCCAAGGTAAAGAGATATTAGTACTTGCACCATAACCAAATGTATAAGGTTCTTGGTTATTTTCCGGACGCAGTTGATTTCGCTCAAAGTTATAGTTGATTGAACCATTCAAGGTAAATTCAAACCAGTCGTTACGGAAAGTTCCATTCAGATTCTCTCCTAAAGTTAATGTTGTACTGGTGTTCTTGTCATTTATCTTGGTATCGTCATTGAAAAGGTAAGAAACCGCATTGGTATAGTTGGCGCGAGAGAAAGAGTTTATAGTGAAACGCTTATCTTTCAATGCCGTATTGAATCCAAACATCCCCATCGCATTCCAGTTTCCGTTGATATTCTCCGGTTTAACTGTTACTCCACCGGTACTCTGATTGTAAGTAGTGGCATTGGTAATGTTGTTTTGAGTCATATTCAAGTTTGCATGAGCCATTATGCCACGTTGGCTATCTGCATTATAAGTATTATAAAATAAACGCATAGAATGAGAGAAAGAAGGCTTCAATCCCGGATTACCCTTACGAATGTTCAACGGATTAGAATCATCGGTTACATCCAGCAAATTTTCCATACTCGGCTGACTTGCACGTCCCCGATAAGTAAAACGTAACTGGCTGACTTTAGAGAATCTGTAACGAAAATCAACATTAGGAGCAAAATTGAACACATTTCTTTTTACTACAGTATCTACTTCAGCTTTCTTATAATCTAATCTAGTATTCTGCGGTTGCAGAGACACTCCAAAGTTCAATCGATATTTCTCGCGGATAATATTCAACCCTGCATTAATATCATGGTTATAATATTTATATTGAGCATATTTACTCAAATCTCTATCCTTATTCTCTTCATACCCTTCAGGTAGACCATCACCAAAATTCCAAAACCAATCCTGTCCTTTATCTGCATCAGGAATCAAACTGTATGTACTTCTATCGCTTTCACTATATTTATACTGAAACTTATAACGGAATTGCAAAAAAGTAGCTTTTGCGATCGGCTCGCTATAAGTCAGTTCAGCTGTATAATCGTAACTCTTGGTGGGAGAAGTGATATACTGTTTACGTTCATCATCCGCTTTGTTTGCTGCCTTATCAAAATAACGCGTTAATGATTCACTAAACTGTTCACTGTCATTATCTCCATAACTAAATGTACCACGGAAAGTTATATTTCGTCCCTGATTATTCAATCTTCGGTTCACTTGCAAAGAAGCATTTGCAGAAAGATCCTGACCTTCAGATTGGGACTCACTATTGCTGGCATTGACACGAATTTCATCCAATGGATCATCTGCGCTTCCCCACAAAACCTTGTTCAAGTAATCATTGGGATTGGACACCAGATTAAATGGATCTCCATTAAAAGTACCCGATTCGGAAATGGAATAGCTATTAGATTTTCCATAAGAAACGTTCGGACGGAAAATAATATTAGTCAATGTATCCGGTTTCCATTCCAAACGAAAGTCGGCATTGAAGTTTGTATTCTTATTACGGCCTTTACTGTTTGAGTTAGAGTACGAATTTCCATTTTGCAGAAAACGTTCCGAGTAGTTTGTAGATGTTGCATCCCGGTCACTGAAATTATAACGGGCACTACCTCCCAGTTCCAGCTTATCAGTCTGAGTAGCAAAATTAGCTCCAAGCATCTTGGTAGCAGTCAAACCATTGCTATTCCGGAAACGAGGCCCACCACCTCCACCAGAGAATCCCTGATCGTTCACATTATTGGCCGAACCGATTAAAGAAAATTGGCTATTATCGACAAAACGGTTCAACATCAAGTTACTTCCGTAACGGTCTTCTGTACCACCGGCAACACTTGCGTTACCAAACCAGCCTTGATTCATTCCTTTCTTCACTTTCAGATCGAGAACAGTTTCTTCTTCCCCATCATCTATTCCGGTAACACGCGCCAAGTCTGATTTTTTATCGTATGTTTTCAGTTTATCGATCATGTTGACCGGCAAGTTCTTCAATCCGGTTTTCACATCACCCCCAAAGAACTCTTTACCATCTACCATAATCTTCTTTACTTCTTTACCATTGATTTTGACATTACCGTCATCATCAATCTCTGCTCCCGGAAGTTTCTTTACCAACTCTTCGAGCATCGCTCCTTCCGGAGTACGATAAGCAGCCGAATTATATTCCAGAGTATCTTCTTTTACGGTCACCTGCGGAGCTTCGGCAGTAATCACAGCTTCTTTCAGCATAACAGCATCCGGGTCTAATGCAATGGTTCCCATCTTTCTATCGGTGGCATTAGCAGATAATTGTATTGGTACGAGTTTGGTACGAAACCCGATATAGGAAACTTTCAGTACATATTTCCCGGCTTTTACTTTGGGGAGAGTGAACCATCCCTGGTTACTACTGGCTATACCTGCGGCATAAGCGCTATCGGGCAATGATAACAATTGAACTGTAGCCTGCGCTGCAGGCTCTTTTGTGTCGGCTTCCACCACACGTCCCGAAACGGTAATTACCTTATTCTGTGCAAAAATTGAGAAGGTGCATAGCAACATCAGCACCAACCCTGCTGAAAATCTTTTCATTTACCTTATTTACGATTATATTAGTAGCAATAACAATGTCTTTTTGACAAATCGAATCGCAAAAGGTTTAATTGAAAAGAAAATTATCTTTTAAAGAATCGATCAACAAGCGCTTTTTTAAGACCAAATTCCAAACAAAGCACATTAAAAACCAAAAAGGTCAGGAAAGAAGAAGTATCAACATTAATCACATCTCCTTGCATTACACGCCACAACATGCCACCAAAGACGAACAAAAATGTTAAAAAGATAGCATTACGAACAGCTGAATTACGAATCTGCTCCGTTTCACGGCTCTCATTTTTACTGAATGCAAAGATTATCAACAAGCATCCTGCCATCATCAGCAACTTTGTGCATTCTTTATAAAACAGCAAGTTATGATCGGTCACTACTCCCCGCATCACTAGAATAAAAGGGATGAACAGAGCTACCAACAAGACCACATATCCTAAAGGACGACAATACACAGGTAATAATGCTTTCATGATTGAACGTTTTAATGAGACAAAAGTAAGTAAAAAAAATATTTTATATACATTTGCAGAGTAAAAAAGCAAAAGAATCATGAGTAAACAAGAAGTTATTCTCTGCGAAAGCTTGGAAACGAGCCTCGGTCGTGCCATTGAGTTATGCCCGCATGACAAATTATTCGTCCTCACAGACGAGCATACCCAGCGTCTTTGCCTTCCTTCCTTAAGGACATCAGGTCTACTGAAAGATGCTGTAGAAATCTGTATCGGAGCCGAAGACGTACATAAAACTCTGGAAACGCTTGCCTCCGTCTGGATGGCATTAAGTACTCAAGGAGCTACCCGCCACTCTTTGCTTATCAATCTTGGAGGAGGGATGGTGACGGATCTCGGAGGTTTTGCCGCAGCCACATTCAAACGTGGAATTTCCTATATCAATATACCGACCACTCTGCTGGCTATGGTAGATGCATCAGTGGGTGGTAAAACAGGAATCAACTTCAACGGTCTGAAAAATGAAATCGGTGCCTTTGCTCCGGCAAACAGTGTACTGATTGAAACAGAATTCCTGCGTACACTGGATGCACACAATTTTTTCTCCGGATATGCTGAAATGCTGAAGCATGGTTTGATTAGCAATACGGCACATTGGGTGGAATTACTCAATTTCAATACTTCTAATATTGACTATACAGCTCTCAAACAATTAGTAGGCCAATCGGTACAAGTGAAAGAAGATATCGTAGAACAGGATCCCTTTGAGCATGGAATCCGCAAGGCATTAAACCTGGGACACACTGTGGGACATGCATTCGAAAGCATGGCACTGGCAGAGGACCGCCCTGTATTGCATGGATATGCAGTAGCTTGGGGAATCGTATGCGAACTGTATCTTTCTCATCTCAAAGTAGATTTCCCGAAAGAGAAAATGAGACAAACGATCCAATTTATCAAGGACAATTATGGTGTATTTACTTTCGATTGCAAAAAATATGACCAACTATATGCATTCATGACGCATGACAAAAAGAATACTTCAGGTACAATTAATTTCACCCTACTGAAGGATATCGGGGATATTTGCATCAATCAAACTGCCGATAAGGACACTATTTTCGAGATGCTCGATTTCTATCGCGAATGTATGGGAATTTAATCCGACACCGGAGAGATTACATAATAAAAGGGAATGAAGTTTACTTCATTCCCTTTCTCTTCCCAATCCCTATAAATAATTGGCAATTGTGCAACAATTGCCCGCGCTATTGTTCTAAGTTACTCATTCGATACTGTGAAAGCGACATACCTGTATGCTTTCTAAAAAAACGTCCAAGCGACGATTGATTCGCAAAGTTGGTTTTTATGGCTATCTCTTGAATATTCAGGCTTGTATTCTTCAATAAAGCCTTGATTTCTAATATGATGTATTCAACAATCCAGTCTTTAGCAGATTTCCCACTTGTTTCCTTGATTACCATAGTCAGGTATTTGGAAGTAATACACAATTTATCTGCATAAAAAGCTACATCTTTATTCTCCTTAAAATGCTTCATGATAAGTCCAAAGAATTTATTAGCCAATTCTTCTTTACGGGTATCCCTACGAGCAGTCATCAAGGTCGCTTCCTTCTGATAAGCATTGAACAGTTCCAGATAAAGATACCTCAACAAATGAATAATCAGCTCACGCCTATATATATCTTGAGACGTAACTTTATCTTTTATCATACCCAGATAATTATACATCCGGGGAATATCGCGTTCCGACTGTGGATACCAATAATGACTCCGCATATAGAAAAAGAAATGCGGAGAAAATCTGGGTACACCACTTAACGCATCACTAAACAGTGAAGTAGATATAACCATCGTAACGGTCGAGAAATCTTCACTTGGCTCACTAAATGAGACAAATTGTCCGGGTAATAATATAATCAATTCCTCCGGCTGTATCCAGTGCACATCTTCATGAACTGTAATTTTGGCCCTTCCACTTAAACAATATATAATCAAACCTGACTGATTATTTGAAGGATAAGAAGTCAGAGGAAGATACTTCAGATTTTGATAAAACTTAAAATCGTCACCCAGGACGTATATCTCTAATGTCTCTCTATTTTTAATGTCTAACATTTAACACCTTTCTAAACTAAGTCTTTTTACAAATGTATAACTTCCTAATTTACCACGCACCAAAAATGGAAATACAGTATCATACTAGGGAAGTCAAACACCTTTTATTTGCATTAATTTATAAACAAACACACTGATTGTTAGTTCATTCGTCATTTTCCTATTTAGTTTTATTATGGACTTAGCTGCTTTTTATTGTCTTTTAATACAAAAAAAAGGGGTAATGTCGTCAAATGAAAAATAAGCAGATTGTTTTCTAATTCAAGCAAAATTTTAAATACCTACCCCTAATATCACAAAAGAAGTAATCAAAAGATGCCCCAATAATCCACAAACCTATTGAGAAAATGATTTGTATAGCCTAAAGAAAGGCTAATAATCAGAATCATAGCCATAAATCAGCATAAATCATACTAGAAAATTCAACGGATTATTTGCTAATTAAAAATTAATATGTACTTTTGCATCCGCAATTCGGGGTATAGCTCAGCCCGGTAGAGTACGCGTCTGGGGGGCGTGTGGTCGCAAGTTCGAATCTTGTTGCCCCGACTGGTAAAAGAGGTTAGAAGCCGAATGGGTTCTAACCTCTCTTTATTTTATAAAACAATGAAAGAAGATCCTAGACATATCCGTATCAGTGAGTACAATTATCCTCTTCCGGATGAACGTATTGCTAAATTCCCGTTGCCTACCCGCGACCAGTCCAAACTCCTAATATATCGCCGTGGAGAAGTCAGTGAAGACATATTCACCTCCTTACCGGAGTATCTTCCACAAGGTAGTCTAATGATATTCAATAATACGAAAGTCATTCAGGCACGTCTTCATTTCCGGAAAGAAACAGGGGCACTGATTGAAGTATTCTGCCTTGAACCGATTCAGCCGAATGATTATGCATTGAACTTCCAACAGACAGAACATGCCGCTTGGCTTTGTATGATCGGCAACCTGAAAAAATGGAAAGACGGAGAGTTAAAGCGCGAAATGACCGTCAAAGGATTTCCAATCACATTGACTGCCGTCAGAGGAGAATGTAAAGGAACCAGTCATTGGGTAGATTTCTCATGGGATAATCAGGAAGTGACATTTGCCGATATTCTTGAAGTATTCGGAGAACTTCCTATTCCTCCTTACTTAAACCGGGATACGGAAGAAAGTGATAAGGAAACTTATCAGACCGTTTACTCTAAGGTTAAAGGTTCGGTAGCTGCACCTACGGCCGGTTTACATTTCACTCCGCGAGTATTGGATGCACTGCAAGAGAAAAACATAGATCTTGAAGAGTTAACATTACATGTAGGAGCCGGAACATTCAAACCTGTAAAAAGTGAAGAGATCGAAGGTCATGAGATGCACACAGAATATATATCGGTCAACCGGAGCACGATTAAGAAACTAATCGATCATGATGGCTGTGCCATCGCTGTAGGAACCACCTCTGTACGCACTCTCGAAAGTTTGTATCACATTGGAGTTATTTTAGCAGATCATCCGGATGCTACGGAAGAAGAACTGCACGTCAAACAGTGGCAGCCCTATGAGAAATACGATCAAATCCCTCCGGTAGTTGCTCTCCAAAAGATATTGGGTTATCTCGATAGAAATGGGCTCGAAGCTCTCCATACCAGCACACAAATTATCATAGCTCCCGGATATCAGTACAAGATAGTAAAAGCGATGGTTACTAACTTTCATCAGCCACAAAGTACCCTATTATTATTGGTTTCAGCTTTTGTTAAAGGAAACTGGCGTGCGATTTATGATTATGCTTTAGCACATGATTTCCGATTCTTAAGTTATGGAGATTCTTCCTTATTGATACCATAAATATTCTGCATCCTGAAGAATTCTGTTCACCAAATAAAAAAGAACTATGCTAAGCGATAATAACCAAGAAATATTCCCCGTCGTAGATGAGCAGGGGAATATCACCGGAGCGGCCACTCGTGGAGAATGTCATAGTGGCAGCAAACTACTTCACCCGGTAGTCCATCTTCATATTTTCAATACCCGTGGAGAGTTGTATCTGCAAAAACGTCCAGAATGGAAAGACATCCAACCGGGGAAATGGGATACAGCCGTAGGCGGACATATCGACTTGGGCGAAAGCGTAGAAATCGCTCTAAAGAGAGAAGTCCGTGAAGAGTTAGGCATCACGGACTTTATTCCTGAACTACTTACTAATTATGTTTTCGAGTCCGAACGTGAAAAAGAACTTGTCTTTGTTCACAAGACCGTTTACGATGGAGAGATCCATCCCAGTGAGGAACTGGATGGAGGACGATTCTGGACCATTGAAGAAATAAAAGAAAACTTAAGAAAGGGGATCTTCACTCCCAATTTCGAAAGCGAATTGCAGAAAGTCTCTCTTATTTCTTCTCTATCCAAGTAACGATCTTTTCAGAGAACGGACTCTCTTTGGGAGAGACAAAGCCTACCCAGTTTCCGTTCTCATCAATCATGAATTTCTGGAAATTCCACTGAACCGACGCATCTTCTTTACCATTCAGCTTCTTTTCTGTCAGCCATTGATAAAGAGGGGCTATTTCTTTTCCTTTGACGGAAATCTTAGCCATCATCGGGAAAGTGACATCATAATTCAAAGAACAGAATTGAGCTATTTCCTCATTACTTCCGGGCTCCTGTCCCATAAAGTTATTTGCCGGGAAACCGATTATTACAAAGTCTTTATCTTTATATTTCTCATACAGTTTCTCCAGTTGAGCATACTGTGGCGTCAGTCCGCACTTAGAAGCCACGTTGACCACAAGCACTTTCTTACCTTTCAATGAAGAAAGAGGGAAGTCTTTGCCATCAATCGTTTTCACTGTAAAATCATAAAAAGACTTGTTCTGCGCTTCCAAAGAAACGGTAAACAACAGACTTACCATCATCAAGACGAATGTTTTCATGGTGAATATACATTTAGTTTGTTTCTATAATAAACGAGCAGACAGAATAAAATGTTTGTTCAGCAGTGAAACAAAGAACAATCATTTGACGCATTTCAATCCATGATTCCGTCACTTCACCCCACAATCTTTCCGCTTCATTTATTCTTAGTGATAACGGACGAAGATAGACTGTAATTTTGTACCATGAAATAATAATACAACGAGAATCATGTTTACAGCAATTGTACGCTTTTCAATTAAAAAGAAGCTGTTTGTAGGACTCACTACTCTCTTCCTGTTTATCGGAGGCATCTATGCGATGTTGACACTGCCTATTGATGCCGTGCCCGACATTACAAATAATCAGGTACAAATTGTGACTGTATCCCCTACACTCGCGCCACAAGAAGTAGAACAGCTCATCACCATGCCTATCGAAATAGCGATGAGCAATATTATGAATGTCGAAGATATCCGTTCAGTCAGCCGCTTCGGTCTATCAGTAGTTACGGTCGTTTTCAAAGAAAGTGTACCCACACTCGATGCACGACAACTGATAAATGAACAAATACAAACCGTAGCAGGTGAAATTCCCACAGAACTCGGAACACCGGAGATGATGCCTATCACTACCGGACTGGGAGAAATTTACCAGTACATACTGAAAGTGGCTCCCGGATATGAGAAAAAATATGATGCAATGGAACTCCGTACCATTCAAGACTGGATGGTGAAGCGCCAGTTGTCCGGTATACCCGGTATTGTAGAAATCAATAGTTTCGGCGGTTATCTGAAACAATATGAAGTAGCCGTAGACCCGGATGCCTTGTTCTCTTTGAATATTACTATTGGTGAAGTGTTCGAAGCACTTAGCAGTAACAATCAAAACACAGGTGGAAGCTACATTGAGAAAGTGAAGAATGCCTACTATATCCGGTCGGAAGGTATGATTACCCGGATCAAGGATATCGAACAGATTGTGGTTACCAACCGAAATGGAATTCCGGTACACATCAGCGATGTAGGAGTTGTCCGATTCGGTTCTCCCAAGCGTTTCGGTGCTATGACAAAAGATGGCGAGGGTGAATGTGTCGGTGGAATTGCCATGATGCTGAAAGGAGCCAACGCAAATGTTGTGACTCAAGAACTTGAGAAACGAGTAGAAAAGATACAGCATCTATTACCCGAAGGAGTCAGTATCGAACCCTACCTAAACCGTTCGGAACTAGTCAACCGGAACATCTCTACGGTTGTCAACAATCTGATTGAGGGAGCGGTAATCGTTTTTCTGGTACTGATCCTTTTTCTCGGGAACTTTCGCGCCGGACTGATAGTTGCATCAGTCATCCCACTGGCGATGCTCTTTGCTTTTATCATGATGCGTATATTCAATGTAACCGCCAATCTGATGAGTCTTGGAGCTATTGACTTTGGTATTGTAGTAGATGGTTCTATTGTTATATTGGAGGGTATTCTCGCCCATATTTACGGAAAACAATTCCGAGGCCGTACGCTGACCCGCCAAGAAATGGACAAAGAAGTAGAAAAAGGAGCCTCTGGTGTAGCACGTTCCGCAACTTTTGCAGTATTGATTATCCTGATTGTATTCTTCCCTATCCTCACATTAAACGGGATTGAGGGAAAATACTTCACACCTATGGCCAAAACACTCGTATTCTGTATTATCGGAGCCTTAATTCTCTCGCTAACTTATGTTCCAATGATGGCATCACTCTTCCTGAAGCATACTATTGTAGTGAAACCCACACTTGCTGACCGCTTCTTTGAGAAGTTGAACAAGATATACCAACATGGCCTGTACACCTGTCTCCGTAACAAATGGCGTACCGTCATTATAGCTTTTGCCGCATTGGTAGGTTCACTATTCCTTTTCACCCGTCTGGGAGCAGAGTTCATCCCCACTTTGGATGAAGGAGATTTTGCCATGCAAATGACACTGCCTGCAGGAAGTTCATTGACCGAGAGTATTGAAGTATCCCGCCTGGCAGAGAAAACATTAATGGACAAATTCCCTGAAATCAAACATGTCGTAGCCAAAATCGGAACGGCAGAAGTTCCCACTGATCCAATGGCAGTAGAAGACGCCGACGTGATGATTATTATGAAACCTTTCAAAGAATGGACAAGCGCGGGAAGTCGTGCCGAAATGGTGGATAAGATGAAAGAAGCGCTCACTCCGCTGTCCGAACGAGCAGAATTCAATTTCTCACAACCGATACAACTCCGTTTCAATGAGCTGATGACAGGAGCCAAGGCAGACATCGCTATCAAACTATATGGAGAAGACACGCACGAACTGTACGAAAAAGCCAAAGAAGCAGCCACCTTTGTAGAAAAGGTGCCGGGAGCAGCCGATGTCATCGTTGAACAAACGATGGGATTACCCCAACTGGTAGTAAAATACAACCGTAGCAAAATTGCCCGTTACGGTATCAACATAGAAGAACTCAACACTATTATCCGAACCGCTTATGCCGGAGAATCAACAGGTGTAATCTTCGAAAACGAACGGAGATTCGATCTTGTTGTACGACTTGACCAGGATAAAGTAGCCGATTTGAATCTTGACAAATTGTTTGTACGCACTTCGGAAGGAATTCAAATTCCAGTTGGAGAAGTAGCAAGCATCGACCTTGTCAGCGGACCATTGCAAATAAACCGGGATGCAACGAAACGACGTATCGTCATCGGTGTCAATGTGCGGGACGCGGATATACAACAGGTTGTAGCCAACATTCAAAAGACACTGGACAAAAACATCCAACTGAAACCGGGATATTACTTTGAATATGGCGGTCAGTTCGAAAACTTGCAAAATGCCATCAATACATTACTGGTAGTCATTCCCGTAGCATTAATGCTTATTCTATTGATACTGTTCTTTGCTTTCAAGAACATCACCTATACCTTGATGGTATTCTCAACCGTTCCCCTGTCACTCATCGGAGGCATCGTCGCGCTCTGGCTACGCGGACTTCCGTTCAGCATATCGGCTGGAGTAGGATTTATAGCATTGTTTGGTGTGGCAGTATTGAACGGCATCCTTATGGTGAATCATTTCAACGAACTCCGTAAACAAAATACTTACTCTATGAGTACGAATCAGATTATCAAAAGAGGGACTCCCCACCTGCTCCGTCCTGTGTTCCTGACAGGACTGGTAGCCTCTCTGGGATTCGTTCCAATGGCAATCGCCACTTCAGCCGGCGCGGAAGTACAACGCCCATTGGCAACAGTAGTAATCGGCGGACTGATTATTTCCACCGTACTGACTTTGCTCATTATTCCGGTGTTCTACAAAATTGTAAATTCATTTGTCACCTGGAGACGTCCGGGTAACAAGCTCCACCGATCTTTTTTCGTATTAACTCCCCTGCTCCTGTTGTTTCCCACTTTCATTTCCGCTCAACCAACACAAGCAGTCACCATCGAACAGGCTATCGAAATAGCCAAACAAAATTATCCGCGCCTAAAAATAGCCAATAACGCTATTCAACAGGTCAAAGCTACGCGTGGAGAAATAATAGAAGCTACTCCTACTTCGTTCAACTATTCCTGGGGACAACTTAACGGAGAAAACAAAAAAGATAAGGAACTGGCTTTCGAACAAAATCTGGGCTCGCTCCTGACTCCATTCTATAAGAATGCGTTAGTCAACCGCCAAGTGAAAACAAACACCTATTATCGGCAGATGGTGGAAAAAGAAATCACAGCAGAGGTGAAAAGGGCGTGGGCCTACTACCAGTATGCCACCAATCTCTGTTCAATGTACCGAGATCAAGACAAAATGGCGGAAGAACTGCAACGCATCGGAGAACTACGCTATCAACAAGGAGAGATCACCCTGCTTGAAAAGAACATGATGACAACCATGGCTGCTGATCTACACAACCACAGGTTTCAGGCACAGGAAGAAGAGAAAATGGCATTGGCACGTTTTCAATGGAGTTGTTACTCCAACCAGCCGATTGTTCCCGCCGATTCCACCTTATCCTTATTCTATATCGGCATTTCGAACGGAAGTTTGTCGGAAGCACATACCGCTTACTTCCAAAGTCAGGCAGATGAAGCTAAAGCAATGCTTCACATCGAACAAAGTCATTTCTTCCCGGAAATCAGTGTGGGATATACACGTCAGGACATTCTCCCGTTGAAAAATCTAAATGCCTGGATGGTTGGGGTGTCTTTCCCGCTCTATTTCCTACCTCAAAAGAGCAAAGTGAAACAAGCACGGCTATCTGCCACTTCCGCGCAAATCCAAGCAGATGCCAACATTCGGGAACTAAGAAATAAAATATTCGAGCTAGAGGCTTCCCTCCGCAGATATAACGAAAGTTTACGATATTACACCTCTTCTGCCTTAAAAGAGGCCGATGAACTGACAAAGGCGGCTAATCTGCAATTACAGCAGAGCGAAACAGGCATTGCCGAGTATATACAGTCGATAACTACTGCCAGAGATATCCGTAGAGGCTATATTGAAACAGTCTACCAATACAATATTGCTGCCTTAGAATATGAACTTTTCAAGTAGGTACGAAATTGGGACTTTGAATGCCATCCATCACCCATAATAATTATTATAAAACATAGTATATGAAAAAGATAGTTTATCCAATCCTTTTACTTGCGCTGGTAGCTTGCAAGGGAAACCAGCAAACTACGGACGACAAATCTTCCACGTCCCCCGTTGCCGAAATGCCAACAGACACCATCGCACAACCCGAAGTGGACGCCATCACTTCAGCCACCTCAAAGCCTAATCAGGTTTCGTTCAACGGGCGAATAGTTCTTCCTCCCCAACGTCAGGCAACCATTGCTTTGACTATGGGAGGTATCATAAAAAAAGCCTCCCTACTGCCAGGACAACGGGTAACTGCAAACAGTGTCATCGCCACATTAGAAAATCCGGAGTTTATCACCCTTCAACAAACCTATCTGGACAGTCACGCGCAAACAGAATATCTCCAGGCAGAATACGAACGCCAAAAAAATCTTTCTGCCGAACAAGCTGCTTCTCAAAAGAAATTCCAGCAAAGTAAAGCGGATTATCTTTCTATGAAAAGTCGCCAAGATGCTGCAGCCGCACAACTTTCTCTTTTAGGTGTCCATCCGGAAACATTACTTAGGAACGGAATACAGCCACTATTGGAAGTCAAAGCTCCTATCAGCGGTTATGCAGCCAATGTAGCAATGAATGTCGGCAAATATATCAATCCGGGCGAAGCACTTTGCGAACTCATAGATAAAAGTGCCCCGATGCTTTGCCTGACTACTTACGAAAAAGATCTCGTAGACATACAGGTCGGCAGTCCGGTACAGTTTCGTGCGAATGGAATGGGAACACAGACTTTTCATGGTACAGTGATTTCTATCGGACAAAAGGTGGACGAAACCAATCGTTCGCTCGAGGTATATGCTTCCATTAAGGAGACAAATCCACAATTCCGGCCCGGTATGTACGTCACTGCACACATTCAGAAACAATAATCTGTCAATCGGGCTACGGCATTCACGTTTTGTAATGGGTAATTCGTAATTAACCACTATCTTTGTTGTATGATAGCAAAAGCAATAAAAAAAGATAAGTATATACTTTCCACAGTCATCATCTCGCTGGCGGTAGCTGTACTGATTCATTTCCCGGAATCGGTATCGCTTTTCGACCGTTTCGAAAGCCATTCCCTATTTCCAGGCATGAAATTCATCGATGTGGCAAATGAAATACTATTCACTTTCCTGTCCCTACTGCTGCTTTTCGCTATCAATACCCGGTTATTCCATTTCAATCAATCCTCCATCAAGATTACAGGAACAAAGATCCTGCTATCCTTTGTCCTGACATGGATATTGAGTAACCTGTCAGGGCAGGTATTTGTTTTCCTGCACCGAACATTTGATATTCCGGCCATCGATGCCATGGTACATCATTATCTGCATCCATTGCGAGATTTCATTGTAGCATGTCTTGTCACCAGCAGTTGTTGCATTATTCACCTGATATATCGGCAACAACAGGTACTTATTGAAAATGAACAGCTTCAGGCGGAAAATATTCGCAATCAATATGAAGTCCTGAAAAATCAGCTTAATCCACATATGCTGTTCAATTCGCTGAATACACTGCGTTCACTGGTACGCGAAAATCAGGATAAAGCCCAGGATTACATCCAGGAACTCTCCCGGGTACTAAGATATACTTTACAAAGCAATGAGTCACAAAGTGTCAGCCTCCGGGAAGAAATGGAATTTGCTTCTGCTTACATATTTCTGTTAAAGATGCGTTTTGAGAACAATCTGCAATTCGACATACAGATAAACAATGCATACGAAGAACATCTCCTTCCTCCAATGGCAGTGCAAGTACTGATTGAAAATGCAGTAAAGCACAACGAGATCAGTAACCGAAAGCCTCTGACCATCCATATCACAACGGACGATAATGGCAATTTATCCGTCAGTAACGACATTCAACCCAAATGGACTGCAACTCCCGGAACGGGCATCGGACTAGCCAACCTTGCCAAACGATACAGGCTTTTGTTTAAACGGGACATACAAATAACAGAAGATAAAGAGTTTACTGTCTGCATTCCTCTGATTGCAGCATCACTACAAGAATAATGATTATTGCTATAATACCATGAAGACTGTCATTATAGAAGACGAGAAAGCAGCAGTACGAAACCTGACTTCACTGCTCAACGAGGTAAAACCGGATGCAAGAATTGAGGCTGTACTAGACAGTATCAGTTCCACTATCGAGTGGTTCAGTTCCCATCCGATGCCGGAACTGGTGTTTATGGATATTCACCTAGCAGATGGCTCTGCTTTCGAAATCTTTAATCATGTCAGCATCACTTGCCCGATTATCTTTACAACCGCCTACGATGAATATGCACTACGCGCATTCAAAGTGAATAGCATCGACTACTTATTAAAACCCATTGGTAAAGAAGACATAGAACATGCTTTCAATAAGTTGGAGGGTTTACAGGATGTCATTGATAAGCATCACCCCCCTCTTCCACAGCAGGAGAACGAGCTACTGAAACTTATACATTCACTCAAAAAACAGGAAAACTACAAAAGCCATTTCCTCATTCCTACAAAAGGAGACAAGCTATTGCCTGTCTCCGTAGATATGATACAATTGTTCTATATTAAAGATTGTCAAGTGAAAGTAGTCTTAACCGATGGAACGGAATATTGCTTTTCCCAAACATTGGATGAACTCACTGATTGTCTCAATCCCAGTCTTTTCTTTCGTGCCAACCGCCAATATCTAATTTCAAGAGAAGCTATCAAAGATATTGATTTATGGTTTAACAGTCGACTGTCCATCAATTTGCGTTATTCCGGAATCAAAGAAAAAATACTTGTCAGCAAGGCGAGAGTAGCAGAGTTCAAAGAGTGGTTCTCAAGAAGATAACCACTCTAATCGACGTTTTTTTACTCAATGACGGCTGCAAAACCTCCGTTTCTGACCATCTTCACAGTCAACTGTTCTCCGGCTTTCACCTGCGACGACTTACAACGATAATCCATCGCCTGACGTCCTGCATTGATACCATCTTCGAAAGATGTCATCCGATAGGAACGATCCTTATTCAGAAAATCCAGATTGATGGTAAATTCACGTTCCTTTTCACCATTGTTAGTGATTCCTCCTATGAACCACTTATCACCTTTGCGTTTCGCCACAATTACATATTCACCCGCTTTAGCTTCCAATGCCACAGTCTCGTCCCAAGTTACGGGAACTTGTGTGATGAAGCGGGTACAATCTTCATTGCGATAATAAAGAGTCGGATTATCCGCCAACATCTGCAGGCCGCTTTCGAAAACCACAAATAATGCCAGCTGATAAGCCCGTGTTCCGATACTGGCAGAATTCGGACGTTCTGATCTATACACATTAGGCTGCATACTAATCATTGCTCCGGGAGTATAATCCATCGGCCCGACAGCATTACGCATAAACGGTAAGTACAGACTGTTATCCGGATAGCAGCCTCCCATTTGTTCCATACCGCGTACTCCTTCATAAGAGAGCACATTCGGATATTTATATTCTAATCCTGCCGGTTTGAAAGAACCATGAAAATCGACAAATAAATTATGTTTAGCCGCTTCCCGGGCCACCCGTTCGTAATAGTTGACCATCCACTGGTCACTTCTGTCCATGAAATCAATTTTAAGTCCTTTCACTCCCCATTCATTGAAAGTCTTGAACAGGTCAAAATTGTTTTCCACAGTCAACCATGTCAGCCAGAGCACAATCCCTACATTCTTTTCTTTGCCATAACGAATTAGTTCATGCAAATTGACTTTGGGGTTCGGTGTGTAAGGGTCACGAGTACTTTTGGCCCAACCTTCGTCCATAATAATATAAGGAATGCCGAATTTTGAAGCAAAGTCGATATAATACTTATAAGTTTCCAGATTATAGCCGGAAACAAAATTCACATCGGGTCCGTAAGGGGAGGCATCGTTCCACCATTCCCAGCTTACCTGCCCCGGCTTTATCCATGAAACGTCCTGAAGTTGATTCTTTTCAGCAAGCCGATAGGTCATTGTGTTTTCAATCAACAGTTTATCATTCTTACTTATCACAAAGTAACGCCAAGGATAATTT